>Ga0116227_10003599_pt1 | contig 34313 bp, 29 predicted proteins | sample S1TSphgellanicum_FD_89693 | JGI IMG/M metagenome (GOLD analysis project Ga0116227, IMG submission 89693) | Host-associated microbial communities from peat moss isolated from Minnesota, USA - S1T2_Fb - Sphagnum magellanicum MG | ecosystem: Host-associated > Plants > Peat moss > Unclassified... | reverse complement strand
CCCCCCCCCCCCCCCCCCCCACACCCCTCATTTGTTGCTTCGTTATTTTGTTGCCTCATTGCCTTGTCAGTTGGTACTTCCCTCCTCCCTTTTTTTTTGTAGGGAAGTGCTTGGAGCTTGGAGAAACGACATCTCCAACAACCACTAGAAAAGTTTCTTTTTTTTGGTTTAGTTTTGTGCTTAATTTTCTGTTGTTTTGTTTTGTTTTGTTTTGTTAAGTAGTTTTGTTTTAGATTTTTGTTCTATTTTATTTTGGTTTTATTTTTTTGATTCTTATCATATGTTTGTTTAGAATGTAATTTGATTTTTTGTTTGTTAATGTGCAAGATATCCATAAACCCAAACGATGTTTCTAAAAAAAATTGTCACAATACATTTTTATAACATTAATGAAAGAAAAGTGAGTAATTTTATTTTGTTTGCTAACCTTCAACCCCATTGTTTATAAATGTTTTTTTTCAAAATTTTACCCTTAAACCCATTGTTTTGTAAATGTTTTTTCTAAACCCTAAACCTTTGTGAATATTTGATTTTTGTTTTCTTTTTTGTTTGTGAAAAAAATTGGAATTTTTTGTTAATCTTGTACCTTAATTAGTTCTAGAAACACTCTTGTGAAATCTACCAATGGAACAGTCCTCTATAGATGAAAAATTTGTAATGGGAAATAATGAGACAATTGAAATATCTATGAATGATGAAATTATGGAAGAAAATGTAAGTGTGCAAATCAAAACAAACAAGAATCCAAAAACTGAGAAAAAAAAAGAAATGAAGATAAATCTCAAAAAATTGCATGCATAAAGAAAAAGTTGGCAATCATGGAAGATTATCTTTGAGTTGGAGTTTTTATTATGTCAATGATAATACAAAAATTGATCTTGAAAATACATAAATCATGCATTGTATCCTTTGTTATCAAGAACTTGTAATAGGAATAAATTCGAGAACTCAAGCAAGGAAAAGACTAATTTTTTATTATAAAACAAATGGAATAACTTTTTTTAAAAAACTTGTGGATGCAAAACACATTGTTATTTGCAAAAATGTTTCAAGAAGAAATAACCTTTTATTGAAAGGAAAAGAAGAAAGACAACCAAGAAAGAAAAGAATAATTGTATCAAGTGGGTCAATTTTAAAGTTTTTTTCTGTTAAATATTCCTTCAAAAAGAGTGGATGTGCCACAAAAAGAAGTTTTAGAAGACTTTGACCTTTTGATTATCAAGAACAATTTACCAATTCAGTTTGTGGAAAGTATGTGGCTGAAAAATTTAATTTTGCATTTGTGTCCAAAATTAAATTTCCTTTCCAGAAGGCAGTTTTCACAAGAGATATTGCCAGGGTTAGTTGAGAAGACAAGTCAACAATATGTTCTTCCTACATTGGCATATTGTTTTTCTGTAATAGTTAGCTATGATATTTAAATGTGAACTTATGATGTCTTTGCATTAATGATTAATTTTTTGAGCAGTGATTGGCAGCCAAAACATGTAACTATTGGTTTGTTTGAAGCGACAAAAACTATTGGTCAAACATTGGCTATAAGTTTGACAAAATTATTGGACAAATATGGTTTAAGGAAAAAGATCATTGCTTATGTAAAAAATGAGTGGTCAAATTTCAATGCAATGATTACGACATTGAAAGCTGTTGTAAACTATGGATCTCTTGGTTTAAAAGAGAGCTTTTAGGGCATTTGCTTTGGGCATGCCTTTTCAAAAGCATGTCAATATGGCAATGCAGAAGAAAAGGTGTGTATGGATTTAAAGTATGTTTTTATTAAGTCTACTCAAGCACATCTACAAAAGTCCATCATTTGGCTTAAGAAATTTGGAAAGGGAAGACAAGAATGGAACGAGGCTTGTTTTGAGACTATCATTTGGCCTAGAAAATTGAACATTCCTATGAAAACCAAGTAGTTCTTTTTGTTTCATTATTATTTCAACAATTTACAAATTTTGAAGTTTTGAATTATACATAATAACTAATCTTTTATGTTATTGGTTATGTTGCAGGTTTGCTAGTAAGGTCATTATGTTTCAAGAGACCTTACAATTTCGTTTTGTCATTGTGTTATGTTATATTAAACATATTATTTTGAAAGTCACTAGTTGAATGCTTCCACGTCTAACTCTACAAATTTCTCAAATTATAGTGGATTGTCTTTCTCCAATTGTTTCTGCTCATGTTCTTAACCAATCTGTGGACATTGATTTTTTAGTGATGCTTTACATTCGGCTATTTTTATGAGTTTGAAATAGAAATAGGAAAACAAAATTATTCCTTCATTTGAAAGCCTAATGGAAGATGATTCCATTATTTTTATAAGTTATCTTTGTTGGCCTCTAACATTAGAACATAGGTAATCATTGTGTTAGATTCTTTCCTTTCATTCTTGAAAAAATATGAAAATAAGAAAGCTCATAATATGATTTTTTAATATTAGACCCTAGGTTTAAAAGTGTTTGTATAATATCCTCATTTGTTGGAAGGGAGCAAGGTGTTGATCTTGTTGAGGAATATGATAAAAAATCCTTGTATCCTATGTTGGTGAAATGCCATGAACATTTGCATCCTTTGGTAAGGTTAGATAGGAATTGCGATGACCAAGATATTTTTGAGCAAACTGCAAGCACAAGTGAACCATTAAAAGAGCTTGTGAAGAAGTTGTTGATTTTTACGAGATATAAATTGGGTGTTAAGGACATCAAATGTCCTCTTTAGTGGTGACATAAACATGAAGCAATGTTTCCTATAGTTGAATTTTTAGCCCAACAAATTTTGGGTGTTATTGGATCTCAAATTGAAATAAAAAGAATTTTTTCTTTGGCTAGAATACTTACCAACCTTAGGAGATGTCATTTGCAAATTGAAAATTTAAAAAAATTGATATTTGTCAACAAAAATTGGCCTAATGATTTTAGAATAGGTTGTAAGTTTCCATCTAACTTAGTGGAATTCCTTGAAAAAGATGTATATTTAAAAGAGGAGTTAGAAAAGTTTGAAGGTGAATTTGAAAGGGATGAAGTTGTTGAAGTGTAAAACTTCAATAAATAAAATATTATTTAGTGTTGAAAAGTTGTTTGTAATTTTTTCATTAGTAAGAAAAATAATAAAATTAAGATTTAAATAAAAAATTTCTGAACTTTTCAAAATAATAACCAATTAATAAGTAATACCCAGTTTGTGAGAACCAGCAAAGGAGAACTGGTTATTCCCAAAATTTTGAGAATTGGCATATTGATAACTGATTTAAAAAATAAATTGATACCCTTGCTTGGCATATAAATTTTAGGGGGAAAGAAAAAAAGGTGAAAACCGAACCCTTTTATAAATTGTATTCTGAAAACCGGATCTAGCGGGTATCATAAAAATGTGATACCCGCCCAACACTGCACTAGACCACACCTAACACCTTGGGTTGATTAGCTAGTTTGCTCTTTCTTCAGAATTAAGCATGCGTGCCTGGCCAACAGGAGTCAGCATATGGAAGTGGCTTTGAGAAGTGCATCTAAGGCCCGCTTTATACTAGGAGTCAGGGCCAATGTTCAACCCAAATCCAGCATTCCTATTGGTACAAAAGTTGAAATCAGCCTCAAGGGCTTTACACAATGAGTCAAGGCTGAAATAGAAAATAAAAATTTCAATCTGCCCCAAGTACTAATAAATGCTGAACTTTATGGCCTTGTAGTGGCTCCAACGCTGGAAAAAAGGATACAATCAAATTTGGGAGGCCAATTTGCAACCCTTGGGGCCAATGTTCCAGCAATTATTAATATCCTGACATCAATGTTCTAGCATTTATTAGTAACTTGGGGCCAATTTGGATCCCAACAATGCTCAAAGTTGGCCCCAAGTCTTTTAGGCCCTGACTCCGAGTGTAAAGCGGGCCTAAGTTTCACCTAATTTGAAGTAAGCATACTTTCTTCTTCTTGTTGCATATTGGAGAGAGACCCGACAGGCCTTTTGTCTAATCTTGGAAATTCAGTGATTAGTTGTCATTTAGTTCAAAATTGGTGGGAGAAAACTACTTACTGGGATGAAGATTGACACCACCCCTCTCCCCCCTTCTCTCCCAAATCATCATCATCATTCACAGAGGGGAGAGCGTCCCCTGACCTCAAGGATTGAAACAAAAGTTAAAGGTTCTAGTTTCTTCCAGTATTGTCAGTGTCAGCAAAAGTTGCAGAATGGAGCACATGCAGAATGGAGCAAGTTTGTAAGTTTGTAACAGAGCTAGACAAGCAATTAGTTAGCCTGACAACCAAGGCCTGTAGTACTTGGACAACATTGAAGTAGGATATCCTATTTTACGGATGTTGCACACCCTGTGTGATGATGGTAGGGGCATGGATGGGCATAGAGCCCTTTCTCCTCATCATCTTCTTCTGCACTTTTTCTACCCAGTGTCTGTTTTGGGGCTCTTGCAACTGACACATACTTGTAAGAAACCCTTCTTGACAGACTGCAATGATGTCTAATTGCAGTTAAAAGATACACAAAATAGTCAAGTGCTTCCAAACCTGACTTTCTTCCCTGGAAAGAAAGACAGTATGAAGAACTCTTAACATCTTTCCATAGACTGCATATTATTGGGTAACCAACAACTCATAAGTTAATAGAAAACTGATGGTGATAATACATTCCAATTTATAATTATATAACTACATATGTATAGTGTCCATATATCTCTGTTTGTGGAATCCGAATGCTTGATCTAATATGGAAGCATTACACTCTAAATTACCACTAATTACACCACAAGTCTTAGCAGTGATCAAATTGCAAGGACACTAAAGTTATCCCTAAAGTCAGGCGATTAGGGGGGCAAGAACGGCCAATTTTGGCATAATAGGCCATCAAATACTTAACTGGGAATGGAATTTTACAAGACGAAATAACTGGGACTCAAACTAGTTTTCCCACTAATTTTGGTGGTAAACTGAGTTTCATCCCGTCTTTCCTTTTCCCTGAGCGCCTTCACTAATGCTACATATGTTTTCACTGCTCCTACCTGTACAACTATTATGATTACTCTCCAACCTTGTGCATTAAATGCTCAGTTTCAGCATTTCATACTGAGATTTAATAAAATTTCCTTACTTTGTGGATACCACTCAAAGCGGGGATAGGGGGTGACAGCAAAGAGAATAGGGGGTGAAAGAGAGGGTGACTTCACAAATAACTTTACTGTGTACAATGAGTTCAGACTGTTGCTAGCTTGTTTTGTTCCTTTCTCCGCTATGATGCCCCTAGTCCATCAGAGGTAAGCACTTGGTATGATTTTGTTGTTTCCACATTTTTGCTTGATCACATATGTTTTTAGTACTTAATTTGCTTGTGCCTAGCTTATTTATTTTGGCTATTCAATTGCTGTTCATTACAATCAACACTTTATTGGTGTTTAAGAATTTTCAGAAGCAAATCAAACTTGGGTTCAACTGCCAATTAACTACATTAATAAAATAGCTTTATTTTTTAATTTGTGGGCATTATTTTGGGGGCTTCACCATTTTTGTATGTGGACATCTTCCACCTTTTTCTTGTATCTCTTTTGTTTTTTGTCATGTTGTTGGTGGGCTTTGATGTTTTGCCTGTTTTTTTGTCCCTGAATTAGTCCCTCAATCTCTGTCCTCTGCAGTGGCATCCTGTTCATAATCTCTTCTCTAGAACCACAAAAGGTTTTTTTTCATACCTTGGAGTCAGAGAAGCTGAGGAGGCTGAGAGATGTGTAAGGTACTACAGTTGTTAGGCATTGCTGATGAGGAGGAGGAGGAGGAGGCTCTGGAAGCTGTGAATATGCGAGAGATGAAACTTCAGAATTGTGTGTAATTTGGGCATGGGGTCAAAAGCATTTGGAAATAGGAAGCTCAAGGAAGAGGAGTTGGTAGCTGAGCACCCATGTAGCTGAATCGGATCCTCCTGCATTTTCCCAAAAAAAGGTTCATCTTTTCTGCCATATGTCCAATTTCGAAGCTTTCAGCTCGTCCCCTTGGTCTTCTGATTGCTAGTTCTCTTCTTCTGGGAATTTGCATCATTTCCATGCCCTTCTCCCAGATGAGTTTCAGCTGAAAGGAATTTAGAATCAACAACCCACCTGATATTTTTCTCTCCTTTTTCCCATCCTGCTTTCTTTCAGCTTCAGTTGAGTTTTTCTCTTGACCAGCAAGAACAAATTTGATGGTAGCACACAACCCTCTCTTTGGACTCCGAGGAGTCTTGTCAGAAGTCAGTTTTTGCCACCGACATATCATCTGTAGAGCAAGAAACTGAAATTTCAGTGCACGAGGAGTGAGGAACAGCTGACACAGTTCCCTTTTGTTGGTGCAGAGATTTAAATTGAAGACTCAGCAGGAAGATTGTGCCATTTGGCAAAAATTTCTGGAACAATAGCCAAAAATCAATCATCTTCATCTTCTCCTCTTGATATATTTTTTTCACACGAGCATGGTTTTTGAATTGGGCAATAGAGAGAAGGGAAATGGCCAGAATGATCACTGGCAATCTCAGAGTCATCTTCTTCCTTGCTGTGTTGATCACCAGTGAACTGGAGTTAGTCCATGGGTATTTTCCACCAGAAAACAGGTATTTGCCTCCAACTCTAGGTTCTACTTCAGTTAGCCCAACATTTGAAATTCAACCTTTTGAGCTTCATGATGGATCTTCTTTTGGCAACAACAGGAATTTCGCAACAAAGGAGGTTTCAGGGATCAAGCAATCTGGTGCAAGATTGGTTCTTCAAAGCAGGACAAGAACAGCAACTCCATATTGTAAGGCGCAATTCCACTTGTTCAAATCTGTAACATCATATCCAAAGCCAATAGGTTGCAAAAAAAAGGTTCATCCTCAAGAAGGTTATTGTGACACTGATGCATGTTTGGGTGGTTTTTTTTGGGTCTGATGAGCAGCAGATACTATTAGAAACTCCCAAGATATAAGCACAAGGCGGCTATTGCTGATCATTCTGCCACCTTCACTGTTGCTTCTGCTGGCAGTCCCAGTGTTTCTATACTGGATTTGCAAAAGTCAGATACGGAGGTGTGCAGATAATACCCAACTGATGCCAATTTGGACAAACCAGGCCACATTGCAACACCACCTGGACACTGAACTCTCCAAATCTCCAAGTAGGTTATGGTCCTAGCATGCAACAAACAAAAGAGAAATTTTTTGTGTCATGAAATGAGATCTGAGTGAGAGAAGCAGAGTTTTAAATCTTGAGCACACTGACCTGTTTTGCAGGGTCGAGAGGCTTTGGCGCATGGCTAGGCCAACTCCAAAGCCTGAATGGATGTGGAAGGGGAGGAGAACAAGCATTATTGCCTCCTTGCTCCCTTGCATACTCCTTACTGCAATCTGCAACAGATAATTTCAGCTCCTCTCATTTGCTGGGAGTGGGGAGGCTTGGACACATCTACAAAGCAAAGCTTGATTATGATATCTTTGTCACTGTGAGGAGAGTGGAAGAGGAAGAGAAGATTTCTGCAGTAAATTTTCAGGTACTTACTGTTCACTCACAGCCATGCAAGCTCTACAGCATGTTCCATGAAGCATATGTTATAAACAATAAGACAGGTTTCTGAGAATTCCAAGAAAAAACAGATTCTTTAGCCTCAACTAAGATGTCCAATTTGCATTTTGGGTTTTGAATATATGGCAAAAGCATCAAACAAAGGAGATTTAAGCTCATGCTTTCGAGCTCAAAAATCATTTTTGTGTGAGGTATATTTTTTCATTTAGAAATAGAAATGGAAGATAATAGAAGAGTTATTCATATTTACTCATGAATGAATGCAACACTGGTCACAAATTTTTGTTTCGCTTGATTTGAATACAGGTGGAGGTTGATTTGATAAGCAAAATACAACACCCAAATTTGATGCCGCTTTTAGGCTATTCTTGTGATGGACCTCAGCATCTTCTGGTACATGGGCTAATGCAAAATGGTTCACTTCATGATCAGCTTCATGGTAAATACAACTCCACACAGTCTTTTGTCTACATTAGGTGAATAGTTTTCTTTCATGATGTATCTAGTCAATGTTGATAGCTTGCTGTCATGTATTCTGATGATGTGCTCCAACAGATCCTTGTGAATCTTCACTTCTGCCAAAGTTTTCGTGTGGATAACTAATTCTCTGTTCTTCCTGTTTATGTTTTTGCCTCAATTGCTCATTCCGTGACTGTTTGTTCAAAGTACTACTGCTGCCTGTATTCTCATTTCAATTTGCAAAGAGAATCGACTGGGCACAGAATTTGGGTCGTTATCTTGTTGGGTCCAAAATCTTCCTAACCTAACCCTGACGTTTTGTGGATATATGAAGGTCCTTCACATGGGTCCATGCTCAATTGGCATCTTCGCCTCAAAATTGCACTAGAAGCTGCTCGGTAACGATTAATTTATCTTTCTGTCCAACTCTACAGACCAAAGCATAGTCAGGTTTAGGGTTTACCTTGAATGGAACAGACAAATCATGAAATATTCAGTCTAGAATTCTGTGAAAAGCATAATTTTATGTTTTCATCTTGGTCATTAATAGCACCAGTTATTGTTTTTGTTGTGCTTTTAGGCATACACACATTTGTAGCCATCCTTCTACATTGTTCCTTGTTCAATGTGGGATGTTGCTGCAATGACAGAGGGCTGGAGCACCTGCATGAGCATTGTAAGGTTCCAATCATCCATGGAAACTTCAAAGCCTCCAACATTCTTCTTGACTCACAATTTAATGCAAAGGTTATTTGAGCACAACCAACCCCAAATTTACTATCCTGTGTTGCTGCTTAGAGTTGTGATAGGATCTTCTTGCTGCACCACTTTCTGTTGCATTTGTTTAAAATGGTTCTGATGCTTTCAGTACTTGCCCACATTTCATTGATACCTTGTGAAGCTCAGGATTTCAGCTGAATCCTTGACCCAGGATGTGTCCTTTCCACCAGTGTAAACAGTGAAGGTAGATACTAGAGATAGGACTAGTGCTACTTTGTTATCTTTACCAAATAGACTGTGATTGGAACCCAAGATGCTCAAAATTTATGCGACCCAAAGGAAAGAAAATAAAAATTCAATCTGTAATTTTAATTCCACTGTAGTTATCATGTTGTTGGTCCAGGTGTCAGATTTTGGATTTAAGTTGGCTGCACCAGAAGCAAATTTGCTCGATGAAAATAGAAAGCAAGTACCAGGTGCATGTGGCTACATGGCTCCAGCGTACTTGATGGATGGTAATCAATTCCCACCACTTTCAACACTGGATACAAGATTATGTTCTGCTGATGAGTAGGGACACCTTTCATGCACAAAAGTTTGATGAGGATTTTTGACACCCATCACATTGCATTTGTTTATGGGGAGGAAAAAATAAATCCAATGTGTCTCAAAGAGGCTCTTTGTCAAAAAAATGCATCAAAGTTTCAATGACAATTTCTGAAATTGCCATGTTTAGACATTACATTTCCAGCAAGTTGCAAAACTAGAGCAGGATTCTTAAAACTTTGAACATATGGCCAAAAATTGACTAATTCCTCTTGTGGATGATCCCCAGTGTGGGTACATCACAAAATTGAAAACAAACAGCCTGATTGTTGTGCAGGGACATTGACAGAGAAGAGTGATGTTTATGGCTTTGGAGTAGTCTTACTGGAGCTTCTGACAGGAGTACCACCTGTAGACTCAACAAAAGCTCAAGGATCTCAGTGCCTTGTTAATTGGGTACATACTACATACACTCATAATGTAACTATGAAGTGATGTTTATACAGCCTGATAAATACCAGGTACACACTAAGGTACAAGCCTTGATGCCTGCATATGCTAACATTCTAGGCTCAGAAAATATAGCAGAACAAAGCCAGTATATACAGATGCATAGAGAAGACCCTTCACTGTTGGGTTGTAGCAATCTGCAAAGACCAACCTTTCTTGAAGTAGTTAATTTTCTTCATACTTTTGAGTAGTTATTGCTTGCTGTTAATCATACAAGCAGTGTTTTGCTGGCAGGCAACCCAGTTCCTAACAGACAGAAAGAAAACATTGGAGATCATCGACCCTTATCTAAGAGAAACTGTCAACTTCAAGCATCTTTACCAGGTGACGTATCATCAAGAACAGCATTCAACTCTTGTTTGTTTACCACATTTGAGGCTCAAATAACATGGTTCTTGATTTCAATGTAGGTTGCTGCAGTGACGGTGTTATGTGTGCAATCAGAAGCAAGCTACAGGCCTCTCATAGCAGATGTTGTTCAGTCTCTAGTTCCCTTGGTTCCTCAAGAGCTAGGGGGGGCCTTACGACAAGACCCAGGACATAGCACTTAGAACTCTAAGCAAGCAATTCAAATCAACAGAAACTTGCTCAATTAAGCTTCAACATAGTAAACAATCAAAATACAGAAAACAGAGTTCAACTTTCCAAAAGCTTCATGACAGATGGGGAAATTACAAAGTCAACCAGATTTGACACATTTTCGTTGACAAATTTAGCTAATGATAATTATAGGCTTCAGAAGTCCTGCAGATATTTTTTTAAGCATCTCTTCAGATTTAGTTGAGATTCAGATGTGTAACTCACCTTGCCTCCAATACAAGGAGCTTGCTAATTAGTGGAAGCTTATTTGGTTCATCAGTTTGAACACAGAACGGTGAATAAATCAAAGCTAGAGCCAGTTCTGATAACTTCACCCAATTTCTCGGAACTCTGCTTGTGGCACATTCTATCCTTACCTAACAATGTTCTCCAGGCAGCATCAGCAGCATCTGACCCACTTAGCTGGCTTTCATTGTAAACCTAGGCATATGATGTACTGAGAATTTCTCTCATTTCCCCAGAGAAAACAAATACATCAATTTCCTGCAGCATAAACCACATTGTGACAAAACAAAAACCCCCGTCACTCTGCTGCATCCCAAATCTCTCATCACCCATTACCAACTACAACCCACTTGCCTGCTTCTGTAGAGGCATATGATGCACTGAGAATTTCCTAGATCTCAATTCACCAGAGGAAAAAAATACATCAGCTTTCCTGCAGCATAAATCTCGTGACAAAATAGAACCCCCAGAACACTATTGCATCCCAAATCTCTCATTACCCATTATCAAGACAGTAGACACAATTAGCACAGATTTTCAAATTTTGTGTGCATAGATCCATAGGAATAAGTAAATTAGCACATTTCAAAGAAGCTTGAATAAGAACATCTAGCCCATCAGTGACATAGGCTGCAGGAAGTGGTGAAGACTTGCTAAACCCTAAACATACAGTCCCTGCTTATAAGGAGCTGAAGGTTTGTAAGACACATGATGAGCACCTGAACATGCATGCCAGCCCCCTTGAGTAGAGGAGTCTGCAAGTACAGTCCGTTGGTGAAGGGGTCTGAAAGTTTTCTTGGAAGGACTCTGAAAAGATTGAGAGCACCTGACACTAGTACTACAGTCTTCCTTGGGCAGAGGGATCTGAAAGACTCTGAAAGTAGGCAGATCGTAACTATCTTCAGAAGCAGAAGATATGTTTGTTTCTTTGGAACATATTCACAATCCATTATGAATGGAGGCTGGGGGGCAGAGTGTGAAGAGAAACTGTCAATAACCTTATCGAAACCTTGCTACATTCTGCCCAGGAGTTGGTTTTGTTGTATGTGGTTTCCTCCTCTTTGATTCACGGCTAGTTGGCGATCTGGTCGCTGCATCTCTTGCTGGCAGAGGACTTGGATCTGTCACCACTAGAGATGATGCTTTTGTTTTCACTTGGGTGTTTACAGAACTTTCAGCAGCGACCTCAACGTGTTTATCAGACTCGTTGACACCGAGCTGCAAGACGATTTCCTCTCTTGTACTCTGTTCTTGAATCTTGCTGCTGCTGCTGCTGACAGTCGCCGTATTTCCCGAAGGCTTGGGTACGGCAGAAACGGTTTCAGTAACCGTCAATGTGTATTGTTCTGAGGACTGTACTTGCTCTGAGGATGAAACGGCAGCCGACTCCTCCACCAGTGAAGGGCATGGCCGCAATGGCTTCTTCCGACTTTTTCGCTGCTTGGGCCTATTGTGTCCCTCAGCACCCTCATCGCCATTCCCCCTCGGTTGCTGTAGGAAGAAACGATTAGAAATGTCAGACTTGGACAATATGCTAGGGCAATCGTTACAAGAAAGAGTTCAGTCTGTATCTTCATCGATCTATATTTGATCAGAGACAGACATATCTGGAACCAGGAGACGCGGATATAAACTTAGAAATTGTGAAAAAAAAGTCTCGGAAGGGAAAAGAAACCCAATTTGGGATAACAAGCAAGATGAAGAAACAAAAGAAGAAAACCCGCCTCACTCTAAAAGAAAAAAACCGAGCTCCAAAGATCATGATGCAAGAACAGAGCGGAAACGGAACATACATTGAGCGGGCTCAGAATCGCAGTGATATCCTGCAACGGCACCCGAGGATATCCCAGAGGCAACGGACTCCTCTGCTGCAGCGGCTCCACAATATTGTTACCGGGAAAGAAGAAAACGTTCTCCTTATCCTGCGCAATGAACTTGCTCAAGTGCCGCGTCTGCCTACTGGCCTCCGCAGGCCTTCTCCAAGCCAACCCACCACCACCACCTCCTTTCCCATCAGAGGATGGCTCCCCATCTCCACTCATCGTTGGAAAACACAGAAGAAGAAAATGATTTCTAGTCCCACCCACCTTCTTGAAGCTTCTTCTTTCTCACACACTCACACGTCTCCTCTCTCCTCCCTCGCCTCACATACATACATACACACAGTTTCTGCTCTTTCTCTGCTTTCAAACCCTAATGCCAAGAACACCAAAAGACATACGTGAATAGTAGTAGCTCAGGAAAGCTCAAGATACCAACTCTCAAGCTTCACAAGCGCAGTTTGGAAAACCGAAAGACCAAACTAGAGAGTAAAAAATCCAAGCAAACGGAAACAAATCGACGACAGAAGCTGGAGACTGTGCGAGCTCTACAGATCGCTGCCGAAAACAAATGCGTGGAATTCGATTTTGAATTGCAGGAGCGCGCGCGGGGGGCGTTCGTGGAGGCGGACTTGCATGCCTTTTTCTTTTTCTTTTTTCTTTTTTTTCTGGCTATATATCTGGGGTTTTTTTCTTTTTCTTTTTCCTTTCCAATTTTGTAGTTTCCAAAAATTTCAGATTTTTTTTGTCGCCACAGTGCGAAAATTGTTTCGCCCAGAAAAAAAAGAAGCTGGGCTATATAGATCCAAAAAAGCGGTATTAAAAATCAAAAGGGCTAAAATCGAGCGGTTAGTGAGATTCTCAATAGCCAGAATTCGACCGAAATTTAAGAAAAAGCGCCAGACTTTTATACATGTAGCAAGGATCAATTAGGTAGCCAAAAATATAGAAGGATTTTTGAAATTTTTTGCTTTGATATTTAGCTTATAGCCAAATTTGGCTAAATCCTCGTATGGGTGATCGCCATTTTGACTCAAAAAGAAATCATTGAAGCGGAGACGCCTTCGTCCGAGGTTACGTTGGGTTAAACTTGGAGAAAGGCCGTGTAATAAATCCAGGTGGTAAGAAAAGCAGAACTTGCGTGGGTGAAAGAAGGTGAAACAGGGTAAAAAAAAGTCTCCCCGGAAATTGCGAGGCGGGTGCAGTGACTTGGTTGGATTTGAATTTGAAATGTAAGCGCGCCCAACGGTCGCTTCGCTGCCGGTTACCCCGTTGCCGGTCACCACCCGCGCTTCACCGGCGCGGAAAGACGCGCGGCTCTGCAGTCTGGACTGCGGGACTGCTTTTCTTTTCTTTTCTTTTCTTGATGCTTTTCCTCGGGCCGGGTACGTGGAAATGGGTATCTCCACTGGTATCTAGGAACCTATCCATACGACTTGACGAAAATAACCCGAGTGTTCCGTGGGTCAGTAGGTACGGCACCAAACACCCTCCGGGTATCAGGGCAGCTCATCGGGTTCATGATCATGGTTCTCAAAAAGTCCATACCCGGTTCTGATACACAATCATGGTTATTGAAAAAAAAATTTCAAATACCTGCTTGTGATATACAATCATGGCTCTCCTTTTTTTTTAAAACGTCAAATCACTGCCCTGAAGATTATATGCTCTTTCATGAAACCCGGCGGGTCTTTGAGGGTTTTGAAGTAACTGCAACTCGTTGGTTCTTTGGTTCTCTGATTTTCTTTTTTCCAAATACCTGACACCTTTTGTGGTTCTTTGATTTTTTTTCAAATACCTGGCGATTCTTTGATATTGATTAAAAAAAAAAAATGAACCCACTGGTTACCGTAGTACTCAGCAACAAACTGCTGAATAATTAATTAAATTTCAATTCTTAACTTTGGCAGTTGATTTTTTAATTCTGAAGTTTTTTGGCACGTAATATTTATATAAAATAATAAACATGAGTTTTCTGTCTTTATGAGACAGTCTATAATTGTGTTTAGAATGTCACATCTTTCATTCCTAGAGTGAAGTTCAAACCCAACAGCCGAAATGCTTCAGAATTTGATTTTGTTAATAATTATTAAAATTTCGACACAAGTAGGAAATATTTTTGCAAAATTTCAGCAAAATAAGAAATATTTTAATTTACGCCAAAACAATTTCGTGTGCTATGGTATTAAAAAATAAAATCAAAGAATCACTCAACACTTGGTAAGAATGTTTTTTTTGGGTGGGAGGGGGGAGCTTCTCCAAAAGAGAAATTTGAAAATTGAAAATAAAGTAATTTTGGAGGTTTTCAATTGCCCAAAGTGAGAAAAAAAAATAGTAAACATTATTAGATTTCTATGGTTGGTTTTCAAGATGTAACCAAAAATATAGAAAATATGATTAAAGGTTTGAATTTCATATTTGGTTTATAGCCAATCTTCCTAGGGATGATGGCCACTTCTGCAACCTCTTCCTATAAATGATAGGTAGGTAGTCAATTTAGCTACAGATAAAAAAATCCAAAAAAAAAAAACACTTCCTAGGTATAATATCACCCTACCATGCCCAATCTTGCCATAATATGACTTGAGGCAAACCAGTGTATTTGCTATAATATGATTTAAGGCATATTAGTCTACGGTGAGCACTAAACCAGGGTAAGAAATTAACCCGGCTTGATGCAAATGTAGTACAATGCCTATAAAAAATATTGATAGTTAATTTTTTTTGACTCTATCTGAATTGTGATGCACACTTTAATTATCTTTCTTGCATCACTATTTCAAGAAAAGAGTTATAGTGTAATGGCTAAAATTATGCCTCTTTCAGTCCAAGGTTCAGATTTTTCCTTCAATTTTTTTAATTGCTTTTTCACAAATGATGAAAAAACATTTGCAGTCTTTAGACAACTTCCTTGGGAGCAGGGGACTTAATTAAGTTTCTTCAATTTCTTTGGGAGAAGGAGACTTGCAACTTCTCCAAAGCAAATGAGCCTAAATTCTTAATGAAATGTGGTTGTCCAAGGAATACCTATGGGTGGCTCAAAACATGGTTCCTTGAGACAAATGTACCCAAGTTCTTTAAGAAAACATGGTTTGTCAAAGAACTCGAGACGCTTCCCTTGAAAATTCGGGCCCATTTGTTTTAGATAATCATGTTCCCCAAGGAACTTGGCTCATTTGCCTCAAATACTTTACCCTAAGGTCACTTTCATCATTAAATAATCCCCAAAATAGTGAAATGAAAATTTGTGAAAATATGATTTTTTCCATGTTGAAAATCATCATAATTATCATAGGCTACACCCCCAATAATATCATTGTAGATGATGGAAAAATATGTAATTTCAAAGTTATAGAACAAATTCAATTTTTGAACATTTTTTTTTGGTTTTTGTCAATGTGCAAACTGACCCTACACTATGATAACCATGTTTCCCTAGGAACTCAAACTCATTTGTCACAAGAAACCATGATTCTCAAGGAAAATGGCATATCTCCTTCTCCTCGAAAAAGTTGAAGAAACTTAGTTAAGTCCTATTTTCCTATGGAAGTTGCAAGTGCCAATTTTTTAAAGGGAACTTTGCTTGATGAAGTTGTCCAAAGATTACTTTTTTTTTTCATTTGTATGTAGAAAACAACAAGAAGTTGAAAAAAAAGAATTGAACCTTTGACCTTTGGGTTAGGAGACTATTCTAATCATTGCATCATAATTGTTTTTTTAAAAATAAAAATGGTGATGCAAGAAAGATAGTTAAAACATTTGTCACAATTTAGGTATAATAAACAAGTTTGAAAATAATTTTTCTAACAGGCACTAACTTGCATATGTTTCATGCCTAATGCCAAATTTTAATTTGTTGCTCTTGTTGAGTGCTTGCCTAGTAGCCATACTAATCATGTCCTAGTATGCCTCGCTTAAACAATGTTTACTCGTGTTGGTCAAATACGGACTAGATAATTGGTTAAAGATTATGAAATGCTAAGGCTATTACCAAAAAAACAGCAACCTCAAACCAATTAGGAGGCATAAAAAAAAACCTCGTTGAAAAAAATCAAGGATGGGAACCCATCCAACAAAAGTACAAGGTAAATGAAAACACAAGTAGATAGAACCCAAAGAAAACAAAATCAAACAATCAACAATTACAAAGAAGACATAACACAAAAGAGCTATCCTTTACCACAAATGAGCTAATGATGGAGGTGCACTAGCTATGATGTGTGGAAGAGATGAAGAACTTCGACCAATTGTAGTAGTTAGTTGAAGAATTGCTATGGCTTGCGCACATTATAGGGTTATGGACATGTGTTGTCGATAGTAAAAAACAAACAACGAAGGAAGTAAAGAAGACTATTATGACACGTGATAGTGATCTTTGCACAAATAATAAAAAATGAATCAAATGAAAATGAAAACACCCATATGTTTCAATAGCAAGGGGAATGAAGTCTTTGCCTAATGTTCATTTAACGTATGATCGTGTTTTCTACTAAGCAACCATCATCACTGCATGTGTTATCATTGTCAATGCTCATTGCACCATATCTGTGCTCATTGAATTAGTAATGACAACGTCCACCAAGGTTTAGAAGCTGTTTTTGGTGATAAGGATATTGACTTGTCGTCAAGTGTGGTGAATGAATAGGTAAGAGACCTCCCTTTGAACATGTGTTCCATTTTCCAAAGCAATAGTTACAATAGTATTTAAAATGTATTGTGTGCTATTATATGTTCACTATCGCAAGAGCATTGAAGCAAATGGGTACTTAGGTTGTCAATGGTATGGCCATAGTAGGATGCGACCAGCCAAGACAGGTACATAGTCCTATAGCGAAATGGGTTGGGGATAGACGAAAAATAAGTGTGGCAGGATGAACTGATAACTAAACGCCTACCCCTGGACTTACACATGAATGAAGACATGTTCATATGATATCTGAAGGAGAATTTGTTAAAAGTGAGGCAAATTTTTGCTCGTGTATGTAATCTACCAAAGAAGCTTGTAACTAGGGATAAAACTAAATCACTAGGCTCTCAAAGGGTAGGACTTGAGAATGGACAACTTGGGGTAACATAATTCGTGTATCTTGCAGTACCATTTGGAATGAAAAATGTTAATTTCAACATGTGCTAAGAAAACCCAAAGAATGTTATGAATATTAATGCCTTGGAGATCATTTTTTGAATGTTCATCCATAACTTGTATTGAACTTAATTTAGTTTCAGTTCATTCTTGGTTAACTTCCAATTAAGATTTAGTTAATTTCTAAATAACTTTTAGTTTACTTCTAATTAAGTTTTAATTCAAGTTAATTTTCAATCAATTTTGAATTAAATCCTAGTTAAATCCCAATCAAGCTCCTAGTTAAATTTTAATTAACTCTCAATTAAATCCTAGTTAACTTTTAGTTAACTTTAATTAATTCCCTGTTGACTCCAAGTTGAATCCCAATTAATTTTTAATTAAATCCTAGTTAACTTTAGTTAACTTTTAATTAAGTCCTAATTAATTTTAAATTAATTTTTAGTTAACCCTAATTAACTCCCAGATGACTGATGTTAACTGGTAATGTGAAAGAAAGGTATGTGAAAAGTAAATGCTTTTTTAAATGTTTAAAAAATCTATACACGGGACTAAGCATTTTCCTGCCAAAGTCATGTCATCGTCGAGGAGTGAGATTTGGGCTGTGCTCTCATCCTCTTCACCTCACATGATGTAATAACTCCCTCAAGGAAATGCATTCCCCTATACAAAATGCTTAAGTATGTTGAGGATTCTCTACAAACACAAATTGTCTAAATTTTCAGCAAGATTGTTGCCATAATATAGTCATTTTTCACATTTCCTGGTTGTTTGCTTACCGTCACAGATCCAATTACATCCCTCCATTCTTACCCCAATCTCATTACTGAAACCCAACCAGAATAGATAACTAATTTGCAAAGACGGAAGCAAAATGCCAAGACATTTTTTGTCCAACTTGAAAACCCCAAATCAATGTATCCATTCTCCATCAAATCTGAATTTAAACTACGACTTTGAAAAACAAAAACAAAAAGACTCCCAACTATCAATAAATCTTTGTAGACAAAAACCTCTAATGCCTTGTGAGTTTCACTGATTTCCAAAGATGCTTTATGTGCATACAATTTTCACAAAATAATCTTTGTCTGCATATATATATACAATGTAGTTAATGGTGTATTACACTGAATGTATTGATAACACCAACAATCTCAATTTTCATACCTGAATGAAATTAATCCATGCAACAATAATTGGCAATAAGGTTTTGCATACATTTGTGAATAAATAAACAATGGACTTGGGAACTTTGCAACTATGATCTCTTCCGATCAAGAACTTCTGAAAGAGCTACAAATCTACCAAGCTCAATGGAAAGTTGAGCTGCAACCCCAACTGCAACTGACATCAAACCTGCTTCCAATCCAACTGTCGGTGGATGTTCACCATGGGATTTGATAGCTGCTGCAAACTCCAAGTGTTCCAAGAAGCTCGATCCATGGTGGAGCCCCTCATACCTAAACATTCACACACACAGTATGTAGACAAACTTAGTTGCTGATGGAGAAGTCAAAAACCACAATGGGCGCAACAGTACCTACTTTATTTTTGGCAGATCATCTGTAGAAAACAGCAAATTTCACTCAAAAGTGCAAAATATTAGAGTGTGGAGAGATCTGTTTTGAGATTCAGGAATTCAGTAGATTACAATTGGAAATTAGAAGAGCTTTTTAATCCATTTCTATAACTCAAATTGTTTTACACAAAGTTGAGAGCAGGAAAATCAAAAGGGATCATGGCAGTTGATGACACATTCATACTTGACACGCTTATCATGGACTTCATATGTCAAAACTCCTGCTCTGCCACTATCCCGTGCCCCAATTCGAACAATGCTTTCTGGTACAAAAGCCTCCCCCTGCATGAAGCAGAAATTTCCCTTGTCCTTCAAAACTTTACACTCTAGATGCTAAAACTTTGAATCTTGAATCTCCAAGGCTTGATTTCAATTTTGCAAATGGCACTCGAAAAACATCAAAAGCTGAGTTACAAGCCTATAATGGTTGTGATTCTTGTCTCCATTTATTGGAGCCAAAAGGCTTCGATACATAGCTCTACAGACATTGATTCTGTAGGCATACCTTTCCTTTGTCACCTACAACACAGATTTCTTGCTCATTGCGGCTGCCTTCAGCAAACATACACAAATCCAGCATTCCACGAGCACCATTCTCATAGTCCACTACTACATATGCATTATCAAGAATATCTGGCACCTGCAAGGATTACAAAATTCATCAATGTGTATAATTATCTAATTCAACTACCAACTGGCTGCAAAGACAGGGTTTAGGGTTTAAGCAACTTCAAAGACAGAACCATGTGCAGTTTCTTGGGGTGTAGAGATGCATAAAGATTGGACATCAAACCTCGCCATCATAAATTTCATCCAAATGGTTGATGTCTTGTGCGCCTGAAGCCATGACACGGACAGGCCTGGAATCTGCTATCAATGTCATAAGGTCAAAAAAATGACAGCACTTCTCCACCAATGTGCCTCCTGAATTTCTGTTGAATCGGTTCCAGTTATTCACCTGCAATTCAGATCATAATCCATATGCATTTTCGCTGTCAAATCTTCGAAATCCTCAAGGCTTTGCACTGCTCCTTACCAACACATGATAAATTTCACCTATGTACTTCAATGCACCTCCCAAGATAAAACATCTTGAAGTTGACATTCCAAATTTCAGGATCTTATGAAATGGATGGTACCTGTTTTCATCAGATATGTTCTGTTTTGCAGATACCTTTCATTATGTTAGATTCCTGAAATTAAAAAAGTTCATCATGTCGGGGAAGGAACCACTTTGAGAGTCTTCCTGGATTTAAGGGCCCAATCACTTGGGCTATAGCCCAAGGCTGGGCCTGAAAATCTATGAAGACCCAGAAAGGGGTTCCTTCCCCAACATGATGAACTTTTTTAATTTCAGGAATCTAACATAATGGAAGGTATCTGCAAAACAGAACATATCTGATGAAAATAGGTACCATCCATTTCATAAGATCCTGAAATTTGGAATGTCAAGTTCAAGATGTTTTATCTTGGGAGGTGCATTGAAGTACACAGGTGAAATTTATCATGTGTTGGCCCAAGTGACTGGGCCCTTAAATCCAGGAAAACCCTCAAAGTGGTTCCTTCCTTGACACAGTATACTTGACTTACAATCCTGAAGTCTTACTAATTCTTGCATTGAACTTGTTGAGTGCAAAATGCACAACATCAATTGGGAAAAACATTTTACCTTCACAAGGAATGGAAATCTGTGCTCTCGAATGGAAACCATGCGCACATGCCCAATAGAGCCAATTTTGACCTGCTCAATGAGCTTTGCCACTGCAGGAATATATCTATATTCCAATCCTACTTGCACTAACGCCTCAGGCCGAGATTGTGCTGCTTCCATCACCTAATTTTAGCAATTTCAGGAAATCATCAGATTTAAAGCTGTGACATGGCATACAAAAAGAATTTAACATTTGAATCAGAACCTGGATGCAAATAATTTTGAAGCTGTGCAACATAGCAGAGTGAGTCTGTTTGAAGAACAACCAGACACCTCACCAAATAGCAATCTTCAACTGTGGTGCAAAGAGGCTTCTCCACAAGAATATGGTGGGATTTGGGGTGGTTGAGAATATCAAGCAGGATTTGTGCATGTGTCATGTTGGGGGTGGCTACTACGACTACATCACACAGCCCACTGTCCAACAGAGATCCATGATCTGCAAACACCTGCAGGCAGCAAGTGCCATGACAAACACAAGTCCCATAATCAAGGAAACAAGCTGAGCTTGACATCAAACAAGCCTTAATTTCTGGAGTTCAACTCTGCAGTGTCAACCACAAGGCATGTAACAGCAGGAGAAAGTCTTGAGACGTCAAAACACAATCTTGAGCTCAGGAAGAAATAACCCATTCAAGGAGCCTGGCAACCAAAAAAAAAAAATTGTTACCTCAAGGGGCGGAGCTGGTCTGGAGAGTTGCAATGCAGACGCTACAGCAACGGCTTGCTGTCGGGAACCGGGATCTGGGTCTGCAACAGCTACTACAAGAGCTCCAGGTATTGCTGCGAGATTGTACTGATGCTCTCTTCCCATCATCCCCACCCCTATGATTCCGTATCTCAACAAACTTCCCTCAGCCTGGAGCTCCATCTCTAGAATCTCAAGTCCAGGGTAGTAGTAGACTGTGTCTTGTTTGAAACTGTACAACACGATGCGATGAATGAGGTGGAGCAAGGAATTGGATCTGGACTTTCTTTCTTTTCTTCAAGAATGAAGTTCCTTGTTGTACAGCCAGTGAACTCTCTGTAATATTCAGACTAAGTTTCAGAGAATCCCACGAAAAATCCCATGAAATTTAACAGCACCTCGCAGCCGGATTCAACCAAGAATTGGAGGATATATATATATATTACACAGAAAACATCGTTGTCCACGCACAAAATGCAAAGAGCTAAGGACGTTCACTCACACATAAGGTCTTATACTCACCTACTGAAAAGAAGCAGTAGCAGGAGCTAGACTTGTTGTTCCCGAAGTTGTGCAAAATTATTTATTCCTCTCAATTCTTGTATCCAACTGCAAAATGCACGACAATAATAAATATAACCCTCAGATTGCCTGCATTTATCAGCAACGAAAATGCTCACCCCTCTTGAAGGTAACTTGGACACCCATGATCCATCCCATTGGGAAGAGGCCCAGAATCAACCCAAAAAAAAACTTCATTTTCTGCAGAAATAAATGTGCCAAAATCTGATACCAAATGTGAATAAAAGTTGCTATAATTACTCTCAACATTCAATGCAAAACAACAAAAAAAACTAATACTACTACAACTACTGCCCGGAGATTTTTCTGCAAAAGATAATGCATACCCAATACAGATCTGAATGAGTACTTGTGATTTGCTCGTAATGGGTACACTCCGAAATTCTTCAGCGTCGCCACAGAACGAGAGAGAGAGAGAGAGAGATCTGCGAGACACAAATAGACGAGAAGATGGGGGCGAAGTTCTTATCGGATTCTGGGCTGGCGAGCATCCAGGCGGGTTACCCGTGGGGCTACCGGGTGAAGAAAACACGGCGAGGAAATCAGGGCCTTTGGATGCGGCCGGGTGTTCTCGGTCGAGACCCGTGCTCAAGGCGGCTGCGTAGAAGGTGCCTGAAGCTGCCTGGTGGGTTTCTGACACCAGTAGGTACGAGGAGGATACATTGCACCTGGACGCGTTCCTTTTTTCGTTTTCAATTCGTCACGTAACTGCCTCGGTAATAAAAATATTTTTTTAAAAAAAGAAAAAAAGCCATGACCATCTTGATGGTAATTCCTCTGCCACTGGCACCCCATTGGTTGGATCATGGATTTTGCCTCAGGAATATATTAATATACCCTAGTTGAATTTGCAGGTTCCACAAAAAAATTCTATTATTTTTAGACATTCTAAAATCCCCCCCCTCCCAAAAACACTTTTCTCCAAAAACATTTATGTGAAAGAAAATGAAGCATCTTTTTGGAATATTCAGAATTAAATAATTATTCAGCAGAGACCTGACAAACCTCAGTTACTGTAGCATGTTTTTGTTTCAATTTGGTAGGGTAGTTGGTTTGAGTTAGTATTTCTAAATTATTTTATACGTTATTTCTAAATTTCTTTATAAGTACTGTTGATAAATATATTATTTGGTTTCCTAAATGCCATAATATAGTCTATTAGTACTTAGCTTAAATTTTTTTCCTTATGGAACCTTCATTCACTTTATTTACACATGTTTTCAATGTATTCTATTTCGTTTTGTTCATGAAAGATTTTGCTTTGCTTTTGTGCTTATGGTACATCTTTTGGATTAGAATGGATTGTTTTCAATCAATGCACATGCTTTTGAAGATTGCTTTCCAGCTTTGGTGTCATTTTTGTTTCATTTTGTGCTCACTTTGGGGACACATTGGAATTAGAGGGCTATATTTCAAGATTTCACTCATATTGAATGTAATAGAGTTATCCATAAAGTCACTTGATTAAGGGGCGAGAACAGCCATTTTCAGGATAATGGGGCATGAAACGCATAACTGAGAATGGAAATTTTACAAAACGAAATTATTGGGACCCAAACTAGTTTTTCCACCAATTTGGGTGATAAACTGAGTTTCATCCTGCCTTTCACTTTTCTTGAGCGTCTCCACTGCTGTTACATATATTTTCACTGCTCCTACCTGCACAACTACTGTAATTACTCTCAAACCTTCTGCATTAAATGTTGAGTTTCAGCATTTCATACTGAGATTTAATAATTTCATTCCTTTGTAGATACCACTGAGAGAGGGGGACAGGGGGTGAAAGCAGGCCCAAAGACAGGGTGAAGACAGGGTGACTTTACGGATAACTCTGATGTATTGGGTTTTTAGGGAATTTATTATCTGAAATTGCTAGAACTCAATATTACGTGGGTTGAATATTGAAAATTGTGGTAGCAACATTACGCAATAAACAAATTTAGCAAAAATTGTCATATCTCACCATTGTAAGTGCAGATCACCATGGATATTCTACATGGGACATTGTCCTTTTGTGGGCCACCATTCATATTCTTTCCAGATGGATCTAAGCTGTTAATGGTCCAAATAAAGGAAGCTTCCACATGAATTTGTCTCCAAGTTAACGAAGGCTAAGGCCACATAGCCCAATATTGGGTGCAACTTCCCTCGCACAACAGAACATCATCATGCATGGATTGTCTGAAAGATTTTATGGACATAGACGTATGGAAACCTTACGTCATGACAAACTTGTAATTGCATGTGCAAATCTATGACCTTCATTGTTGGATCTAAAGTTTTCTCCTATGTAATACAACACACCCCATTATGGATCAGCAGCAATGAAATGTTACAATTAGGGGATGTTTTGACAATTGTTTATCACTTGTCAGGTTAGTATTTCTCATGTAGCTGTTTTCCATCTCCTCTTTAATTTCATTTTCATCAACTGAAAACAAAGGATTCTAAATCCATCCATCTTAGCAATATAATATATGCACACCAAAGACCCATTATTATTTTTTTCCAATGTTAAGATTTTCAATTCATCCGTAATCAAAAGCAACAAAATTTTCTTCTTCATATTCCAATTTTAAAAGTGAATTAAAATCTTTCCTCTTTACATTCCTTTGATCATGTTTTAAAATATGACAACTTGTATTAACTGTTTTATTGTTTCCAATTTCCAAGGGTTTAATAATACAAAGTGGTAACTCAACATGTAAGCAAAATTGTAAAATAGGTAATGCTTTTTGGGTGCTCTAGTCACAAAATGCCTTTTCATATTTCTATAGATTAACAAAAATAGGTGAAATAAGTATGCTTAAAAGAGATAGGTTCTAACAAATGGCATGTTATTATAGATAACATTACCAAGAGCAGGCACATGTTGATTTGCCTTTCCATGTTTATGTAAGTGGGTAAGGGAAAGGAGTGAGGTAGTTAGGCTTGGAAGGGTAGTTATTTCATATAATTATTTTGATATAAATAAAGTGGACATGAAAAGGCACATGTTAAGGTACCTTTTCATGTAGGTGGGGGAAGAGAAAGGATTGAGGTAGTCAGGATTGGAGGCAATAGATATGAATGACACAAGCAAACATCACTACTTTTATTGTATAGATGAGCATGTTTGTCGTATTCACTTGTGTCCATCTATTGTTCAACTTTGAAATACACCTTTCTCTTGCATACTTTAAGAGTTCGCCTTGCATGCATAAATTTGACTATGCCATGCATTTTTTGAAATTATATGGTAGAGTAAAGGTAAAAAACTACATATATATATATATAGTGATACACAACTTATGTATGTACAAGGTGAAATTTTGGTTGTCATGTATTGGAGGTATACCGTGTTCAATTTTGGTCTCCAAAAAATGGGGGTTTTGTGTGGCCACCTTTGGTTTAGCCCATTATGGGTTTTCATTTATTGGTCATTTACACTCCACCTATTGTGACTTTACATTTGGATGGTTATATTATTAAATTTAACATTTTTTATGTTTGAAAAATTCAACATAAAAAATGTTTGAAACTTGTTCACTATTGGGTACACAAACACTTAGGATTTTAGGGGTTAAATTTATTTAATTAAATATATAATGTAAGTTCGTATGTGTGAGGCCTTTCAACCGACGTTCATTCATATATCCACCTGTTTGGATATGAAAAGGCACATGTTTTGCACCATTTGCTATCCAAGTTATTTTGGTTAAAATAGTTAATTGCCTCCTTTCCACTACCCTTGAAAACCACCCACCAGGGGATATGACACAAGATGAGGTGCTATTGAGAACACCTTGAGGAACACATTGGGAACTTCATTGGGAACAGGCTGAAAACATGATGGGAACACAAGAGTGAAAAAAATTCATTTTTCCAACTAAGTAATAATCTCCCCAATGAAATACTTATAAAAAAATTACATAGAGAGACATTTGAAATACTCCTAAAAATTACAAGAGAAGAAAAAACCAAAAGGTAGATTCTTTAAATGGTGTTCCTTACCAAAGGAACTCCTTTTTTCATGTTATTGGAACTTTTTCTTAATGCATTCATTGTCCAAATCAAAATTCTTTTTTTAAAAATCCAAGAAAAAATTTAATAATATTTTACTCATAAAATTTCTTCAACAAAAAAAAATTCTTAAATTTTTTTTTCATTATTTTAATTGAAATCTTATTTTTAAGTTGAAATTTGAAAAAAATCGTCAATTAAAAAAAACTCTATTCCATTTTATCATGCCACTTAGTGACCTTGCTAACCTACATCTTGACCCTACCTACCAACTAATAACCAACCCCCCTTCCTACCTCTCTTTATCTTTTATTAACTAAACTTATATCTCTTGGCAAAACTTTTATCTTTTTTTCATTAAATTTCTACCTCTCAAAAAAAGTTTTATATCTTTTTGGTTAAACTTTTATCTTTTGGCCAAATTTTTTTTTTAAAAAGTAATTTTTAATCTTTTAGTTAAGCCTTTACCTTTTGACAAAACTATTTATTTCTTGGTAAAACATTTACATCTTGATAAAACTTCCGTACATCATAATTAAACCTTTATCCTTTGACAAAACCTTTATCCTTTCATGGCTAAACATATACCTTTTAGCAAAACCTTTCTATTTCCTAAGTAAACTTCTATCTTTTTCTAGTTAAACCTTTACTTTTCAACAAAACTTCTATATTAACCCCTTTACCTAGCTAACTACCCACTTGCTATAAAAATAATTTGTTTTGAATTTAAATGTGTTTATATAATTGTTAGGGTTTATAGCATCTACCATTAGAATCACTTAAGGTTTTTTGTATTTATTTTTCTGGGTTAATTAACTTTAAACTCTAAGGCTAATTTTTTCATTCCTTAGTTTTAAAATTTTGAATAGCTTTAAAATTCAAAGCATAATTGATTGTTATAATTTATTTTTGTTTCCATTTGTATGGTCTACCTAGGATGTACCACCAATCTTGGTTGAACGTAATTGGGTGACAACTCAATACATGAATGCAATACTCGCAAATGGGGACCTATGCAAACAACTTGATCCTAGTTGAAGGTAATTAAATGATGACCCAATCCAAGAATGCAATACATGCATCAACTCTAAACCAAGTCATGTTAAAAAATGGTTTGGAGTTTCCAAAACCAACAATTATTTTCATGACTCACATGCAAGTATTACATTAAAATAATGATTTTGTCCTTTGTAATACCTACACATGGATTTCAATGAAAATGACTCAATTTTGGTTCATAGTTGTAATTGAAAAAATATTTTCAAAATGCAATACTTGCATCCCCTCAAGTTGGACTTTAAAAGAACGATAAAACCCAAAAAACTAACACCTATTTTGTGACTTATATGTGAGTATTGCAACTTTTGTTAAAATGTAAATGCATATTTCATGACCCATATGTGGGTATTACAAATTTTCCTTTATGTCATTGGGATTTTCCAAGACATTATGTAGGTATTGCTTACAAATTTTAACAACTTTAGCATTGAAAATTTGAAATTATAATGGAATTCAACAAAAGATGGTTTTGAGCTTAGGACAAAAAGGTTTATCTAAAATCAAAATTACTTTACATATATCCATATGTCATAAGGATCAATACTCAAATGCAACCCCTAGCCTTTATTTACATAATAGGTGGATGGAAGTTGCCAAGTTTATAAAAATGTGTTAAAAATGTCCACTACATACAATTCTACCCAAACCTTAATCCATATTTAGGAAAAAATCTTCTTTAAAATTACAATATACATTGCTCATCCCATGCATTTGGTGATAAGTTATACCATTTTTGTTGCATTCTCCACATGTTGATGGGTATAGATATGGTGATGTTTTAGCTAAATATTAACCATAGTCATAACAAATTTGTCTTTACTGGTTTCACCAAGTTTACATTAAAATAATAATTCACAATTAGCATGGGTACTCCAAAAAACCCTAAACCAAACAAGGAAAAAAAGGGAAAAAAAAGGAAAAATAGGTGGGTATGAAAGCATACCATCCATGAATCATTTCAAATTCATGGAAATTGATGACCATGCTAATTTCTTATATTTGAATTATTTTGTTGCATTACATAAATACAATCACAGGAAACATTACATTCTGCAACCATTCATGTTTGCATTACAGTGACTATGTTGGATCTTTTAGAGCCCATACTAAATTTTTACACATTGATACCATTCCACCTTCATGGAAAAAAACCTAGATGTGTACACATCATTTTCATAAAAGAATATTAAAACCTATAGTTGGTGTATGGGACTTTCTCTCTAACTCCTTTCCTAATTTATTTATCAAAGTATAGGGAAACTTGAAAGACCATTTTATCAAAACCTCAAGTCAAGCAATGAAACAAATGTAATAAAATGAAAAACTAAATGAACACACCATAAGCCAAAGTGGTTAAAAACCCATGATTGAAAGAAGGCTTACAAGAAATATGGAAGGAAAGGTAAGTGTTACATTTTACATCACTTGCACAAGTTCACACAATCATTGTGAAAAAAATCAAAATACAAAAGGAACATATCAGTGTGAAGACGAAAATGACCAACTATGTAAAAATTTGTGATCAATCCAAGTTGTGAAAAAAAACATGTTCAATCAATAAAAAAATAAACAACACCAAACATCATACCATTTTCATAACATGGTAATGAAATGAACAAACATTGCCCATCTCCATAGCATGAAAGGTCTCTTTGAAAAACTAAAGATAAAAATAAAAAGCTATAGCATTTTGTTGTGATAAATGTTTAATTTGGTTCAACTTATCTTCAAGCTTGAGCTTTGATTTTATTTCATCAATCCCTAATGAGTTTACTACTTATTTTGCTATGGTGGAATGATCATTCACCAATATTAACACACACATTCCTACATGCTCCTTTAAAAATCAAACTACTATTCTTGTAGTTTCCTACAACTAATTTTCAAAATGGAATAAGGTTACTTGAACAATGGAACAATAAAAAATTGATTGGAATATGAGTGCTTTCGCATAAAAAAGTAGATTACCTTTCAACTTTCCAAACGTACTCCACCAAAATCAGCACACTTAGATCTTCTACTTTTGCAAACATGCATCACCCTAAAAGTTTAATCTTTCACAATAAGGAAATAAAAATATCCACAAGATAAGAAAACACTGAAAATAACCTCTTCCTCTTCATCCTTATTCTTTTTCTTTTCCTTCTTTTTTGGTTTTTTTTGGGCTTCTTTTATTCTTTTTCTTCTTCTTTGAAAAAAAAATCGATGATGATAATAAGCTACAAGTTTGTTGTTGCCGTTTGTAGTTGAAGGCCACATGAACTTTTTATTATTATGAAAAGGCCCAAGAATACAACTTACACGGAGGATTGTTGAAACTTGGTAGAACGGTGGCAATGGCGAAAGAGGGGTGATCAAGGCTCCTTGGCAGCCCCCAAACACCAAAAACACATTGATAAGCTCCATTGCAAAACAAACAAATGGAAAGCAAAAGTTGTTCTAAGAGCTTATTGTTGCATAAGAACAAAATAAAAATAAAAAAAGAGAAGAAAATCAAGGAAGAAAAAGAAGGAAACAAAAAATAAAAATAAAATCTGGCAAAAAAAAATTCTAAGTTTTTTTTTTCAAACCCCACCTAAATTCCAATGGGGGTTAAGTTGGCTTCATCTAGATGAAAACTCAAGACCGGTTTTCTCCAACTACTACACTAGTGGGTGTCAAATCACACCAGTCATTTTAACTTACTTAATTCAACCTATTACTAGGTCATGAAAACTAGTTGAAGCTTGGTCATTTTTTAAAATCTTTTTCTTTGGCTAAAGCTTAGTGATTCTTTCAAATCCATGAAATTTTACCATTTTTTTGCACCCAACTACATCCAAAACAAAAAGTCCTCCAAGAACCTATAGGCTACTAGAAAGCCTTCCATGAACATTAGCCATAACATGATATGTTAAGTTTCTATCTTATTACCCACCTCTTTTATCTGAAAAGGCACATGTTATGGGACATGTCATACCCAAGTTATTCACGAATTAATAGAAATATGGAATGTTTAGGAAATAACATTTCCCCTATCCCTTTCCAAAATTTTAACATTTTTCCAAAGGGGGAGAGAATTAAAGAGGAGATGAAAAGGGCAATATAGGAAATTTTCAAAAAATAATTGAAAACATGAATGAAAAGAAAACTTTAAATAAATGTCAACAATGGATTATATCATTTGTATGACAATTTGTTCATGAATGAAATTGATCACATATATATTACAATTGTCAAATGAAATTTATTCCCCTATTTCTTATTACCAAACTTGCCAATGCTACAACCCAAAAAATTGCAACCAATTGCAACATCTTTGAGAGCCACACTCATCCCAACAAGTTTCATTTTATTTTTCAAAACCATTTTCTAGTTTTTACATTAATATTTACACATTAAAGTTATCATGTTGGGTTGTTTCAACAAATTAAATTGATAAATTTATGAAGGAAGGTTAAACTACTTAAAATATTGTGCATGAAAAAATGAGATTTTGTATTTTTGTAATTAAAAAAAAAACAAGGTTGTTTTGTATTGGCCAGAAAGAGCATTTTTTTACCATTTTCACTACATGTCATTTCAATTTCATTTAAATTATACAATTACATTTATTTCTAAAAATTCTATGTGGATGGGTATGCTTGTCAAATAAGCCAAGTTGTCTATTAAGTTTGTAAGTATCTATTGAATAGGGTTGATCTTTGAAATATTTTTAATCCAAAAAAAGTCAATCAAATTAAAATTGAAACATTGATATTGTGATGATGTCATGCCACATCATTTCATTGTTATTATTTGACACCATGCTTATGTGATGACATGGTTGTAGCATAGGTCAACCACTTGATTATTTTGGTGGACCTTGTTTATAAATGGATGAAAAACAAAACAATCATTCCCAATTAGATGAATGAAATTTGTGATATTGGCAACAATCTATTGTCAATAAATTCAAATGTCAAATTACAATTGACACTTGTCATGAATATGTTTAACTTTCATAAGTTCAAATTAATCAACATCTCAACTAAAGCAATTTACCTTGGACAAGTGGTGCAAACCCATCTCAAAATTATAAAACTTTAACAAAATGAATTTATTCTTCTTATGTTTGAAACCTTCTCCTTAAGGTTTAAGTTTCTTTTTTTCATACTATTTACTTACATTTGTGGCATCTAGCAAATCATCACACTCAACACATGCAAGTCATTAATATAAGTTGGCCATTTAATTGCTTTCCACTTAAAATCATTTTTTTTCCTGGTCTTTTCTAGTATGAGCAATTTCTTTAATTACGTTCTCATTTGTTGCTTCTTTTTTCAACAAGTTATAATATCAACATAAGAGGAAAAATTAATAGTTATGCTACAAGAATTTGCATTTCATGTTCAAGTAATATTTTGGACACAAAAGTTGCACAACAAAGGGGACAAAATGACATTGTTTAATCTTAATTACTACAAATAAATGGTGGCAACAAGAAGCAATTATGGAAATTAAAAAAATGATTGTTACCATGGAGCTATCATTATTGGGTATTGTGGAAACAATACATGGGGGCAATATTCTTTTTGTGTGAAACCATGAAGATGATTCACTTAAATTATATTGAACATTACTATTTTATTAGAATATAGTTTCATTGCTTTTGGAAATAGAAGTGAACTTAATATTTGGGCGAGTGACTTCATCATAACTAACAATAATTTTAATGTTTTGATTGATATTGTTGTTATTGGTTATTGATTGATTTTGTTGTGGGATTCTTTACATAGCCAAAGGGAAAGGAAAGATCCCTAGACCCCTTCCATCACCAAGGAGTCACAATTCATTTAAAGCCTTTGTAAAAGCAAGTTATGAGCAATATTCATTCATGATTATAATTTTCTAATGCCATAGGGAGTCAAAATTAAATTACATAAGTTTGTCTTCAACATGGTGGATCCTTAGTGGACTAAACACAACCTTTACAATATGTTTTAACTTTTATCTAACTTATTGTTTAATTACACCATGCCAAAACGCATATTTCATCACTAAAATATTTAATGATTGGGTCTTAGTTTTAATCATGTAATCATATGTCCATAGTCATATACTTATACTCATTATTGCAATTACATTGTGATTACATGATAACTTAGATATACCTAGCTAGGCTAAGTTACCTACTTGTCGATTTCCTAGGTAAGTAACTAAGTTAGGCTAACTACCAACCTATTTCCAAGGTATGTAGCTAAGCTAGGCTACCTACCTACTTTGGTTATGTATAAACAACTTACCAAGGTAGGTAGACTAGGTTAAGTTACATTACATGGGTGGGTAACTAGGCTATAGTATCTACCTAAATAGGATAGGTTACCTACCTAGGCTAAGTTACTTACTTATCAATTTCCTACCTTTTTTATTACCTACCCACCTATTTAAGTCTACCTACCTAGCTTACTTACTTACATATGCTACTTACATAGGCTAAATCAGTTACCTATTTATGTCAATTGATTTGCATAAAAAAATGTTCATATATTATATGTTTAGAAAAGACCACACCATGTGAAAGTGTAATTCATTGGTAAAGATATTGACTTTTCATTGTGAAGTGAAAAGTTCAAACTTGCAAACTAAACCAAGTTGCTTAAGCACCTAACAACCTTAATTGGGCCTAAGCTTAACCTACATGAATGTGACCTAGGCTACTTAACCTAGGTTAAGTTGGTTGTCACTTAAGCTACTTAGCCCACCTAGTTGTGGTGGTACTTAGGCAATTATTACCTAGGCCACCTAGGCTAATAAACATGGTCAAGTAAACAATCTTTGTTCCTCATTAGAAAAAATTACAAGTAGCCACAAATTTTTTTTTGATGTATGGAAAGTAAAAATATTATTTTAATCAAGATTAATATGAGGATAATTTTTCATTTTTTATTGTTATAATATTGAAAAGCCACATCTTCAAGTAAATTTAAGTAGATTTTTTAGAAATGCATCTATTTGCACAAGATTTATGGCCTTACAAAATGAAATAACTATTAAAATTTTATTTTCAAGTTGATGGAATTTTACATATAAAATACTTTTGTATTGTCAAATTGTGCATATTATAGTCATAATATATCAAACTTCTAATGCAAAAGTAGTTTTGAACACCATATTGACTAGTTATTCTCAAATCCACTTGTAGCCTACTTTTATCATATTAAAGTTCTTCAAATTTTATATTCAATTTATCATAAATTCAAGTGAGGAGGCAATGGTTTCATATTTCTACTTTTGAAGGTTTTTAATTTACTTGTTTATGTTTATGTCAAAAATAGTTTCATTTTAAACTAGATTTTGGGCAAACTATTCTATATATATACCATGGTTGTTATAGTATATAATGTAGTTTTAAAATTTATAACATGTCAACCATGAAATCTTGGATTTTGAAGAAAACTTTCAAGCAACTTATTTTGCCCATGCTTTGAAAAAGGTGTGATTATTGGGTTGATGTAGGGTTAAGTGGTTCATTTTTAGTATATAAAAAGTTCTTAAACAATCATTTTTTGTTATCACATTAACATAAATGGGAGACTATGGGTTGGTTAATGAGTTAATTAAATTCATATGAAAATATACCCACTTAGACATCTTTTTTATATACATTTTACAAGGAAAAAAATCATCAATCCAACAAAAAGTGACCAATGTAAAAAACACAAAAAATGAGCCACTCAATCTTGCATTCACCCTATTATTGCAAAATATCTTAAGAAATCTTTATTTTTTATGTTTTTCAAATGTCACATGACCAAGTTTATTTTCGTTTTGCAGTTTTGAAAATTTTCCAATTCTTTTCTAATTTTGTAGCAAATTTTCTTGAATTTATAATAATTGTTTTCCTAAAAAATTCCAAAATGATTTTTTGCTACAATGCAATTTTTTTGCCAAAATAAAAATGTCAATCATGACCATTTGCATTCATTGTCAGAATCTAAAACTAATTTTTCATATTGAAAAAATGATGAGGATCACAATTTGGAGATTTTCAAAATGACAACATAGGTGATTTAGCATTAGAGCTTCTTTTTTTTTTAAAAGTATTATTATTCAGACAATATCAAATGGATGTCAAGGATATTAAGTGTCCTTTATAGGGGTTGGGGGGGGGGGGGGGGATGGGGGGGAAAAATGACTGTGGGTGTGAATGTGAAATATAATTAATTTGTGCTTCTTTTTT
>Ga0116227_10003597_pt1 | contig 34316 bp, 25 predicted proteins | sample S1TSphgellanicum_FD_89693 | JGI IMG/M metagenome (GOLD analysis project Ga0116227, IMG submission 89693) | Host-associated microbial communities from peat moss isolated from Minnesota, USA - S1T2_Fb - Sphagnum magellanicum MG | ecosystem: Host-associated > Plants > Peat moss > Unclassified... | reverse complement strand
TCGGAGCTTCCAGGGTGTCCATCCGCATGGACGACCGGACGGATGGACAGAGGGAGGATGACGGGACGCACGGATTCAGGGGAGGCTTCATTTCTCATCCCGACGTCCTTTACTATATGTAATGTGCCCACATGGTAAGCCTCGATTACTTCAACGCTAAAGTGTGAGTAAGTAAGTCAAATGTGCCCACATGGTAAGCCTCGATTACTGCCCCTATGCTCAGGTAGTACATTGAGCCGGGTTTGTCTTTTATTCAAATGTCAATTAAGTGAAAGGTGCCCACATGGTAAGCCTCGTTGACTGTTGGTTTGCGTGGGCTGTTGATTCAACCAAATATGCTCGGGCGGTACTTTCAACCACGTCGACCTTTTATACGTATTCAATTAAGTCAAATGTGCCCGCATGGTAAGCCTCGTTGATTGCCACTATGCCCGGGCGGTACATGGGTCCAGGTCTTATGTTTTATTCTTATGTGAGTTAAGTCAAATGTGCCCGAGCATAGCCCACCGGCTCGTCTACTGCCGCTATGCTCGGGCACTACATTGAGCCAGGTCTGTCGTTTATTCATTTGCCAGTTAAGTCAAACTGCATGGTAAGGCTCGTTTACTGCCCTATGCTCGGGCCGTATCTTGAATCAGGTCCACCTTTCATTCTTACGCCAAGTAAGTCGAATGTGCGCTCCTTAACTGCCCCCATGCTGGGACAATAGACTCACACTTTTTGGCATGGCCACTTGGCCTTGGACTCTGGAGACAAAAGTTTATTCCATGGAAGGCACATTTTATTTTGTACTAAGCAAGAACAATGTCTTTACATCTGATTGCCAACTAGACCTAGGGGAGGGCTTACCACTTGGAATCCACAATAGATGGCCCCTTGCCTAGTTTTATCGTTGGAACCTAAAACCAGTGATCCATTAATTAGCAAACTTCGTCGTAGAGGGCCTTTCCCTAGTGTTAAAGTCAGGGGTATGGACGAGTGTTGGGCAGGTATCATAATTTTCTGATACCCACTGTATTCGGTTTTCACAAGATAACTTATAAAAAGGTTTTGGTTTTCACTTTTTAATTCTTTAAAAATTTATACACCAGGGCAGGGTATCAATTTTTATTTTTTTAAGTTGAATATGTTCTCACACTGCCAGTTCTCATAAATTTGAGAACAGCTGGTTATCATTTGGCAGTTTTCCCAAATCAGTCATTACTCTTTTCTTCAATTAAAAAACTCATAACCAAAATTACAAACAATTTACTAATTTTTTTCTTTAAAATCAAAAAATCATAAGCAATAGAGTTATCCATAAGGAAAACACAGCACCAAAACTTTGAGTTTGGTCATACAGGGGATGAGATTAAAAAACCTGCAAAAGCATACATTAGCATTCATTGGGAGGGGGGGAGGGACACTGAATTTCATCCATCTTTCATTTTTCCTGTCTGCCTCCCCTGCTGCTGCTACAAACAGGGTTTTTTTTAAAGGATTTTGTGATGTAGCCAAGGTGGCAACCATCCAGAAACTAATTTAGCCAATTCTGCCTACATGCCAGATCCTTCTATATTCTTGGTTACCTGCTGGAACTTATTGTAGAAATCTGGTGTTTTGAGTTTTTTCTTTTTGAAATTTGGTGACCTTTGTATTGGTCAAAATCACATTAATTGCCACAAAAAAAAAAAAACTGGTTACAAATATTTTCACTGCTTCTACTTGTATCACTATTATGGATGTACAACTATTATCGAATGTTGTGCATTCAATGTACAACCTTGTGCATTAAATTTTATATACAATACTATGAGAGCCTGACCTACGTAAGACAATTTTACTTCGCTCAAGTCTCAATATCTTTAATTTTTTTCCTCGAGCCGGTTCTCATTATCGGATTCTCACACAAGTGACAACCAATGATCAACTTTTTAGTCAAAGGTTCAGATAGGAATCTCAAAGACCTATAAAGCTTTATTAAAAAACATGCAGTAAATTAGGGAAATGTGTAAAGGAGTAAAGTAAAGGAAAAAGGAGAAATGACAGGACATCAAGTTGGCTCAAAGTAGCTCTGAAAATCTCTCCATGTCCATAATTGACCACCTATGGAAGGTCGGCCATATTTACATGTCAAAAATCAATGGCTTGCAATAGATCGGCCATGGTGATGGGAGGTGTGTCTTGAAGGGGTGGAAGTCAAGAAGTAGCTAAGCCTATGACTACCGCCTGACTTCAAATGGAAGATGCTTGCATCTTTTATAATGTGATTGAAACTTTTTGATGAAGAAAAGAGACTAAGGTAGAAAGATGAAGGCCTTTTGTCCCTTTCAAGCTCCAAATGGCATTGGCATAGTTATGTAAAAACACATTCACATGTTTGTGTAAGCAACCAAATACCTCAATTGCTAAAGGGAGGAATTGATCAGTGGGGTGTTGGTTGCGATAGCTCCTTTCCTTGGCTTGAGCTCCATCAAAGGTAGCAAATCCTTGAGTTGCACAACATCGGAGAAGTAAATTCACTTGTGTTGGGTTGGCAATGACAACATCGATTAAGGTGCGAATGCCATCTTTGGTAAGCACAATGTTGACTTGTTGATGAGAGAAATTGAATGTGGTTGAAGGAAACACATGTAATTGTTTTCATCCCACGTGGAAACCAACATCTCGTGCAATGGTGGCAAAGGTGTTGCGAATTGCATCATGGGTTCCAATGCAATTGTTGCCATGAGCACAACATAATAGGTGTATACCCATAAGGTTAATGGGATGTGTGCACATACATCGAGGGATGTTTGTAATTGAAAGATGGGGTAGTCTAAGTTGCATACGAAATGTTATGCAAAAAATTGGGGAAAATAATTGAAAGGTTGGGAAGACTGGTCGAGTTGTAAGCCAAACATTTGCCCCTGGGCCAAAACATGACAAAATTCAGGCATGATGGGCCTCAGATGTCCCGTTGGAAAACATGCTGGAAAGGGTATGATGGTGCAGATGCTTCGAAATGGAATTTTGAAGTTGAACCATTTGTTGCCCAATGAGTTGTTCAAATGGAGGAAGACATGCACGGGCTAGGGGTGGTAGAAGATCACATGTCACCTTGAAGTGTTGCTAGAAAAAAATGTGTTGTTGTCGACTCATGCTAAGGCTTCAAGAAGGAAAGGACATTGATCAATCATAAACCTAGCAATTATAATTGAAACGACAAGGGCCCAACTCTTTAAATAGGTTGTTGGGGTGATGGTGGATGTCGATATGAGTTTGACACCACCAAAAGTTATTGGGAAGGAGGTGTGCATTATAAAATATACAATGGGCATTGCATGAAACAATGAGTTGGAATTCCAAAGGCCACTTGAACATCACCCATTTAAAGGAGAAGGTCCATTATCGAACATCCTTTTGTAAGACATTTTTAATGAAGGATGATGTGAAAATTAAAGTGCCCAATGGAACCCCCAAGACTCTAATTCCTTCAAATGGGGTGGTAAATTGGGATGGGGTACTGAAGTCTAGTGACAAGCTAGAAAGTGACCATGCAATGCATTTCTAAGGTTGGATAGAAAGACCTATCACACAAAGTTTGGTCTGGAAATGTTCATAGGTAGATGATATGATTAAAAGGGGACTTATGATTACAATGGATGGAAATAGACAAAAGGGGATATGATTAGCTATGGAATGTAAAGCCCTAAAATGGGCTAAAAAGCAGATGGACAATTCTTACACCTACTCCTTAAGAACCAAAGGTATTTTACACTTATAAACAAGCATAAGATCACTCCTTTTCTCTAAGTGGGATATACATACTGATATATATATAAGGAACCCTCCAAATACACTAGGAAATTTCTTGGAGTGCTTTATGAATGTATAATTTTTCACTCAGCTGAAGTAGTTAATGGCAGTATGAGTTAATTGCACAAATTCACTTTATTTGAATTTTTCATCCTAGTGATGAGGGTTTTTTTTTTCAATTTTGTTAAGTAGGTGGACTTGCAATCATCCTCAAGAGGCATGAGCCCAAATTTGGCTAGAGTCAGTAAAGCAGATTTTTTTTTTGAATCATGCCTAGTTGTGGCGACCTCTAGGAACTCATTGTCTAAATATGGTGACATATGACTTCTTTTCTTCCAAAAATGACAAATTTTTGCATTTTTTTCCAAAGAAAGCCTTGGAACAATTCACACTAGGTTTTTTTTTCACCACAGCATGAAAAATTGCCCAAAAAACAATACTGCTATATATTGATTGCTCTATCAGCATCTGCCTCATTTGAACAAGCCATGCAGACCCTTGATTATTGGAAAACAAAAGAAAATTCACACAATGTACGTCATTATGTTTGTGGCCCCTGTGACAAGGAGTGAGCTGCTACACGCTAAAGAGGTGGGGACTGGGGACTAGATCACTTGCGTTTAATACAATTTGTCGCCAAGCTTTTGAACGCCAAGTTCCAACGATTAAAATCTACTCCAACACAAGGTAACTCATGCTCTGGGCACACTAGTTCTGTTTTTGAATAATGATACCTTTAATTATCAAACTATTTCTCGTAGCCCAAGGTTGCATCTAAATTGTAAGTCGTAAGACTTTACAGGGAACGAAACAATTGATTGTACATGGTGAAAAACTATGACTTGCCCTAGTTGCATCATATGCAACACATCTATAAGTGTCAGGTAAAGCCTCGGGGTGAGGGCATTCCCAAAATAAGGGGCCTAGTTAAGGAATGGCAAAAAGGCTCCTACCATTGGACCTAACCCTTGGTATTGAATATTCTCAAAAAGGTCTTTGGACTCTCTGTGGAATGAGAATATTTCATTACCAGTGGTTACCTAGGGCTTTCATGAATATTCCTCACAGTGCACACCTGGCTGTACAAGGAATATTTCTGAAAACCTAGGCTTTCTTATCCATAGAGATAGGAATATTTCCATAACTAAGGTTCAGGAGACAGCTTGTTATGGAAATATATTCTCTGGGTTTATCCACAGTCCATGGCTTCAAGCCATGTATATTTGTGTGCCCTAATTTTTTTAAATAGGAAAAGACACATCTTTGATTGAATTGCATATGAAAAATCTTTGAGATTTTTGAATTGACATTACATAACCTTTGATTAATTCAGAGCTTTTTTCCTAGTCAGGGGGGTTCTAGTAATTTCAATGATAATAGCCTTTGTTATTGCACACCTAGGATGATGTGGTAGTCCAATCTAGCCTAACAATTTCAGAATGTCCCTAACCCATGGGCTGTACAAACCTTAAACCATGAGACAACCTCATCATAAGCCTAAATGTATGTAGATCATGAGGTGGTAGGAGTGGGAGAGATCTTAAGCCTACTATTTAAGAGCGAAAGTCACCTTACACCTATAAGGAGGCATAACATCCAACCCCTCCTAAATAATAGGCATTTAAGGTGCCTTATGTTTCCAATGAAGCATTATTAATGTGTATAATAAGGTGCCTCCAAATATGCTAGGAAAAGGCTTTTAGTGCTTTAGGGACATGTTCAGGCCTCTACTCAAGGAGCTTGAGTAAATTGTCCTATGAAAAACATTTTTCATACTTTTCTTGTAATCAACATTGAATGTATTTGATGTGATTGGTTTCGGAATCGATTATTTGTATTGGGGCATCTTTCAAGGTAGCCCTTATTGCCCCAACATATAACCAATAAAAAATGGTGACTGTCTGTCTTACCACATCTTCTCAGATCTTTCACAATGACAAACCTTACCCCAGAAAGAAGGCACAACTAAAGCTCAAATGTCCCTTGTCCATCAACGGTGATTGTGTGATAGTACCCCAGCAATGGACATGCTTATTTTGCAACTCCACCATGGAACATGGATTTGATCATATGTTTTATTACACATGTGGACAAGGCCCTGCAAATTCTTACAGTTTCAAGTGTTGTGATCTTACTCATGGAGACGAATTTGTTAAGTTTGACAAGGCACAACTTGATTTATTGCTACCGCCAAGTGAGGTGGAACAATCACCTCCAATTGCACATTTTGGTTCCAAAGAATCACCTCTACAAGTGTCTGACAATCATCTCAACATACTTATTTTGGGAGCAACTAGAGTTGGTAAATCAACATTCATCAATGCATTTGCCAATTACCTAACCTTTGACACTTTCAATGATGCACTCAATGGGGAGATGCAAAGCTTGATATATTCCAGATTTTTTTCATCAACTGAAGATGATGAAGAAAAAGAGATTGTTGTTGGGGTGCCAGATGACAAGAATGTACAACCAATGGTAATGTGGGTAGCTCTTGTACCCAAAATTGCAAAGCATACACATTTTCAATTAACAGAAACAAAATAGTACGATTGATAGACACTCTTGGTATTGGAGACACAAGAGGCTTTGACCAAGATGTTAAAAACATGAAAGACATTATATCGTGTATTTCAAACTACAAGGTGTTACATGGTTATGTATACTCTTCAAACCAAATGAAGAAAGGCTTACACCATCCCTAAAATATTATCTTGTTGAACTTCTTACCCACCTCCATAAAAATGCTGCAAACAACATTTCATTTTGCTTTACAAATTCACGAAGCACCATGTTTTGTGCTGGAGGGACTCGTAGCCTTCTTAAGGCACTACTTGCAGACCTTCAACAAACCTCTACCATTCAATTAAACAAGGACACAATGTATTACTTCGATAGTGAAGCCTTCAAATTTTTTGCATCTTCAAATAGAGGTGGGTGAAAGCATAATTAAATCGATTGTTTGGATTATCACAATTATAAATTCCCTAAATTATAAATGAACTTAAGATGTGAAGCCATATTCAACATGAAAACAATATATGTTAAACATTAATGTTAAACTTTGATTATCCATGTTGCAATAGACTTTAGTGTGAATCATATTGGAAAATATGGATGAGTTTAAAAAAAGAATGAACTCATACTAATGGACTTTCCAAATTAAATATTATCTTAATCACAAAGTAAAAATTGATATGTGAACTCAAAAAAATGGCATACTAAGGTCTTATATTTCAAAAAAGTAAAAAACCATTAAATGAAGTGTTTGATAATAAAATCCATTGCAACTTTCCTTATAGAAAAAAATTACATTATTAGGTCTTAAACTAGTTTGTTTTTCATTCAAAACTTCATGGTTTTACATGGATTTTTTAACCAAATACATGTCCAGCCATGTATTTAAATGTCCACTCATATTTTTAAATGGAAGCATAGGGAAATGTACATTGGATGCATAATTTGATCATTATCATATTGAATGAATTTTAATTCAAATGTAAAGTTTGAACTTTCACAATGCCAACTTTGAACCACCTAATTAACCTTGTTTCTACCCAGGTATCAAATTTTCAAACGATGAAAAAAAACTTTTTGAAACAAGTTGGACACAATCAACAAATGAGGCGGTTAGGCGATTAGATCACATTTCAGAGCTATCACCACATTCCACAGATAAGACAATATCTCTCAATAATGTGAGAGACATGTTTACAACAATAGAAATGCCATTGTCTAAAATGTCAAGTGTCATAGATCGTAATCTCGAAGCTACTCAAAAACAAAAACAAGATCTTTTTGACCATTGTGAAGGTATTGTGGGAGAATTTGACCTACTGGTAATCAAGGAGACTATACCCGAAGTGGTACCCCTTGGACACTTAAGAACTATTTGCAAAAAACCTCAATGCAAAGGGAAACTTTGCCATGAACGTTGTGAGAGCAATGAAACAAGCTTCAAATTCATTCATAATTTCATTGGGCTACATCTATGCCAAGCATTTAAAGGAACCATGGGGAGATGTAAGTTGTGTGGATGTTCAGTCAAGTTTCACACACGTGTAATAACTAAAATAAGACAAGTTATCCATGAAAGAATAGACCAAGATGTAGCAAAAGCTATTGATGAGAAAAAAGGAGCAGAGGCAATTGCACTATTGAAGCTCCAAGTGTTAGAAAAGAAGGAAACCACTCTCAAGAAAGAGATGGAACAAACAATAGAAGCAGCTACACTTTTTGCTAGCTTCTTAGCACAGAATTCCACTGTAGTATACCATAGTGTTATTGAAGATTACCTTGAAGATCAGATTGAAACAAAAAAAAATTGGCTGATTTAGATCCCATGAAAAAACAAACACTAGAAAGGCTTGAAAGTTCACTTGAGTCATATAGAAATCATGTCAAAACATACCAAGATCGACGTCAACACAACAATGACAACAAATTTGGTCTCATCATTGTCAAAGATGTTACAAACATGCTTCAAAGGCTTTCTACCCTTGATGAGAATGGCAAGAAGCTCAAGAAGATGATGGATACAGTGACAGAAGGATACAAATTCATAACAAAGCGAAATGAAGTGTCACACATTGTGCAAACCCAACAACCAATAACGCCATCAAGTGAAAAGGGTGGGTTGTTTGCAAGGATAAGGGGATCACAATTTTTATCAAATGCAAAACGTTAATTATTCATCACTTGATATGACCAAATGTAAAAAAAAAACAATAAGGAGATTTTCAATGTACATTGGACACAGTACCAAACATCCATAATATATAAATAATTTTGTTATGATTGTAGGAAGATTTATACATGTTTCTCTTATGGAAAACATTGGGACTTCTTGAATTAACTCCTAACATAATTTGAATGAACTAGTTACTTTTTGAAACTATGTTTACTATTATTTCGATATAGGAATTGATTAATTAACATTGATGTTTTAAGATATTTGGGAAGTTTTTGCATTGTGTAAAAAATTAGTATGAACACATGAAGGTAGGCAATAAGTGCTTGATAATATTTTTGAATTGTGTGGTATTTAGTTTGGTGGGTAACTTTCATCATATTAAATGATTTTGTGAATTTCATGTTTGTTGAATATTCATTCAACCCAAATATTCACTCTACTAGAATCTTTAAGGAAAAATTATTAAATATTATGCATTAAAATTTCAAACTTGCTACATTACTATGGTGTTTGATGATTTTTTTAAAAATGACAAGTTTTGGACAAATTTCATGCGATGAAATATGAAAGTTCAAAATATGGATGAGATTTTAAATTTGTGTTAAATTGAAAAAAATAACATGGAATTATTTTATTTAATGAAGTGTGTTTTTCTAGATATTAAAAAAAATTCCCCACATTTTTATTTAATCATGTTTTGGTATGTGATGTAAAAAATTTACAAGAAGGAACATTCATAAAAAAAATTTAATGTAAAATCTCAATATTTTGATAATTTTGAAACTCTAAATTGAACCTAAATGTGAGTCTTGGATTAAATTTGATTATGTTCAGAATTATTGACCAATGGACATGAATAAATGAAAATTTTCTTTTAAAGTTTAATTTTAAATAATAAATATATTAAAAATATATTAAATTAAAATTTTAATAAAACATTTAACAATGTTGTTTGAAAAAAAAAAGTTTCCAATAGTCCACAAGACATCCAAATAAAATTTTAAATAGGTGGTCCATCCTTTTAGAATTATTATAATAAAAAATGTTTTTTTCACTACTTAAATTTGACTAAAACAACTATACAATCAAATTATTTTGATTAACATGACTAACCATGTCCATTTTGATTACTAGAAAAGTAGCATTGTTCGTTATGATTGAGTGCAATTTTCAATTTAAATGAAAACGAACATCGCAACTTACATGTGGAATTGTGGCATTAATAATGTGATTGAGATCAATCATGCAAGTTAGGCATGCCTAATGATGTGTCACCACATTTGACAATGTGATTAAAATTTGTCACTATAATTTCTTAGGTGGCATTAAATATATACATATGTGTATATATTTGCCTTAAATATTTGACAATGTATATACTAAGTTAGTACTATCATAATACATGATTTTTTTTGTGGCAAAGTGCATAAATGATGTTTGTGAATTAATTATGATACAAGTGGGATGGTTGTCTCTTTAAAAGTTTGAATAATAACCAACTGTTGTTAATAATGACCATGATGATGAATAATAAAATTTGAAAAAATCCAACCAATTGAGTTATAATCCACTTGGGCAAAATAACCAAAAGATTTATGCACAATCAATTCAAGTTTTAACCTTAAACCTTGATAATACACCCAAACTCCTAAATATAAGGAAACCAAATATAGGCCCATCGGTGAATTCTTAGGTGTTTTTGGGTACTTAATTGAAAATAAGTACAAACTTGAACACCTCAAATCTACTAGTGTTTAGTGACAAATGATCACTTTAAAATATGTGGAAAATAGTTAAGCAAATAGCCTACCATTTTCTCTCAAAGAAAACAAGTTAATAACAATAAAACAACTCTTTAGAATCTCCAAAGTTGGCAATCAAAACAACAAGTGGGAAAGACAACTTTAACACACTTTGCAAAACAAAAACTTGAGCAAAAACAAAACTCACTTCGTGCAAAAAACTTCAAAGTGCAAAAATACATTACAATCATAACCAAAACAAAGATAAAACAAAGACCCCTTAAGCTCTCCAAAGAAAAAACTTCCAGTCTATAAAAAAATGGTGGGGATCCTAAAAAAAATGAATATCACTAAAAATCCTCAACTTTAAGTTATCTGACTTTATCTTACATCTAGAATTTGGAACAAAAGTCAAAGGCAACAACTAATTTTTTAGTCATATTAATAAGCAACTTCTCAAAATCAATAGTAGCCTGAAATTGATAGTAACCTAAAATTGGTAGTAAAATTGGTTCTAACCTAAAATCAGTAGTAACATAAAATTGGCAGAAATGTAAAATCGATAAAAACATAAAATCGATTTATATCTCAAAATTGGTAAAGTTTAATTTTTGGTACCACACTATAATTCTTCAAAACTGGCCTAGAAAAATTTCTTGCCTTAACATCATCCTCCCTTCTATTTTGGATCACGTCCTCGCGATCAAGTAGTATTATCCAACACCTCTACAAAAAACTATCTATTATACCAAAGGAGCAACTCCAATTCCATCCCCCAACTAAGGGTTTTCGGTACCCTCCTTAGTTTCTACAATAGTAGATAGGGTCGAAGGATGGATAATTTTGGTGGTAGCCTTAGTAGTGTTAGGTGCAACTTGAATGCTTTCGGTTGCCACTTTTACAACAATGGAATCCACCTCCATCATGGTTCTAGTTCCTTCCTTTGCTCTTCCCATACTGACTATCCCAAATTTGGTTATGGATGTCATCCTAGCTAGAGAGGGGGCAACAAAAAGGGGTAAAACAAAATCAAGGAAAGCTTGGGCATAGGCAACTAACCAAAGTTTCAATAGTTCCTTGTCTTTTCGGTAGCTGGAGAAGGTCTTGTTTAAAATTTTGGTAATCTATGCCTTGTAGAATTCCCATTGCATGAGATGTGACCCCTGGGCTTCCCTCTTGGCCCGCAACCTTGCAAGCCCTTGCCTTGGTTGCGAGCCCAAGGCTAGGGTTGTGACATTCCTTATTTGCCTCCACCAACTTCTCTATTTCTACCTTTGTTGTTTTGTTTTTGAATTTTTCATAATTAAACAGAGAAGCACTCTTTAGATTAATCAATTGAAGATTTTTCAATACATTCTCCTTTTCCTTTTTCTCCTTAATCAATGTTTCCACCTAACTATTCAAAGCCTATTATTGCTTATAATGGAACAATGTTTCTACCCATTTTTTCTCTATAACTTCCTAGGCTTTAGTTGTCTTCCTTACTTCCTTTAATTCTTTAGCTTGTGATTTCATCAACCCTATCTTAACTTTGAACTTCAATTTTTGTATGAACATTTTGATCTTTTGTTCATTCTTTATTCTATTTTCCCTATGGAAGTCCCTCTCCTTGTCCAATTCCATTTACAACACTGCCTTCTCCTTTTCTTTTGTGGCCAATTTGTTCTTCAGACCACTCACCTCCAAATTCAAATTCCCCATATTTAGACTCACAATAGCCATGGTCTGAAACAATTTAGTTATTTTATCAACTTGCATTACTTCTACAGCTACCTCTTCCACAAATTTTGGTGTACTTATTTGTGTCATAGGATTTTTGAATCCTTTTCCAGAAGATCCCAACTCCTGTACTAATCAACTCCCCAGCCAGAACTCAAATGGATGTCCTTTTGTAGATCCTAGTTTACTAGCTGGTACTTGCAGTTCTAGTGGTCTGAATATTGCTACAAGAGGTTGTGTTTTGATCCTTTCCATCTATAATCCATTAACTTATAGACCTCCTTGTGTCTATTGTTGTTATTGTTGTTGCTATTGTTATTACAAATGTTGTCGACTTCCATGGCTATCCATCTAGTCTTCATAAATGTCCCCATCCATCAGTGGATGCTTTTCAACCTTTGGAAACCTTATATCATGGTACCAACAATCTAGCTACCTTCTTCCCCTTCCTTGCTCTCATTAATGTGATGGCATTCTTATTGTTAAAATAAGTTACTTTCTCTCTATGATAAATCATAAATATGATTACAGGGTATTTCACAGAATATGGCAAACCCAAACTCTTTGCATTCCACTAATCTCTTGCAAAATTTGTGGGTGCTTATACCCTATAAAGCTTATAATGTTATTGTTTTATTAGCTTGCCCTTTCAGATCTTCTACATACCTTTCTGCACAAACTCCAAAGACATCTACAATCAACTTCTTATTGCTAAAATAAGTCACTTTCTCTCTATGATGAATCATATCTATGATGAATCATAGGTATGATTGTTATGTATCTCATAAAATATGGCAACCCAAACTCTTTGCATTCCACTAATCTCTTGCAAAATTTATGGGTGCAATTTTACAACCCTGTAAAGCTTGTGATGTTACTATCTTACTGACTTGCCCTTTCAGATCTTTTACATACCCTTCTACACAAACTCCAAAGACATCTACAATCAACTATTTGCTAATCACATACACCTTGTTTTGATAACCAAAATAGATATATGTGTTTTTGATGATAAAAGTGTTCTGAAATTCCAACATGACATTTAGAATTGGTGCTTCCTAGTTGATAAAAAACAAAGTGACAAGCCGTCTTATCAGCCCATTCTTCCTCTTCATTGATTTCTTTCCAATTTTCTTTCCTCTCAACATGTTTATCATAATTTTACTTCATTTATATCCACATAAATATAAGATTTGGAATGTGAATGCCTTTGTCCAGAGTATTGTTTTATCCATGATGGTTGTTCATCTCCTCGCCTTTGTAGCCCCTAGTGCAGTCATGTTGATCTCCATCACACTTGGTTGCACTTTTGTTTGTGGCTACACTCCCACCTCAAATACATCTTCCTCTACATCCTTTTATGTTACATGTTCTTCCACATATCACTACTCCACACCTTTGTTTTCATTTGATTCTTCAATGTACACCGGATCCATTGGTGTAGCTCATGGTCTTTCTTATTCACTTGAACTCCAACCTCTTTTGGGTCTTCCAAAAACTCTACTGCAAATGTTCCTAATCTATATATATCTTTGAATTATCGAATGTGCAAATTGAATGTTTTCATGGTACTATTTTCCTTCCTCACATTCTGAAGATGATGATGAATGTAGCAGTGACCTCATTGCCAATAGCTAAATGTTTAGCACCCTAGCACTCTCTGTTCTTTTCAACTCTTCTTTTGCTTCGTCCTCATGTCTCCATTTGTGTTCACTTCCATGTGCTTCCTTTTCCTATGCTATTTTTTGCAATTTTTCAACTACACTCTCTGCACTCATGTTTTTTTGAACTCTAGAACTTTAAAAAAAACACAACTTCTTGTAGCAAATGAAAACAACTTTTGATGGTTACACTATTTATTTTCGTCTTTAAGCTTCCCGCTTGTCCCATTCATTTTTTTGCTTACCCACCATCTTTTAATTAACACCTCATCCTTGAAATTATGATGGCCTATCACTACCACTTTCTATGTCCCTTATACAACCACGTGGAAGCACATCACCTCATCATTGTGAATGAACACCTCATATCTCATCTTCTGATTATTCTACATCCATAGTCTTCCTAAATTAGTTATGCAAACTCCATGTCATTCTCCTTATACCCCTTCTACTAATTATGCCAATACATTTGTTAAGTGTACCAATACTTTTGTTGATCATGTCAATAAATCTACTAACTATGCCCACACATTTGATGATTGTGTGAATACATCTATTGAATTAGCCAATACCACCAATACACCAACTTCATATTTCTATATCATAGATTCCTCATTCTGTACTTCATGGTCCATCTTATTAAAAAACACCAATTCCTTGCTTCTATAGGTTTTGTTCAATGATTTTTTCATCATCTAAAGCTCTTAAGTCAATATTGATTTGACCTCAAGATCTTCCATCTGTTCTTCTTCTTCTTCTTCTTCTTCTTCATTGCTTCGCATTTGTGCTTTCTATGTTACATAGTCTTCATCTTCCACATCTATATCAGAATCCTTCTCTTGAAGTCCTCCTAAATTCTATTCCTAGTATATTGGTAGTTGTTATTCTCAATTCTGAACTTTAGATTCCATATATTTGTATGGTTTGAACTTATTCACATTGACCAACATAGGATTAGTCTCAAACTTCTCAATTGTCACCAATAACACAATGTAATTTGGCAACACATACTATACTCTATATGGTCCAAACCATTTCTTAGTAAACTTCCATAGTTGTGACTTATTTCCCTTTGGAAACTATAGAATATAATCACCAAAATTGAATTGATTTTTTGGATTCCTTTGTTGATTCCATAATGCTCTATTCCACTATTGAATACCACTAGTTTTTACAACTTACATCCTAGCCTCTTGTAACTTTTCTAATTTTGAAACTCTACTAGTTAAAACCCTCACTGAAATACTATCTCTTTGATTGCCACCAACAACTAACACTATGTACTCTATGGGCATCAATGGATGTAATCCATACACTAATTGATATGGTGTATACCTTGTTGTAACTTTGTATGTAACTATGTATGTTCATCCCAATCTATTCTATTTTCACTAACTAACTTGGTCAAGAGTGTTCCAAGTACCTTATTAGTAGATTCAACTTGCCCATTCCCTTGAAGATACACTACTAGAAATTTTGTCTTTTGCAACTTGTCTTATGCAACTAAAAAATCTCACATGCAACTATTTTGGAGTTGCATGCGACATTTTTTAGTTGCATAAGATAAGTTACAAAAGACAAAATTTCTACTAGTGATAATAGGTTGTAAAACTCACACGTTTCAATAGAAAGTGATATGTCAAATATTTAATAACATCATTAATGAAATGAACTCCTTGACCTATGACTATAATCAAAGGACATCCAAACCTAGTTAATATGAATTCATACAAATTTTTTATTGTTACTACTACAATATTAGTTTTCAATGCTCTTGCTTCCACCCATTTGGTAACATAATATGTGGCTACAAGAATGTATTTATTTCTTGTATATTTACTTGTTGGCTTAATTGGCCCTACAAAATTAAGTCCGCATTTCATAAATGGTTCATTTGGAAGACTTGTGACCATCTTTGCAAGATTTTGAGTTGCCAATCCTCTTATTCTTTGGCATGCATCACAAGATCTGCAATAATCATTCACATTTTTTTATAGAGTTGGCCACCAATATTTTGCATTTAACATCTTCCTCTACATGATTTCAGTTGCAAAACGACCTCATGATGGTCCTTCATGTAGTTCTCTCATCACCATATGTGTTTCTATAGTTGTGAAACATCTTCGTAATCTATTGTCTTGGCCAATTTTGTACAATTCACCATTCTTAACTAGTTTCTGTTTTTGTTGTACAAATAATGTTCCTTTAGTTTGGCATGTTTTTAAAAATTATTTTACATCATTTAACCATTCAGGCTTTGTATAAAACAGGCTTGCATTTATGGTTTAATTAAACACACCTGTGGGTTTTGTAATATCTTATAATCTTAACAATGCATCTGTAATTACATGAGTTCTACCTAACTTATATACTATTGTAAAGTCATATTCTAAAAACAATAATAACCATTTAGCTATTTTCCCTGAAACCTATGGTTTATTAACCAAATAGACGAATGCCATATGATCCACATAAAAGACAAATTTATTGCCCAACAAATAATGTCTGAACTTGTGCAAAACAAAAATCATTAATAAAACCTTTTTTTTTATTGTGCTATAATTTTGTTCTCTTCTGTTGAAAAGCCTAGAGGCATACGGTACTAATTGATCACTCTTCCTTGTTACATTCTAAGATAGCATAACCCCCACAACTAACAAGGATGCATTTGTATGAACATGAAACTCCACTTGCTAGTTTGGTGATATCAATATTAATGCTTCAATATACTTCTATTTTATCAATTCCCAAGCCTTTTAACATTCCTCTGTTTAAAAACAAATCTGTCTTTTTGGTCAATTTAGTGATAGGTGCCATAATAGCAACAAAAATTTTGATAAAACATTTGTAAAATTGTGCCATCCCAATGAATACTTGAATCTACTATGGATTCTTAGGTGGTGGCATGTTTACTATTTCTTATATTTTCTTTGGATCTGGTATTTTTCCTTTTTTGGAAATAATAAAACCCAAGATCATCCCTGAAAGTACCGTGAATGCATGTTTGTCTAGATTCAAACTAATGCCATATTCTTTGCACTTTTGAAAACATAATCTGAGCCTCTACAAATGATATGCTAATGATATAGTATTTTCCAGCTTAATTTTGTGTTGTGCTAACTTTGGTGGAATCCTTTTCAGATCTTTATATGTCCATGTAAAAACATCGTTGAACTCCTTCCACAATTGTTCCACTTTGAACATTTTATTTATTTCAAGCTATGCATTGATCTTCATTAATTGTGGTTCTACATCAGTTCCCAAGTTGCACTTCATCAATTATTGATCTTTAGTTAACATCCATCCAACTATCTATAATCCCTACGCTTTTCTTTTTTTTAGAGTTTTGTCCATTGCAACACTTTTTAGTTGATGATTATAGTACGTTTCATGATACACCTTATCCTCTAGAGTTACTTTTAGTTCATATTTATTACCAATTTTCTTCTATTCTATGATCTATAACCCTAATTTTAACTTTGAATTTCTAATCTTCACACTAATATCCATAATCTCCACATCTATGGTTTCATGGATTGAATCATTTTAGGTAAATTAATTGTTCTTATTAAGAACAACTCTAGCTTTGTAGCAAAGATGATATCTTCTTCTTCATCTGTGATACCATTTTGATAGTCATAACACATTAACACTTTTGGTATTTTTACTTCACCTCCCAAATGTTTAGTGACTATAATTGTTTTGAATGTCCCATTCCCTTGTATGCTAATAGTGTTACTCCCCCAATTGTGCCACTTTAACATCCCTCAACCATGGTCTCCCCAACAACATGGAATAATTAGAATCTACCACATTGTTCTGAAATACAGTAAATGTAGTTATGTAAGGAATATTGTGAATGTATATCTTTAGATCTATAATCAAACCCACTAGTTTTGTGGTTGTTTGATTTGCCATCCTCATATTATATGGTGCAGTTTAAGCTTTGGAAGCCCCAACCTTAATCTCAATTGTTATGTGATGATATTAATTCTAGAATTTCCATCTAGCAACACATCCTTTTTTGTTTTCTTTCTTAATCTGTATTTGGATAATTGCCATGTGATTATCTATTGCTACAACAGTTGTCCCTACCTTTGGTATTGAAGAACTAACTTGTTTATCTATGGTTGTTTTGCTCAAATTGTGGGTTTTCTTTGGTTTTAGCTTTTGCCAAAAATACCTCTTTAACTCAAGAGCTATTTTAAGCAATTATCCCAAGTTTAAAATATAATTTGTTTCTAGCATCTACTTATCAATGTTTAGAATTTTTTTTTTTATCATAATCAATTTTGCTTATGAATTCACTACCTCCTGAAATTTTTGTGTTTCTACAAGAGCAGTATTTGGCATACTCGGCCGGGTTGTGTTCCATCCTTCCATGGATGTGGATGGCCCTTTTATCTAGGTTTGTGTTTTTTGAATTTTTTGAATTGTCTCCACCATTAACTTTTTCAATTGTTCTTCTTTCTCCTAGTCAACAGCACTCTTTGCTTTCCTTGGTTCTCTATCCTTAAACACCTATTCTTCAATTGCCTTATTTCTTGTTGTAACACTAACATCCACCACATTCACATTTGTAATGATTATTTGTATCTCAACAACAGGTTGAACTTTTGATACTATCACAAATTTCCCATGAAACATCTTCTACATTTCAATAAACTTGGGACAATTTGTCATTTTATGTCCATTTGTCATTGTTTCTACTTATAACTTCTACCAAAGATACTTTTTTAACTCAAGGGCTATTTTAAGCAATTGTCCCAGGTTTAAAATATAACTTGTTTCTAGCATCTACTTATTAATGTCTAGAAAAATTTCTTCTGTCGTAATCAATTTTTCTTATGAATTCCCTTTCTCTTGAATTTTTCGTGCTTCTACAAGAGTAGTATTTGGCATACTCGGCCTAGTTGTGTTCCATCCTTCCATGGATGTGGATGGCCCTTTTGTCTAGGTTTGTGTTTTTTGAATCTGTTGAATTATCTCCACCATTGATTTTTCCAAACATTTTTTTTCTCCTAATCAGCAGCACTCTGTGCTTTCCTTGGCTTTTTATCCTTAAACACCTATTCTTCAATTGCCTTATTTCTTGTTGTAACACTAACATCCACCACATTCACATCTATAATGACTATTTATATTTTAGCAACAAGTTAAACTTTTGATACTATCACAAGTTTTCCATGAAACATCCTTTACATCTCAATAAACTTTGGACGATCCATCATTTTATCTCCATTCAAACCACATTTGTGGCATGCATATGTATGAAAATGTTTTCTATGATTTTTGATTTTGTTGTGTTGCCTATGTGGTATGCTCCTTCTTTCTACATGTCTTCACATTGTGATTACTCATTCCACAATTTGTGCGATACTTGTCAGTCTTCCTTGTATTACTCTATGTTTTTAGTGGTGTTGCTTGTTTAGTGATTTGTGGTACTGAAAATGCATTCCTTGCTTCAATAATAATCATTTCTTCTTCACACAACATTATTGCCTCCTTATGTTGTTGTAGTGTTAACCATGTTGACCACTTCATCCCTGCAATCGCAATTATGAGGTATGATTATAAGCTCGCCCTAAACACAATAGTCAAAAAATTGTTTATGGTTAGTACTTGTAAACCATGAACCAACTTTTGAATCCACTCATAGTAAACCTCCACCCTTTTAGTCTCTTCCAAATTCATGTTTTTCAGCTCCATGTATATTTGTTCATCATTTTGAATCTTTCAATGTCATTTACAAAATGGCTATGTAAACTCCAAAAAAATACAGTTAGGAAATCTTGACATGTAGTTATGGCATTAGTTTGATGCTATATCTTTTAGCGTATAGCTAAAGGGTAGTTTTGACCTTGGGTGGTACCACTAGGAATGTCACACCTTGATTTTCTTGGACCCATCAAACTTTGAAAAATCATAGGAAACACTTAAATGAAGATTTTCATAAATTTTTTGGAATATATTTATTAAGTTCCATAGATTTTGAAATCTCAATAATATCAAGAATATTGTGTATTTTGATGTTCCTAATCACTGCATTTAGAAAAAGTTTCAAGAATGTAGCGCTTATTTTTTTCCTTGAACTTTTTGGTCAATAACAAAAATTTGGAACATGATCTATGCATTTTTTAATGAATTTTTTTCCTAAGGTAATTTGAAAGTCATTTTATTTTAAGATTTTTATTTGACAATTAATTGATTAAACATGATTTAATTATGAATTTGCAAAATTAAGGCTATCGATTTTTAAAGGGGCCATTTTAATTAGGAATATATATTTTTTAAAATTTAAATTTCTTAAATCCCCAAATAAACTTCAAGCCATATATTAAAGCATTTAATTGATAAATGTGAAATAATAATACTTTATAATTATGAAAACGTTTAACGAAAAGGGCCCAAAAAATGATTTGGTTGCTTTTGGTTCTTTAATCATTCCTTGAGGTGGTTCCTAGTGGTACCACCCAAGGATGGGTTCGCCTTAAATGCATTGATGATATATTCTTTAAAAGTTTTTGCATTTGCTTTCACTGCAAAATTAAACACCCTAACATGAACATTTATGTTATCATATTTTTTGAAGTTAAGGTATTTAAAAGCTACCATGTTTGGCCACACACATGATGGTCATTTTTGTGATCAGAATATCCTATAGTTACAATAGATGGTTCTTGATATCCTCTTAGATTTTCAACATCTATATTTATATACCTTCCAACAGCTATTGAGCTCATTAATGGTTGATTTGTAGTCCTATTTATATGAACAGTCATTATTGGATTAATAAACACCATTTGGGGTGTCCCAACAACTCCAATGGTTATCGATGGTAGTCTTAAACTCCTATTCATATTCCTTTACGTCAAAACCCTGCCCAATCCACAACCCAAGTTTGTTATCGATCCAATTAGTACTCCACCTTTAACAAAATTTGTGTTGGGTGCAACAATAGTTTCCACTCTTGTGGTTGGTATTACAACATTAAATGGTTGAAGACCCTTTATTCCAACAAGTAGTCTCTGGATTTCCACAACTACCACTTTTGATATTGTTAGTGAAGTTGAATTGGTTCGAGTTTAACGATGCCTCATTCTATGATTACCCATTGGTACATCTTTTGTGGTGCAAAATGTGAATGTGAATACACCTCTAATACTCTACTCCTAAATTGAATGGATGGACAAATCTGTTAACTTTGTGGTCCCAATTGACCTCCCAACTCCATGCCTCTCAATCTATTTTGGATTACATGAATTATTATTTCTTGCTCTTGTGATTGATCCATTAATGTTTTTGCCACATTCTATAATTCCACATGTCTAGTTATACTTGCTCTAATGTGAAAAGGCACAAAGGAAAATCCATGATTACGTGTCCTTCATAAAATGTTTTTAAAAGTAATCTGGCTACCTCCAAATCCATAGATTCATGATCCTTGGTTTTGGTTATATATTTTGTTTGATCCAACTATGGATTTCCTTGATGTGAGTATGACTGTGGTACTTCATCCAACACATTCACCTATGCCTCTGCATATTCAAATGATCTTAGGTAATTTTCTTTATTTTCCTCAAACACATCGATATTGGTGTTTTCTTCCACCTCTTAATCTTCCATTAATTCATAATAATTTGGAGATGCAAACTAATACACAAACCTAGATTGTATACCTTTTGTATTATCCCTTCCTCTGCTAGTCACCGATTCTGGACTTGAAATTTCTTGCAGTTGATTAGGTACTACAAAATTCCTTGTTCTATTTTGATTTTTGTAACTTTGAACCATTGATTGCAGTTAAGAAGTATATTGCATCCATTCTATCACAACCCTAGCCTTGGGCTCACGACCAAAACAAAGGCATGGAAAGGTGTAGGCCAAAAGTGCAACTTAGGAGTCACATTCACACTCCTTGAAGTGCGAAAGAATGTGAGGGAATGAGCCCACACACTCCTAAATGGGCTCCCACTTTGGGAGTTAGAGTCCTGATGGACTTCCAAATCTTTAGAGAGCGATTTCAAGGGTCAAAAATCATTAGATTAAAATGTTCCTTATATCATTAAAAAGCTTTTGAGACTTAAATGTCTAAAATGGGTTCACATGATTCATTTGAGTATTTACAACACAAATTATGGCCAAAAAGAGGGCTAAAAACCAAAATGTCAATTTGACTCATGACCACTAAAAGTCAAAAATTGCCCTAAATTACATGCGTGTAGGTGGCATGCAACATATCATTGGAAAGTTCTCGACAAGGGCTATAACTTTGCTTTAGACTTCACCTCAATCAAAGGTATGCACAATAATTTATGGGTTATAAAGTGGCAGGGATCCCAAGTCAGGAATTTCGGGAATTTCGAAACTCTCGACTTGGGAGCCTTGGGAAAAATGACATTTGGGTGTAACCCCCGTGGCTAGTCATAGAGAATAATATAAAGGAGAAGGTGGTGGCTTCCCCCAAGTCCACGTCATGGTGAGTTTTGTGAATTCGTGTATGCCTATGCTTGTCCATGCACCGAAAGTGCTCCAACTATGCACTAACAAACTTGTTGTTTGGTTTGTGTGAATACATATGAATAATTAACATGTTTGTCATTCGTCCTAGTCCCCATTTCAAAGCTCCAACACACCCCTCTTACCCCTGAAGTGCTGCAAATTAGGGAATGTACTTCAACTCATTTTTCATTGTCTTCACTTTGAGACTCACATTTGAGTTTTTCAAGGGGTTTGGGGATGCATTACACTCATTTAGGTGAGTATTTGATTGCATTTCTTTTCGTGGAGATCATTGTTTGTAATTATGCTTTCTTTGAAGGCCACTAATCCATACTTTACACCTTACAACCTCTTGTGGTAAAAACAACCTATGTCTTATAGGTCTTTCTTCTATTCTTAGAACTTGTCCATCCAAAATCAGATTCCAATATGGGGTTTTTCTAATTCCCACATACTCCTTTTCATTTTCACGATTTTTGCTTCTCTTTGAGGACCTTGACAATTTGCTTCCAAAATGCAATTGTCGTTGTAAACTTCGAATCAGTGTCCAATTCATCTTGTTTCATAATCCTTCTTCTTTAGAGTTTGTAGATTGTTCTATAGTCCTTATGGCATCAATTTCTTAGACCTCTATTACTTTCCAACATACCCCTTCTAAATCTAAATTGAAAACTTAACCACTCTTTTAAACACCTTCATCTATAGTATAAACAATGAAAAATGTAGAAAACCTTATTTTCCCTATAACAAAAATAGAAAAAATTCCCTAAAAGATGGTCACCAAATGGTAAATGTGGATTAAATTCCTCCATAACTACTCCACACTTACTGAAACAACAAATTTTCACTACAATATTTACACATTCCCAATTTATGCATTGATTTTAAACACACCTATGTTTGCTGTCCATTAAAATTAAATTCATGGTTATTTTTGGTAACCAAAATCTGTACTACATAATAAAATGTAAGAAACCATAAACAAAATTACAATTCATTCATGATATTTTGATACTATAGATAATTCACATAATAATCTGAATATGAAAATCACTACAGAAGTCTTTACTTCCTTAGTTTATTGAAAACTTCAATCAAAATCCAGTAAAAAATTCCATGTTTTATTGAAATGTAATGAAACAACAAGATTAAATATGTGGTATTCCTAACCAAAATTTGTAGTTTTCTATTACAAAGTCTTTACATCTACTTCTTTATTCCAAAACTATGTATTTAAAAATGAAATTCACTTCCCCAAAACTCCCACCTTTGGGCAATCCCCAAGTCACCATCAACATGATTCAAAACTAAACAAGAATTCAAAATTTAAACCTCCAATGTCCAATGATCAATCCCTATCCATAATGCCTTGTACATCCAAAAACAATGTAATCTATCTACTCCCTTAACATAGTCATTAGAAGTGTTGTATTGCTAGGTAAACAATATTAAATCTTATATGGTCCAAACCAATGTTGTTTGAATTTGCTTGTGTGTTCCTTGTGTGCTTTTGAAAACTAAAGCACATGGTCACCAAGGGAGAAGGACTTGGTTTGGTAATGATTATTTGCCCACAATGCATGATTCCATTATTGACTATCTATGGTTTCTATTGTAAATGTCAAGGATTCCTCCAACTTTTGTAATTCTAACAATTGGGTATTGAGTACCCATGTGATGGTGAAATCTTGAAATGTTGTAGAACTGGTCGCAAGTAACAAATATTCGGTAGGCATTAGAGCATGCAATCCATACACCAACTAAAAAGGAATATGACTTGTGCCCACCTTGAAAGTTGTTTTGTAGGCAAACAAAATAGTGTGGAGATGTTTGTCCCAATTTGTGTGATTTTCATTTACAAGCTTGATCAATATCATCCTAATAACCTTATTAGTAGATTTGGCTTAACCGTTTCCTTGTGGGTAGTAAGTTGTAAAGCTAGCGTGCTGAAACAAAAAATGAATGGGAAGGATCTCGATGGCCTCATGATAAAATGGGTACCTTGGTTGTTAACCAAAGTGAAATTAAGGTAACTAAACTTGGTCAAAATGAATTGAGCTGTGATTACAATTGTGTTGGATTTGCATTTGCCTCCATCCACTTTGTTGCATAATCGGTAGTAACCAAAATGTACTTGTTGCCATGTGAATGATTCACAAGCTTAATGGGGCCAATGAAGCCCAAACCCCATTTCATGAATGGTTCAACTAGGAGCATGGTGATCAACTTCACCATTGGGGTATGTAAGAAATTTCTAGTTCGTTGGCAAGCATCGTAAGATTGACAATGGTGCTATGCATCCATGTGCAAAGTTGGCCACCAATACTTGGCATCTAGCACCTTTGGGCTATGATGTTTGTCGAAAAATGTCTACCACCAACTCCTTCATGCATCTCTTATAAAATTATCAAAATCTTGTCATCATGCAAACATCAGTGCAAAATTTGATCTTGCCCTTGTTTGTACAATTTTCCATCAATGATGGTAAAGGGCAATGCCTTTAACACCAATTTCTTCTACTATTTCATGGAATATCCTTTTGGAAAATTTTCAGTATAAATGTATGTATGCACTTCATGTAGGCATTCCGGTTGAAATATAAACAGTGACGTGTCAATAGTTTTGTCAAGCACCCCTGCATTCTCAGTAGCATCAAGAAGTTGCAAAAGAGTGTTCGCCATTGAATGAAAATGCCCTAGTTTGTATACCATTGAAAAATTGTATTATAGGAATAACAACAACCACCTTGCAATTCATCCTGATAATTGAAGTTTTTTGACAGGGTATAACAATGCCATGTGGGTGATGTAGAAAACAAACTTGTTCCCTAAATAATTAATGTCTGAATTTATGTAAAGCCTAAACGATGGTGAGTGCTTCCCTTTCGGTGGTGGTGGAGTTTTTCTTTACATCGTTTAAGAACCTGGAGGCATATGCAATTGGTTGATCACATTTTGCGGTAGGATTTTGAGCTAACATAGCTTAAACTATTAGATTTGAAGCATCTGTGTGGACGTGAAACTCCATGTCCCATTTGGGTGCAACTAAAATTGGTGCATCTAGATACCGTTGGTTTATGGTCTCCCACGCTTCCTAACATTTGGCAATCCACATAAATACCTTTGTTTTTCATCAAAGTTTCATGATGGGGGCCATAATGAAGGCAAATTTATTGATGAAGCATTGGTAGAACTAGCCCATCCCATTGAAAACTTATATGTCCCTAGGTGTTTTCGGTGCGGGCATAATTACCGAGATTTTTTTCAGATTAGATAATCTTTTCGCCTTAAAGACCATGTACCCAAGTATGACCCCTAAGTAAACCAAAAACATGCACTTCTCTGGATTCAAACTAATACCAAATTCTCGACATTTGTCAAAACATAATAAAAATTTGGCAAGGTGCGTTTTGAAGTCACTAAATACATTGAAGTCATCCAGAAACAATTTCATGAACACCCTGAGGTATGCACAAAATGCCATACTCACTACTTGCTACAATGGGAGAGAACCAAGTTGCCTCCTCCACTAGATCAATGAATCTTGCAATTAACAACTTGTCCAAATCTTACTTCACGACTATAACATAATTTGGATTCATCTGATACCATGTTTGATATGATATAGGTATATTGGTATCGAGTTCAATTCGGTGTTGTGCTAAGTGAGGTGGAATACCTCTTCGATCCTTGTATGTCCATATAAAGACATCTTTGTACTCTTTCAACAATTTTTCGTTGCATCTGGTATAAAAAGGTCCAAACCAACATTCAGTTTCACCACTTGCGGTTCATCATGAGTACCCAAATTTGGAGGGTGAATTTGGATTTCTTTTAATAGATTCCACTTTGCCATCTTCATGTCTTGCACTTCGATCCAAGTTAATGTAGTGTCGATTGAAATTTCTCGTAATGTGTGTGGAAAATAAAAAATTGGTTCATTAATATTGATTTTCATATCAATACTGTTTTTTTTACAAGTACCAATTTTGGGATTTATATGATTTCTGCATCAATATTGATCTTTCCATTAGTATTGATTTTTGCATTAACCACCACCATGCCAAGATTTTTGATTATGGTAAAATAATGGTGCTAATTATAAACAAATTCAATTCGGCCACCAATAGCATGTCTTCCTCTTCATATGTGACTCCATTAACAAAATTGTAATAGAACAAGACTTCTAGGTGTTTGGTGTTGTTATCCAAATGCTTTGTTATCACTATGGGGCAAATAGTGCCACTACTCTCAATGCTTATGAGGTTATTCCCCCAATCATGTGTAACCTTAGCATCTCATAGCCATGGACAACCTAATAGCATGGAGTAACTGTCATCTAGTACATTGTTTTTCATCATTGTGAATGTGATGACATACAGAATACCATGGATATGGATTTTCAGACCTTGGATTAACCATGTTGGTTTGGTTAAGGTCTGGTCTACCATCCTAAGGGTATAGGGTGCAAATTTCGGGATAAGTACTTAATTTTTTTTCTCAAATCCTCAATGATAATGTTAATACCCAACCCCCATCCAACATCCTCCACTATGTTTTTCCCCACATGCATCGGAATTATTGCCATGTGAAGATCTATAATGATTAACCCTACATCAGAAGGTGGAGCTTGAGGATGGGTTGGTTGGCTATTGGGAAATACTCTAAAAACCATGTACAATTTTAAATTAAGGGCTAAATGCATGAGTTGACCAAGGGTGAAAGTATGTTTATTACTTAGTAATTGTTGACCAATTTCCTAGAACACATCTTGTTTCTCGATAATTGCTACATCATCAGCAAGATCAAATTTGGTTTTTGGTGGTCTAGATGATTCTTACATTGGTGGTTGGCTCCTTGGGCCGTTTCCATTATGGACTCTAATGCTTGCATTTGTTGGATGACTGATTTGTTAAAGGTCTTTTGCAATTGCTCCTCCTTTTCCCACTATTTCACAATTTTGGTCTTCTAGGGCTCCTCCTACTATATCACCAATCTTGGGTTTTGGCTCCTTATTTCGACAACTATGACCATGTTAACAGCAACTCAATTTTTTTTTGGTTTTACATGGAAGACTTTGTCTTTAAACATCTCTTGTGCTACTAATTTATGTGGACAATCATAGATCTTGTGTTCCAACAAATTACATCTGAAGCAATGGTAGACCAAGGAACTTGATTTTGATTCCCCTATTTTCTATGGTTTCCACTTGTTCCTTTCCCTACCTAAGGAAAAACTTTGTTCACTAAAACTTCTCTTTTTTCCTTCAATTTGTTATCTAGATTCTCTGGGTTCCAATGACAACACTCCTTCAGATGCTTTAGTTTATGACAGAAATTCCACATCTTTTCGATTTAAATGTTGTCTAGTGTTTTTGGTGGTTCTAACAATTTTTGGTACTTCTTTGTATTTGCCATAATCTCCTCACAGGTGACCGTATATTCTTTATGTTCAAATAAGGTATCTCTTTTCATTCCTGCAATTGTGATTCGCAAGTAACGGACCAACCCAACTCGGAAAAAGGTTGTCAACAAGTTGTCATTTACTTTATGTTGAAGATAGTTAGCAAGTTTGAAGATTCATTCATAGTAAACCTCAACCTTTTTGTTGTTGCCCTCCTTAATGACTCTAAGAGCCATGTAAACATGTTCATCATTTTGAACGGTGTGATATCACTAAAAGAAAAACCCCATTAAAAATAGTCGTAAAAGACACTTTTAGTGGCCTAAGACAAGTTGAAAAATGGGGTTTTTCTTCTAGTGGATAGTGTTTACATAATGCAGTTTCTAACTCCAGAAAAGAGCAACCCGGATGAAATTACATAAAAATTTTGCTCCACTCTGAAATTGCATCTCCTAATGTGAAACCAAAAAAATTCATTATGTCAACATCCTACTTTTCGCCATTGGCTTGAATTGTTTTACAAAACACTCGAACATGAACATCTGGATTTGTCCCAACATAATAAATTAGGTATGACAATGTTTTCCTTGATGAAAGAGTTATAGGGGTAGTGGGTGTTGGTGGTGGATACCATGGTGGGTGCCATGGGTTCCAAGGAACCTAGCTAAGGAGCACCAAAAGGCACACTTGCACCTCCAATTGGAAATCCACTTCCACCTCCTCTTGGAGGTTTTCCGCAACTTGGGGGTCCACCTCCATTTAGGGGTCCGTCTTTGACTAGAGGTCCACCAGCTCCTTTCGAAGGTCCATTCCGCCTTCCTAATGGTCCTCCACTCCCATGAGGAGGATTACCACTGCCTCTTGTAGGTATCCCAACCCCATAATTACTAAATCGTGATGGGGGGTTTCATGTGGATGGTTGGAAATAAGGCATTGAATTTTCAGTAGAAAACTCACCAATAGGAATAGTCACAAATACTTGGATACCCTAACTTCCTCTAGATGTAACAATTATAGTAGACACCATATTTGAGAAAAGGTATGCTACAGGTCTAAATGGGTTGGAGAAAATAAATGGAGGGTTTCTTGGGTAATAAGGATTAAGAATCATTATCCACGGGTTGGAAATATTGCCATTTCTTGCATAGGACGGTCCATAAGGTCCATAGTTCCTAAAGTAGGCTAATAAAATATTATTTCTAGTAGGATTCATTATTAGATGTTGGTCGTTCAACATTTGAATGGCCAAGTAACTTAGGGCAACTATGAAACAAAGGTTACACTTAGATATTGCAGGAACCTAAGTCATTAGATTTTGGGAGCTAACTAAAATGGCAAGTTGGGTGGTACCAAAAATCAGTTTAATCACAAAAATCAGTACTCGCTTGGATCTATAGGGGCAATTTCCAACTACATGCGTGGGACCTCTACAAAAAGTGTAGATTTGGCTAGTGGGTGTGGAATCAATAGTAAAAATAGGCATTACCAAATTGTCGAACATGAGTCATGTTCCCCGCAAAGATCCATCGTCAAAGAGTGGTCACTATTGTCAATTTCGGAAGCAACCTTTTCTAGATATTCTACCAAATCTTTGATAATTCTTTGAAGTTGAAAATTTTCAATTTCTAAGGCTCAAGTACTAGGTGCAACAATTTCCTAGTACAAAAAAACATGATTTTTGATAGGGGTCCAAACATGGCCCTATGAAGGTTCTGTGTCCATAGTAACGACCAACTGCTCCATCAAATGAATTTCAATGTTAGTTTGTATTTCCAATTCTCCTCTTTCAATGTTGATTTCAACCTCATGTTGCTTTACCACATGCAAGGTAGCAAGGCGTTCCCAATCCATCATGTGAAACTATCCTCCCTAACCAACACAAAATACATTTCCACCTTTTCTCTACAACATTTCATTCATTTGCTTCTTCATACTCATTATCAACACAATTGTTATTTTTTATAAACAAAAGTGGTTCACATGTACAATAAGGATTTATTATATATATTTTAGTTTTGAACAAAATAATGAATTACACAAATAATGAAACTTTTGGAAGAAATAATACTTATTTTTCTAGTGAAGACAAATAACTTCTATTGAACCTCTCAACAAGAGGGCTATTGAACCCATGGTATGGTCACCAAATGTTAAACCCACTCAGTGAATTCTTGGGTGTTTTTGGCTATTTGATTGGAAATAAATACAAACTTGAACACCTCAAATTTGCTAGTGTTTAGTGACAAATAATCACTTTAAAACATGTGGAAAATAGTTACACAAATAACCTACCACTTTCTCTTAAGGAAAACAAATAGATAACAATAAAACAACAATGTAGCACCTCCAAAGTTGGCGTTTAAAACAAGTGGGAAAGACAACTTCAACACACTTTGCAAAACAAAAACTTGAGAAAAAACAAAACTCATTTCATGCGAAGAACTTCAAAGTGCAAAAATACATTACAGTCATATCCAAAACAAAAATATAAAAAAAGACCCTTCGAGCTTTCCCAAGAAAAATCTTCTCGTTCATAAAAAAATGATGGGGATCTTTTTAAAAAATGAATGTCCTTAGAAATCCTCATAAAGTCCAAGTTATCCAACCTTATCCTACATTTAGAATTTGGAATGGAAGTCAGTGGCAAAAATTAATTTTTCGGTTCTATTAATAAACAAGTTCTCAAAATCGGTAATACAATTAGTTCTAACCTAAAACCAATAGTAACATAAAATTGGTAAAAATGTAAAATTGGTTTATATTTCAAAATTGGTAAAGTTTGATTTTCGATACAACATTACAACTCTTCAAAACTAGCCTATAAAACTTTCTAGCCTTAATACCCACATCAACTATTTTTCATTAAATACATTAATAACTTTTGACACCACAATGCACACACATGTCAAGGTTAAAATTAAATTCACAAATTCAAAAACACATGCATAGACATATACAAAAGTAAATAATTTTGCATATGGTGAAGGAGAATTTCACATTGTTAAAAATTGAATGTACAACACTAATTGATTTGTTTGTTGTAACCATGTGATAGCTACTTGAATTAATTACTTCCTTGAATATGTAGGGAACTAATTATCATCACATTAAAATTAAAGTTACTTGATGCATATTCCCCTAGGCTATCAAATCCATCATTTTCCCCTCCATTGGTGACATCAACAACTAAATTTATAACGATAATAATAAAACCTCTTGCAACATTAATTGGCTAAATTGAATCTTGAATAGAAACTTGAGTTTATAGACCAAATATTTATGGGTGCAAACTGGATAACATGAGCCACATCCGCCTTTTTGGGACTGTTTTTTGGATTGCTTAATTCTTGAAATATTCCATAAAAGTTTTAGAAAAAATCTTTTAAACTCATGATAATTTTCTTTATAGTATGTTGATAAGGCTTGCATTGAAATTTTGTCAAAAATATGTCATTTAAAGAAAACTTAAGTTATTAAACATGTCCTTCTACTACTTAAAAACACTAGTTATAGTGTTTTATTAATGTTTTCCCATATTTTTGATTCATTTGATTAATTTCAAATTTATTCACAAGTTCCCATCATATATTATGAATGCTATCATATAAGTAAATCCTATAATTTCAAAACAAAATTAAATCATATTTTCAATAATGTGAAACATCAAGCATTAGTTACACTTGTTGTGGTATGTGTTACCATGACTACACCCTCATCAACATTACCAACTTTAAACATATCAAATTCAATTAGGTCAATTTGAATGTTTTATGTTATTTGTCTTCCATAAAGATCCTTTTGTTGAACTATTTGCCAACCCCTTTCCCTTAAATCACAACTAGAAAAAAAAACTTGCTCTACGTGTAGGGGGAAATAAAAAAAACACATTTAATTAATTTTGAACTTTACATTAAAAGTCCAAAAATGCCAACACGAAATTTACACCTCTAAAACAGTAGGCCATACACACACACACACAAACACACAACTTGATGGTACCCATGGAAGAAAACATTTGGAAAATCAAACAAACGCATTTTACATCGATCATACAAATTAAGCCTTATGACCACTAGGTTGTTAACAATGTCAAAAGGAGATTGGAAAGCTAACAAAATGAAATTTACATATCAGATGAAAAAAATATAATAAATTTACATTTCAAATTTAATCTTGAGCCTTGGTGCCCACCAAGTTATTAACCAAACCTTTAAAGTTCAAAGAAATTGCACAATTAACAAAATCCAAATTTCATAATAGATAAATAAAATTTATTGAACAATTCATATACAAAGTGAACCTGGTGGCCATTAGGTTGTTGAACACAAAGGAATTCGTCAACAATCTATATACAAATTTGATGATAATAAACAAGCCATCACAAATGAAAATATATAGTTTGAAAGCATTTTTTTCAATTCTTAGACAACATTGGTCTCAATCTTAAGGATAAAATCAATTTCTCTTAGTATTAAAACTTTTGTGATTGTCCATCATCAAATATGCAATTACATTATTGTCAACTTGAAATAAAAATCATAATGGCCAACATCGTTTTCTCCTTTTTAGAATTGTAAACAAAAATTAGTATTGCAAATTGAAAACATTATAAAAAGATACAACATAAAAAATGGACATTATTGAAAATAAATGTAACAGTTTTGAATACACACCTAAAGGGGGTTGCATATTACAAACATCACCATTGGGGTTCAAAAACAATAACAAGAACCACAACAAGTGTAACAAGTGTTTAATTTTAAAGATTTTTGGATTTTAAAAATGTATTATTGGATTGTTCAAAAAAAATTGCACACATATGTTGTAAACATATCATAATAACACCTTAAGAAAAATTAAATGAAGCCGTGGATGATAAAAATTCCAACTTCCAAAAGGACTCATTAAATACTGTAACTAGTGTTTTGAATGTTTAATCTATCATATTTTGGATGAAAAGACCAAAAATTGAATGAATATTGATGCACAAATTAGAATCAACATCCCTCACAAAATCAATGGTCATGATAGTTGTAATGTGAATGAACAAATGGGTCAGGTTTGCTTGAGTGTCCAACTTTTATATGTATTCCAATGCATTATGTATTACAAAATTCCATAATTGCTATTGATTATTTTGGGTGCTCATGTGAGGATTAGAATTCTATGAGCACTTATTATGGCAAGTACAAGCTTTTTGGAAAACTGACAAGGGGGGTTCCATGGTAAAAAAATTGGCCTACACATGTTTGACACATTAAATTGAAGGCTTCTAACTAATCTAGAAGGATTTTTAAAAAAATAAAATCTTAATGATGAAATGTAGTTGAATTGTCTCTTCTAATAGCTTCGAATGGGTACACCTAGTGGGGGTGGATAATGACTGTTGATAGGAGGTAATTAAATGATGTGGCCTCATGTGGAGATGGTAGGTGTTTCCAAACTAAAAATAAAAGGTTTTATTATTTATTTTGAGGGGTAGCAAGTAGCAAGGAAACATTAAAGACTAACCACATAACTTTCAAAACACATTTCAAGCATCACAAAAAGCTATGCAATTCATAAATATGGACATTTTTGAGCGGTTGGAATATGGCGCCAATGGAAAGGGAACTTGAAGGTGAGCTATTCATTGGCATGTGGCATTCCATGGTAGGCTAGACAAGCTATAGGTAGTGGTTAAATAGAAGTCAACTTGTAATTGCCAGTCACACACATTTTGCCCCATCCCTCTCCATAGTTAGGTTTGAAGCCATGTCACTTTTTAATGAACAATGATCTTTTGCACATGATTACACACTGACACTTTGCCAAAATTTGCACACAATTTTGAACTTGGAATATGCTATTGTACCATGTATGGATTGTGAAGCAGGTATGGTGAATGAATGCATCAAGCTTGAGGATGGTAGTATCAAGAATTTTGATAGACCTGAGAGAGGTTTACCCTTGATAAAGGAATATTTTTGCGACATTCTTGGATTTTTCAGGATTGGGATCAACTTTAGAAACAACAAAGGGGATAATCAAAATGTTACCACCACTAAATGTAATGCATAATGGGGTCCTCACAAGGGCAAAGACCCCTATAGATACCTGCAAGGCTCCAATTTGGAAATGAAAGCACGTATTGAGTATTTGTGGCCCATAATGCACCAACGTCCAAAGGAGTTTATAGTAATTTCATTAGCTTTTGTAAAGGGGATTTCGGTAGAGTGCAAAAGTCTGCTAGTGGTTTGGGTTGGTCATGCAACTTCAATTAATAAATTATAGATTGATCATCTTCATGTAAAACATGTTTTGCCACCTCTTGTGAAGGGACTACAATCCTCATTGTTAATGTCAACAATGTCAATTCAAGGTGAATGTAGTTCAACAAAGGTGTATAAAGAAATCAATGCACTAAAATAGGTTATAGGCACTCGTGCAAAGGCCAATTTTGAAGTAAAAGCCATGTGCATGCATGAGCTTAAAGGGTGTTGTAATGTGAAAGGGGGGGCTGTCTACTTATTGTGCAATCTGATCTAATCCTGGATTTTTGGCATAATTGTATCAACTGTCTTGTTGTGACAGCGCCCCATCATTGTTGCATGGGAATGCATGGCCGACTTGTTTTCTAAGCTGTGTGGTGTGTGTAAGATTGGGCATGGCAGCTGGCATTGATGGAGCTCGACTCATGAAGGCGACGTAGCTGAGCATGGAGCGGGAAAAATGGAACGGCGTTGGATGACTGGAAGAAGCTTCTGGAGGAAGCCAACGGGGAACTGAAGAAGGGAGATTGGGTGTCTGATGGGGAGGAGAAAAAAAGAGAGTGTGGTAG
>Ga0116227_10003596_pt1 | contig 34320 bp, 27 predicted proteins | sample S1TSphgellanicum_FD_89693 | JGI IMG/M metagenome (GOLD analysis project Ga0116227, IMG submission 89693) | Host-associated microbial communities from peat moss isolated from Minnesota, USA - S1T2_Fb - Sphagnum magellanicum MG | ecosystem: Host-associated > Plants > Peat moss > Unclassified... | reverse complement strand
TATGTCAGTTATTTCTTGGAATGGCCCGTTCCGCCACGTAGGAAAAGAAAGTACGTTCCCATCGTACCCAATAGGGCACGAACGCATGCTTTCCCATCACTGTATGAGAGAGGGAGAAGAGACATAAGCGGGAGAGGATAGTAAGAAGAAAACGTTTGCATTGCAAGAAGACCACCCATACGGCCCACAGTTGGACTTTATCATCTGGGTCTTGTTCACAATTGTGCCAGGTCCATCAGCTGTCAATTGGGTATAGCCTTGTCACAGATTGACTGACAAACAAACATACTTGCTCAATTAATATATAAGATGTAAATCTTGTTCACACTTGTGCCAGGTCCATCAGCTGTCAGTTGGGTATAGCCCTGTCATAGACAGACTGACAGACAAACATACTTGCTGAATTAATATATAAAATGTAAATCCTTGAGCATTTTTGAAAGTTTTGACTGAAGCCGAGCTTGGGAATTAACTGATTCAACAAGCCATTTAGTTTTGTGTTTTCTTATGGATGTCTAATTGGAATGAAGTACCTTACATAAGGAATTCTAATATGACATGGTTAGCATTTCTAGTTTTGGTCCAATCGTTGATGTGACTATTTCAATCTTGTGAGGGCATTTGTTTTCTTTCGATATAGCCATAATTTCTAAATCTAAATGACAAATATCTTGGTGATTTTGTAAAGTAATCTTCACGGGTATTAGGATTGTATTTAAAGACAATACATGTAATCAGCAAGTTCATGTTGGCATCAAGATGGTTCACATGATGTGGTCATGTGTGAGATTTTGGCAACATAGTATTTCCCTTCTTAAATATAGCATAGCATCGATTGCACTTTTATTTCGAAAACTGCACATGATATTCACTTGTAGAAGTTGCGTCTTAAAACGTCAATTTGTAAAAAATTCAATACGGCAATGCCGTTGTTGATATTTGAGTGATCTTTAATGAACAACAGATCATATTTACATAAGGAGGACTTGTTCACATAAGAAAGAAACAAGTCACATAATAGCTCTGGCGCTTATTTCTAACTTCAAACTAGTAACAGTTGAAGTTAAGAAATGTTGCATGAAGTTACGAGAAAATGGACTCATGCTTCACTCAGTAACTCAGGGTGAACATTTCTCCAAAACCAGCAGCAGTTAGAATACTATTTCTTCCATGAAGATACAAGAAAATGAACTCAGAAATAACTCTTGGTGAACAGTTCTCCAAAACCAGCAAACACTTCAGATAGGAAATGTTCCATGAAGGTACCAGAAAATGAACTGGAGTTCGCTCAATAACAATTGGTCAACATTCCGCCAAATGTGGGACCAAATGAAAACCACATCATTCCATGGTCTGATCTCCGCAGAGCCAACAAATATGTTCATCATCAAATCCACAAGCGATAACAATATTATTATTCTTTTATTATTATTCTTTTTTCAGAATTTCCTTGGAGAAATTGGAACACAAGAGTTCACCTTTTCAATGTCTTGTGCTGAAGAGCTTTGAGCATCACCATGAATGCAATTCTGATGAAGCGATCCCTCCCTGCGTCATGCTTCCCAAGCGCCGTGCTACCATCAGTACTCAACACCCATTTGCTTGATCATTGGGCTGTGTCAGCTCGCATCAGATCATCAGCGCGAGGCTACGGTTCTTGGATCAGCAAGGGAGCTCGGAGTTGCAGTCTGGAAGCAAGCTCAGGAAGATCACAGTCCAGTTTAGAATCATCTGGAGCTGGACTTGGAGCTGGTTGGGTTGCTTTAGGGTTGGCTTCTGTTCTTTCTACGTCTCCACCAGGATTATGTGAAGAATTGCAATCATCCTCAGGCGAGTCGAGGTAATCAACTGATCCAGATTAGTTTGATGTTCATGAAGATCTCTTCTCGGTGGTTCCAGGTTGGGTTTTTGTGTCTCGAGATCCATGTCTTTCGGAAACCCTAATTGGACCTCATTATGCTGCTCGTAGCCTTAAGCCAGAGCAGTAAGGATGCGGCATTGAACAACTCCTTCAAAAACAGACTACGTTTCAGCAAGATTTAGGATTTGGGAACCAGGAATCAATTCAGGATGTGCTAAATAGACCGGGGGGAGAGGGAAGGGGGTTTTGACAGGTGTGAACTGACTAGGGTACAAACACAACGTTATCAGTATGCATATCCTGGATCTTGGTTCCTTGAGCATGTACGCGGCATTGAGGTCTTATGCCTACCTCTTTACCCACAGTATGATTCTTCTGTCTTCCTCCAGGAATTGCTGTGACATTTTCATGCAGCTTGCTGTTAACCTCCCTGTGAATCTAATTTTCGATTAATGCAACTGGGGGAGTGCAGCAGGTATGGGGACATTTTAAACCCCTGAACAAGGGAAAGAATAACCCTAGAGTGGAATTGCAGGTCTTGGCACATGATCCAGAAGTAGGCGAATTGAACATGACTGTCACCAGTGGTCCTGCAACATCTGGAGCTCTTCCAAAATCTGCAGAAGAAGTGTGTGGTACACGTGCTTGTGTAACTCCATTGAATCTGAAGTAGAAAATGAAGCAAAAAGAACAGAGACAGATGTCCTAATGTCAAATGATATAGCTACTTTCAAAACACCTTGCAACAGAGCTTTGATATGTCACACTATTGCTGGAATGTGATGTGCATTGCTTGTTTGGACAGGTTGGGAAGGCAATCATGAATCGTTATGAGAAAGCTCCTTCTGTTGACAAGGTAGGCTCACGCAGTCCATTGAATAGACCTCTTGTTGGATAACCCTTCTATCTGAGAATCCTAATTGTGTTAAAGCTGATATTGTTGCTGTGAACTGCAACAAAGCCTCAATGTTCAATATCAGATCTCTTGCTTGTCCACTCACAAAAAATGTCATTTTCTACCATGAGATTATTGCAGCAAATCAATGCAGAAATCATTGCCGATTAGGATCTTTGGATCACAACAGACAAATGATCTGAAGTGAAATTCATCCTTAACATTGTTGAACTTTCTGTTTCCATCTCTGTGCTTGCTGTTAACAGGGTTCACATCTCAGACATTGCAGTGTGGCCTTGCTTCTATGCCTCTCTTAACATCTTCTACATCCTCCACATTCTACATGGAGTTGTCTAGTTTTGTGCAAGTACATGTGATTGAATCGACTTGAGTGGATGGGGTATATCTCAAACAGGCACAGCTTCTTGATGTGGATCTGAGGGAAGCTGGTAGCAACTCCAGGTACTTTTAAATGCGAAAAATTTACTGCCATTCATATTGACTTCATTTTGTACAGAAGTATATACAAGTGCAAAGTCCTTCAAGCAGGTTGAGAATGCAAATTTGAGGTGGTAATTTGATTTTGATGTTGTGCTCAATTGTCACACTGAGAGTATGGTAGCCAATATGGGATTGTTGGAAGAGGAGGGTTTTTGCAGGGACTACATTGTCGAGCTGATTGTTGATGCACGTGGCAAACAACGACACTTGCTTTCAAAGTTGATTTTGACTGACAGAAAGGTCGTCAATGAGGTCTTTTAGGAATTCTGCTAAGCCTGATGTTTCCTGCCTAATTTTTATTGTCTATTTGGGCAGCATATCACACTCTTATATTTTGTCAGGCTTCTCAAGCTGTGGTTTAAATGTGTTGATGTGGTAAGCAGGTCTATGCTGTGACTGTGCAAGTACCACAAGAGTTGTGGGAAGGAAACGGAGACTGCATGCGCACTGTCCTCCAAGCATTCCAGCCAAGGGGGCTTGTGACTGAGTGATAGTTTGGAGTGGCTTCTAAATGACCTTCAAACCTGCTCTGAACCTTCTCTCATGACCTTCTGGAGTTTTTCAGATGCAGACAGTGTACATGTTTGAAGATAATTTACAAACATTGCATCAATATCAACTCTTTGCCCTTTGGGCAACTAGGATCTGAAAACAGAAAGCCACTCTTCCTTCATTCTGTCCCCTGGTATCTGGGGATAGCCTTGTCCCCTACTATTGGCATTGCTCCTTTGAATTCCCAGTCAATTTTTAGTCACTTAAGTTATTCAGCCAGCAAGAAAGAGCTTAAACTCCATATCCCCAGTGAATAGAAAATTGAAGGAGATTGTATTATTCTTGCCTTTCAACCTTGTCTAGATAAGTGACTTTGTTCTTTGAAACTAAACTATAGTTGGGAGCTGTCCTCCTTCCACTTAATTACTATAGCGTGGCTTCAACAGGGGTGCATGGATTAGTGAAGGGGCTGATCTATTTCCCCAGGAAAAAGGTGGTTGTTATGTGATGTGTTGCTCCAGGTGGATTTGCTCCAAAATTAAGCTTATCCCATTTACTATGGGCCTTGCCTGCTCACCTGAACAATGCTCTACTGGTTATAGGAAAGTTTCCTGTGAAGGATGTAGACTTCAGCCATCACCTGTGCCTCTGTGACTACTAACCTAGAGGTTCTACACATCTACAAGATTGCAAAGAAAACTCCAAAACATGAAAGTGGTGATTGTGTCTGTTCCAGCCAAACCGAAACGTACACCACAATAACAAGTTTAGACTCGGAACTCAGAGCCTTGTTAGTGTGAGTCAGACTCACAAAGTATCAGGCCATCGCCTTCATTTTGATCCATCAGCTCCACTCGGTGGGCAGATAATTTTATCAAATCTCAAGTATGTTACATCACCTAAAATGCACTAACCCTTAATTCCCCTAAGTTACACGAAGCCTATATTATCCTAAGACTACACACTGATCCTAAATTATACAAATCCTACATGATCCTACCACCAGACCAAACCTAATTTACACCAAACCTGAAATACACCAATCCTGAATTAACCTACATCATCCTGCCAAACCTAACATACACCAAACCTAAAATATGTTATATACTGATACCAACCCTAAACTACTTGCTGTTTGCGCCGCTTTTTCTCTGACCTAATTTTGCCTCAGATGGCTATGAATGGACGCACATGATGACTAGCGAGATAGTGTGTTGCGTGACTTCTGTCTCAAGTTGTGTCTCTGGATGCTCGAATGGAGTTTTAATCTCCTTGCTTTCGTATTCGAGTTATTGTCTTTGGTTGTTAAAAAGTTGCATCTTTAGCTCCTTGGAGTGTCCTTCTAAATTGAAGCGGAGCTCCTCTTTGAAGTCTGCTTCTTTCGTATTTCGAGTGTTCTCTGTGTTTGTTAAGAAGTGAGAAGCGTGGCTCCTTCTTGGGGTGCTAACTTTGTGACTGTTTTTGCTGGTGCGCTTTCGCTTTTGCAAAGAAAGAGACGATGATGGTGTTAGTGTTTCTCTTGTGATCTAGCAAAAAAAGTTTTTGTCTTGCTGATCACTTTCCATGCGCTCCATGACTACGAATGTTGCAGAAAAACAATGACGCAATGTACAGTGGTCATGGAGTGCTTGGAATATGATCTACCAGATATTATTGGCGTTATTCGAGTTTTCTTCAGTGCTATTTCTCGATGTTTTTCGGGTCTTCGAGTGCACATCTTGTTTGATTTTTTTGTAGGCACAGTTTCCGTTTCCAGAGACCGTTAAGTGTTGGCTGTCTGCTTTTCCAGAAGGGTTTTTATCTTGCTAATCACATTCCATACGTTCCATGACTATCGACCGTGCCACGCAGATGAAGCAATATCGGTAGTCATGGAGTGCCTGGAATATGATCTGGCAGATATCATTGATGCAGCAAGGGTTCTCTACTCCGATTCTTGACGTCCGTGTTCGAAGATCTGAAGTGGTCCATGTGATGAGGTATGTTGGAGCTCCACTCAAATTGAATACTGCGGAGAGTTGGGGAACTGCTGTGAGACATCGGATGCACGGTCTCCACGGGTTGTGGTCCTTTGTCGGATTGCGATCCGGTGCTTTCGAGCAGAAGATCCAAAGCTTCTTTTCGATTTGAGCAAAGGTTTGATAAGGTTATTGAGGGTGTATTTATAGGAAGATTTAATGAAAAATCCTAAGTTTCTGAGCCTGAAACCTTCTGTTCCAAGGAATAATAAAGAGTCTTTTCAGGAATCTTGTTAAATACATTAAGTGACTGAAGAACTTGAAGGAAGGCGCCAGTCTGAATAATAACGGGAAATAATGTATTGGGTAAGAAGATCACAAGTCGGGTCAGTGGATTTTGGGTCTTTGCTCTGCACGCAGAGCAGGATAACAGCACTGTCGTGTGTCAAAAATCAGAGGTCTCGCAATTTCGTTTTAGCAATTGACTGCAGTGCGTTATCCGGAACTGCTTTGTTATTTGTGGTTTATTCAGCTTCAATATGAGTTGGATATTAGCCATGGCCTGACACTCCCAAGGTCGCATGAAAGTTGCCCATTTTTGCCGTCATATCTTGAATCATCTTTTCAGAGGTCGATGACAGCCCGGTGCTGGAACCTTCAACAATGCCATTCCAGCGTTCCCCCTGTCTGCGACTGGAGGATGTCAAGGGAAGGGCTCTCTTATTGGTGTTCTGTGTGCTAATCCGCTCAGCTTGATATGGATAAACCACTTCGCAATAAAACGATTTCTTGCGTGTGATCATCGACAGCGCGTGGAGCAGTTTGTGTAGTTTCTTCAGTGGTCCTTGCTTTGATTAGAGAAGGGAGGTATGGAGAGCAGAGGTTGAGAGATAGAATCGCTTACCAGAAGCTTTGTTGATGCCTTCTGGATGCTTTCTTTTTATGCTTAAGGTTTCCAAAAATGGTGATACGCAGCTTTTGGGTTGAGCCGAAGGTGTTGTTGGGTCTTCATTTTAGGTGGGTTCATATTTCATGGGATGACCCGAGAAGTTGGTTCTGAAGTAAAACCATGTGGGGTGGGCAGTCACCTATTTCTTGGATTCTTTGGCCTAGGGCTTTACTGCATACAGCTAATAAGCCTAAATTTTGAGCTTCTAGTTTAGGTGGGCTTAATCCAGTATGGTGCTTAGGGCATGTGGTAGAGATGTTCTACAGTATATGGTTTGTTTTAACTTTGATGTTGATGATCATTGCAGCAGCTAATGTATAGGAGGAAATTATGCTGATTTTTATGGGAGAAAGCAGACAGAGAGAGGAGAAAATTAGTAGGCTTGAGTTGGATGTAGCTTTTTGTGTGCATGTAAATGAGAATCAGATTGTGGTCCAGAAGGGTGCAGGCACGAGAGAGCTGTGATGGTGAAGTGCATGTATACTTTGAATAGAATAGGTGGTGACCAGTGATTGCTCAATGCCATAGTGGGTAAAGCCAACGCATCACAGCCACTCAGGAGCCTTCTTCCCAAGTTCTGGACTGCCAATCTTCCAGGCGTCTGCATATTATGTTATTTGTCAATGAAATTTATGTGTGATGACACCTGTGATTTTGTTCTTAATATTCATACCCATGTTAGATATTAGGGTTTAAGTTTCCAAGCGTACCTGGAGAATTTACTTGTTCAAATTCTCTGGAAATCTTTCAGCAGGTCAAGCTCTATGTGAGTGTTCAAAGGAGAAGTATGAATTAGTGCTGTTAACCCTTTCAAAGGTGACATGGTTAGGGTTGACATTTGTGCTGAATGCAGGAGATCCATATGGGATGCTTGGAGATGTTTGATAGTATGCCAACACATGATGTTGCTGCTTGGTTTGTCTGTTGATTTGAACAGTGTTAGGTGTTATTTTGCCAATGCCAAGTTTAAACTGCATGATGGAAAGGAAGACTCAGGTTGTGCTAGAATTGCACCACTGCAGTGTCAAGTGGGCATTGCATTTTGGCTCAACTCACCTACACACACTCCACTGTGCATCTCAAGAATGTCAGTAGATAGTGGATGACAAAATTTGCGTCCAGAGTTTTCAAAACTAGTTGTGAGAACACCCAACTCAGTTTGAAGATTACTGTTATTCTTGCATTGATTAGTGTTGATATCAGAAGTCTGTCTTTCTCATTGGTCTGGCTGTAAGCGCTCAAGGTCAAGGGTGTGTGCGGCTCCTATTTAGTAGCATTTTATTTGAGCTTGTCAACAAACCTCCAGACGCTTGGCATTACATTTTTTCAAGAATCTTAGTATGTGGTGAATGCATTAACTATGAAAAAAAATCTAAATTAGAAACATTCTGTGCATCTGAAAATGCTTCAGTTCATGTTCAGTATCTTTGGATTTATGTATTGAAAAATTGCTTGCATAATTATCATGAGCTTAAAGATTTTCACATTAAAAATTTCATAGTCTGTTTCGCATTGATTTTCATACATTCCCTATTTTTGCTACCCCTCCCACCTGCCATTGACAGGGTCTAAGAACACATGCTTCCAGTTACTCCGGATGTGCCAGGTCTGTAATGACAACTCCTCACAGATGTTGGGGGCTTTCAACCACATACAGTGATAAAAAATTTGTGGCAACAAAAGGTGAAGTGCAAAACTTGAAGCCTGAAACAAGAGTTTTGTGGACAGATTTGTGCAAGGGGACAACCCAGTGTTGTCTCGATTATGAAAGGAAGAATAAAACCTTCACATTACATATGTCCATCCAGCTGTATCCAAAAGGATCGTTGATACTCTAGATGTGACATGAGGGGAAACATCCATGTTCAGATGCCCATATATGTAAAACTTCAGAGTGCGTTTTGCTGATCTTCATGTAAAGAAGTTCTTTCTGCCCCCCAAAAGTTGAAACATAAATGAGTGGCACTCACACTAGTATACATTGGTGTAAACGCACTATGATAGAATATGCTATTTCCTGCAGCAATAGGTCTTGCACCCATGACACATGTGAGGTAAACTTTGCAGTTTCAACCATTTCAACATAAAATGTGTGGTAATTTACATAGACTGAGGTGAGTGTAATAAGTGTCACACTAATGCCGCATCTTATACTTTTTTCTCAAATTACCACTTCTTACCCTTATGTCAAAATTGGTAATGCTGCAACTTACATCAATGTCAAACTAGGGTAAAATGTGACATCTTACAATAGTTTCAAACTACAACAATTCCACATCTTGCAACTAATGTCAAACTAGGGTAAACACCACATACATTTTACATCAAAATGGATGAAAGCCATAGGGTGTACCTGACACGTGTCATGAGCCAAGACACTACTGCTGAAGTAAAGACCTAATTTTGTTGTAGTGAGTAGTGAAGTGGGTACAACCCAGAGTCCCAGGCCATGTCTAGTGGCAAATGATGACAGATACAAAAGGTGGACATGAGGATCTGCCATCAAAACTGCCTGTGTTTCCTGACATGATGATTTCACAGGGTATTGTGCAGAGAAAAGCAAGAGAAAGCACATGGATCACGCTTATGCCTGAATGTAGCCAAGAATGAAAATGACTCCTTTTTCTGCAAGCAAATGATAGCAATTTTCTATCTGCTGGCTGGCATGGGCTTAGCTAGCTGAGGAAGACAGCCATTAATGCCCTACAAGACTTTGATACTATCAGATTGATACCTCAACAACAACACAACACAAAGGTCATTCGAGATCATGTAGGGGCCCACATTCTCCCTGGCAGCAGCCCCTGCAAACTACAATGAACATGACAATTGAAAGTGTGTACGGGTGGGTGCCTAGGGTCAGTTTTCACATGGCCAAAACGAATAATTATTTTTTTCAAAAATTAATTCATTTTCATAAATTTGAAATTATTATTATTTTTATGATCTACAATGAGTCTATGATATTGTCATAAGAGCAGTGAGATTATTCAGACTTTAGGCCTGTGATCATTATGATGGTTTTCAACATCTCAGCTTCATAATTTTTTTATTAAACTTGGTTTCACTATTTTAAAGATTATTAAATGACTGATCCTAGGGTAAAGTACTTGGAGCAGGTGAACTCATACTCCTATTTGGGCTTGTATCTGTGTTTGTCACATCCAACATAGAGATAATTCTATGTTATTGGTTTCCCCAGCCCGAAGCATAAACACCCAAAATTTGGAAAGTATAAGATGAAACAGAATTTAAATGCTACCACCTGGCCAATATTATGATCAACCAATCAGAAACAATCTTTTTCTCTTTTTTTTCTGAGTCTTGTGGAGACCACTGTGACCTACACAGGTCCAAACTTTTTCACACTATGTAAAAAGGCTGTAGTACTTCATCTAAAGTACCATGTACAGGTCTTGTTAGGGGATCTGGGTGGACTTGCTCTTAACTTAATAATAACTCCCACAGCACTAGCAGCAGGCAGACATCGATCCCACCTGATGGACTCAAGCAGCCAATGCTTGTCAACTCTATACTCAATGTCCTAGTGCAGTTGAATCAGACACTGCACCAGTTCTGGCATGTCCATGTGATGCTTGTCAGTTCTTCTGTACTCCTTGTTAATGTATAGCCTAGACCAGCAACTTAGTTCAAAATTGGATACTTTTTATTCGCTTACAGGAAGGTTTCTTGACCAAAAGTTGAAGCGAAGTTATTACTGGTGGAGGGCTAGCATCTTCGACTGCAGTCTGCAATAAGCTCAGATTTTAGGATGGCTAAACAATAGTACTTGGCTTGATGGACAACAAAAGAGTTGTTGGTTCCTAAGCAATATTCCAGGACCTCTTTGACTCCCATCTTCCAGCTACATACAACCTACTACGGCTACTCTGCATGGAGTGTATGTAGTTGTTGATTTTGAGATGAACTTTGGGTTGCGATTTTTTTTGGTTGGTTTTCACAGAACCTTCCGTGCAGTTCTGGAAACGGCTTTTAGTTGTTGATTTTGAAATAAACTTTGGGTTCCAGATCTTTTTCTGTTTTTTGGGTTTCAAAGAAACTTCCATGTAGTTCTGGAAATAGTTTTTTAGATTTACAAAGCCTCTTGTTCTATAGACTTCCCACAAACCATGGACAGATTGTCACAAAAGAAAAAAGAAGGGTAGTGTCACCTTAAAAAAAAAGGGGAGATGATTTCTGGTGTGGAAATCCCTGCCATTGGGTATACAAACTCAATAGGATTTGCTGAAATCTTCTGAAACAGAAAGAAGATTATTACAAGTGTTATTTCTTCATCTAAATCCATACAGACATCAAATTTTGTTATTCTAGTTCTATGGACCTCAAGGGATTAGATCTCTCTTGATTTCCGCTCAAGGAGCCAACTAGATGCTTGATCAGTGTGGCAGCTCATACTTCAACAATATAAATCCCACAAGTGCAATCCCAACATCATTACATGGTTCCTCTCAAAAACTAGACAGAGATTCAAAAACTATAGAGACTTAGAATAGAATAGGTGGGTGTTATCTTGTGCACTTCTTAGTATCCTATTGTTCCAAAATCTTTGGAGCTCCCATTATCTAGTAGGTATTCTCTTCTCAAAATGACCACATTGCATACTCACATTAAAACCTCCAAACTGTCAAAGATGATGTTGCCACAACAACCGTTCCTAAAATCCTAAACTCATTCATCATTGCCCTTGTTTTGGTCCCTAAAATGCAAATGCCAAACCTCCTAATCTCTTCTTGACACTCTTGGCACAATGGAAGATCAAGTGTTAAGTTCATGAAAAGAAGAAGTCCAAAGCAACTTTTGCCCGCAACTGATTACTATGAAATTCCAAAGCAACTCCACACGTCCTAATTATCAGAAAAACAAGAACTTAGTTTTTTCCCTTCGCCAAAAGTCCCCCTTCCTTCTCCTCAGCCAACTTCATATATATTTATCTTTTCGACCTTCTTTCGCTCCCCTGAAATCTCCACACCAATCCTCCCCCAAAATTGTGCTTCACACTGCTCATAAAGAGTATCCTTTGAATAGCTAGGATCGCATTCCATCATTGAAACGAGCTCATCAAAACCATTCCACAATAACCTACAAAACAACAAACCAAGCCAAAAATAGAAAAACAAGAAATTGAACTTTTTGGCGTCCTTGAGACACCATGGCTTTGGCAACTCTACAATAGAGTTGAATTAGGGTTTTTGCTTTCATCCGCAGAAAATGTTTAACATTGTTTTTAGGTCATAGTAGTAAACTAATTGTAACACTCCCTCCATCTTCATTCCAACATGACCAACTTTATGGTGACATCATGTTTACACTTTCAACTACACAAACACTAATGCAATATCAATGTATATTGTGAGCAAGTTGAAATGCAAGTTATAACAAAAACCTGTTCTTTATTTTAAGCTATGGACTTGGTGTGGATCAGATCGCTCCAGATTTTCTCATGAGCTACCATGGTCTTTGTGGGCATCATAGACACATAGCTAAACATGTTCAACCTAAAAGTATTGCTATATTGTCCCATTAGTTAGTTTAATGAATATCCCAACATTCTTGTCTCTAAAAACAAAAAGTTTTGACAAGTGGTTAAATTATCAAATAGTTACAACAAATAGCCCATGAAGTCCATACGACAATTTTTAGTCAGAGTTCTCGTAGATATAACTACTCATCCTTAGCCCCAATAGAATGCCCAACAACCCATACAATTCTCAAAAGTTGAACTTATTCACAAGCATAGTCACTCTTGAAATTATGATGTTTCTATACAAACTATCATAAATTCCCCTTGGTAATTAAGTCTCCTTACTAGCACCTCATTGATTGGCTTGAAAACAACCCAAAGTCGCAAGCTTTAACCATCACCAATGTCCAGGAAGCACATCATAGTCTTGCTAGCCAAAATCTATCATGAAAGCTCCCCACACATTTCACAACCATCTGAAAACATTCATATTTTTGCAAGTATTAAACTTCCAAAGACTTACTTATGCCCAAATAAAACAAACAAACCACATAGACAATTAAAAGATGTTGATCAAATTTCCAATTCTTTTCAAATTGATCCATCAATTGTCGTTTGTTTTGACATTTTCACTTTTTATTAATAACAACAAATCTTCGAGTTAAATCTTTATCCAAAAAGTTCTCGCACTTTCATAGGAACTCATTTCATGTTACAAGTTCTTGTATTGAGATGAAAAAACACATATGAAACTCCACTTTGATTTTTAAATGTTATCCAACAACTAGATGATTGAAGATTGTTTTCTTGATCTTGATAGTTAGAAAGATTAAAAAATAGTTGAACATTTTTAATGAGGGTTGTAAAACATTAAGATAATATGTGTAGATAGCTATGATGTTGAAAACTATCATATCTAAAAACTAAAATTTGAGTGCATTATTTTTCCTATTGATTTTATTATGCTTTCACCCACTTGTTTTATTGATGTACTCCAAAGCCTCATTTTCAAAATTCTTTTTCTACATATATGTTTCCTTTGAGGTTCTAACTAAATTGAGTATGTTGAGAGGCAAGACTTCAACATTTAGCCTTGTGCCATTTCAAGTTCATACACAACTTCTTTCTCCATGTCAATTACAACACCAATCTTCATTAAAAAGTCCACTCCCATTGGTAAATGGTAACCATTTTTGTCCATCACCATGATTGTTATAAAACATGTGATTTCTTTGGGCACCTTCGTGAAGAGGTTCTCAATAATCCCCATGGTATTCATCATAGTTCCTAATGTCATTTTCTAATTTTTTGTTCAAACTACAAGGTGCATCATCCCAAATGTGTGGACCATTCTAACTAAAATGATTGACATTGACATGCCATTGTCAATCAAGGTATCCACTTGATATTCACCAATCTCCACAAGTAGATGCAAGCTACATCCTCATCTCATCTTGTACAAACGCATTTCTTGCCATTTTTTTGTTTTCTTAGTAACACAACCACTTCAACTTACATGGTTTCATTTCTCTTTTTTAAAACTAATTTGACCAATCTTTTTAAATATTCCAACTCACCTGGAATGTTCATTATGGTGTCCATGGGGTGAGTGCTATTTTTTCTTTCACAAAATTTGGGTAAATATCTTGGATCAAACTCATAATCCAATCACACCTAGAGGTTTACTTTCTCTAATATGTATGTTTCATGTGTTTGATGTGCTTGTTGTTCCTATTTTCATTGTGTGGTATGATGATTAGTCTTTTATTTTGGAATTCAAGCCTTTAATTATTCTATTATGGTTGCTTCGTCATCAACTGTGATCTCCAATGAATTTATTTTGGGAACACTCCCTTCTTCGTCCTTATGTTTGCACCCACAACATTTTTTTGTATGCCCCAAATCGTTGTCAAAATTACATTTAATGCAACATCTTTAAGAGAAAAACACGGTTAGGTGATTCACTTTTGACATTTTGAAGAGTTCACATCTTGTACTAACTAATATTCCTGCAATAATAATAATTATCAAACTTTAAATCCTATAATTATCCACTATGTTTTTTTTTCAAGTTATAGATATCACTAGATATGTGATTGGTCCAAAAATCCATGTGAAAACAATGTTTTTTATTTTGTGATGTTGCTTAAGTGATGATACTCCATAAGTATATTTAAGCATATTTGGTGATATTAAAAATATGAAAATAAAAATTTGAAACACCTTTTTATAGTGTAGGTCATTGTGATGATTTTTGGCAAAATTTTCAAATTAAAACTTTGGTGATTTACAAAAAACTATGATAAATTGGATATGAAAGAATTATCCATGTTACAATAGATTTTAATGAGAAAATTTTGTTATATTTTTAGTTTAATATATTTCCATATAAGTCTATTGCAACATGTAAAATATTTCCATTATAGTTTCTTGCAACATGGATGATTTCTAAGTGACTATATTAGTGTTGAATATGGCTTTACATTTTAAGTTTATTTACAACCCAAAAAAATTATGATTGTGATAATCCAAATAATCTCCTTAATTGTGTTTTGACTTTTCATTTTGCTAAGATCCCCCACATTGTTTGCACATTTTGGTCATGAGTTCTATTGGGACTTAAAACCAATCCTTTTGAGGGGCCCATTTTTTGTATATTTTATGAAACACTTGAAATTAAAAAGAATGTTTTGATATGCTATGAAATAATGAAAGAGTATTCTATTAAAATTGAAAATATTTTAGATGTGATTTATATGTATTTTGTAATGAAATATAAGCACCTTGTTTATATTTAAATAAATTATAAAATAAAAATTTTAATGACATAATTGCACTCTGAAATTTTTTTGCATGCTCTTTGGAGAAAAATGTGACATCCCCATGCCAATCCATTCATTACAAACAAAATATGGATTTTCTCACACAAAAGGTTGCAATTCACAATGTGTGAGGTAAACTCTGTGGTTTCGTTGATTACAATGTAAAACATGTGGTCTTTATTGTGGCATATATTACACCAAAGTTAAACTTGACATTAGATTATGACACATGTTACAAAACATGTCAACTTTGTGTGGTATGCGATATTACCTAATGTCAAATTGCCATCTTAAGTAATACAAGCCACAATAAACATCACATATTGTACATTATAATGAATGAAACCAGTGTTGGTCGGGTTCAGGTCCGGGTTCGAGTCTGGGTCCAGGTGTGGGTCTTTTGTGTGAGAAAAATCACATTATCTTGAAGTGCCAAAAATTCTCTTTGATCTACCTGGATCTTATTTGATGTAATTTTCTGCCAAAAGAAAGTTCACATAGACCAAAGCACGCCATTGTTCATAATGCCCTTCCTAATAACCTCCTCATACCCTTTTGGACACTTAATTTTTCAGCCTTTGAACTGCCAAACTTTTCTGGTAAGAGTGCTTAGTGCCTCCCTTCTTGATTTTAAGTTGATTGTAAATACTCTTAGCTGTCAAATTGAATCTAATCAAAGGATCAGATCCATGCATAATATATTTTATTGGACTTAATGCCTTCTGCAAAAACCAACTAACCTGTTATGAGTTTATAGTTCAAACATTTCATATTCAGGATTTTTGTGAAGATGAAAGGGGGTTTGCCTTGTTTCACTTTGCCACTCTCCTACTGTAACTCCATCATAAACAAATTGCCAGAGAAATTAAGAGATTTCCTTGAGATTATCCCATGCTTTTGTCCATGCATTTGTTTTTCTTTTTATTAGAATGCACCTTTCTCCAAGGCCAATAGGTTCTGAAGCCCAAGATCCTTTTCTGTCTCTACAAGTGACAATGGTATATGACTACAACCAAAATATGGTTTTGCCTTGAGCAATTGGGCATGGCTGATGACACACTTGTGAGATAAGCTGTAAAATTAGTGAAATGGGTCACACCCTGTATTAGAATAAACATCACACATGTTACATTTTTAATAGATGAAAGCACAACGTTTACCTCACAAATGTGTCATGAACCAAGGCAGCTTATTATCAAAGTAAATACCCAAAAATCACACATGCCTCAGATAAACTGTAACATAAGTGAAATGGGTGCGTTGATAAGCACCACAAATTTTATGTTGTAACATGAAACCACAAAGTTTACCTCCTCACACATAAGTCATGAGCCAAGGCTTTATTACAGAACAAAAAAAACCCCCTTCTGTCATATTTCTCCATCCAGCACAGGAGTTCATTCATGACTGTCTCAAGTTGTATGAATGTGGACAGGGATTCTGATCAAGAGGTCAGTTGTCAGTTGTCCAATTCTGGGAACCCCTGAGCCATGAGTGCAACATCATGGATAATTTTTGTGATGGGCAATCCTGAAAATTGTAGTTCAACTTTGAACTATGTCCATGATGAAATAGACAACATAAGCAGGATTAGGGGAGATAATGGCTTCCTGCCAAAGCAATCAAAAGCACTCAAAGGCATCATAAAATAAGATATAATGGTTCCATAGTCCACCACCCTCTCTGCCTTGCCACTTCTGCTACAATGAACTTGTACACTCCTTACCAGATGTGTGTATGCAGGGGTGACTAGCCGACTGATACAAACAAACATGAGAAGCCAAGACCCTCTCTGTCTTAGATAACAATTTACCCTGTATATTGATTGACCTGATATGTTTGTGTATATTTTCTACACTAATATTGTAACCCTTGTGTGCATACAGACAGATTTTAAAACAATTACATTCCACGCAGCCTCTGACTAATTCTATGATATAATAAGCAAGGTGTTATAAACCTATGGAATGGCCAAGCCCCTGCATATTATGTTGGCTAAGGTGCTAGACAAGCTTGTTAGGGTGAGCAAGGCAATGCACCCAACATCATGGGCAAGGGCTAGATCATTCCATTACATTAAGGTCTAGGGTGGCATGTTCAATAGATATTCCGATCATTAGTACACAAGTGTATGATCATCACATGGAGAATATGTCATATAATGTGATCAAGAAAATGACATAATCTGTCAACCCAGACCTTAATGTGCAGAATGGAGTTCTTCCATGTAAGGGGAAGCTAATTCCTGTGTGAACAAGGATTGTGTTTTGGCAGTACAACTTATGGGCTTGGGTGAACCAGGACCCCACCCCAAAATTCAATTTCTCAATGGAAAATTCTTGGGTTGGTAAAAAAGGACTAGGAACATCAACCCCTCACGAGTTTCTCCTGATGCAATTATTTTATTCGCCCCGAAACTAATGGCCCACCCGAGCAGAGTCTTTTCCATCTTCCATGTGGGCATGGCCATATAATTGGCGTCCCATAGGACCCCGTTATGATTGTCATCAAATTTTCATGATTGTTAATCGGCTGCAATGGGCCCATCCCGTGGCCAATAAAAATACACAGATAAAACAGGCAGTAACACGTCCATTGGAATTGGGGGGGGGTGGGGGATGCGTGATTCATATCTATGAATTGTGGGAATACCCAAAGTTCAGATTTTTTTTGGGCATCTGGGCCTCTTTGATTGACCCATCACCCAAAAAAATTGCACACTTTAGATGCTCGTAAAATAGAATATTGTATGCTTTGGCCCCACCTCTTGTAAGTTAAAATAGTAGAACTTTGGGCAAAGGATATGGTGCTATTGGGAACAACCTTGGGGAACACATGGGGAACATTATGGGAACCATTTGGGATAGTGAAAATCCAACCTTCCCTCCTCACCCACCCCACACATCCATTGGGGGGTACTTGTGATTCATAGTTCATAGTTGTGGGAACGCTCAAAGTTCAATTTTTTGTTGTTGTCATGGTGGGCCTCTTTGATTGGCCCATCACCCCAAAAAAGTTCACACTTTGGACATTCCTAGAATAGAATAGTTATAATTTTCCACTGTACCTGTTTCCGTTTACAAGAGTAGAACTTCGGGCAAAGGATATGGTACTATTGTGAACAACTTGAGGGACACATTGGGAGCATTCTGGGAACCATTTGGAATACCAAATTCCAACCTTCCTCTCAAGAGGCAGTAACTTAGGCCTCTTGGGTGCATGGTGCCTCACCTCATCATCAGCTACTTAAGAATTTTTATTTTGAACTGTGCTTGTCATCGTTTTTAGCTTAGGCTACTGGCATGGCCATGAATTGTGGAGACCATGACATTTTAGTTTTGCTTGTATCCAAGAGTGTCAAGCTCACTTAGGGTTGTGACATTTCCATGTGACATGAGATGAGGAATACTCTCTCACATATTCATACAAGTTGGTTTTCAACTTGTGAAGATCAATGGACTTCACAGTACACTGCAAATAGGACATGTGGTTTAGGGCAGCGGCACTTCTCCTTTGTACTCCTAAGAGCATGCCCAACAGCAGCAGTAAATTGGCCCTGCACAGTACTTGGTCGATGAAGAGTTGCAGAAAATACATTGTGAAATTGCTTTGGGCCTGAAAAGGTGAACATGTTACCAGGGCCCTCCTAGAGGGCAAGTAGCAACAAATGACTAATTCCAACAAGAAACAATTGTTTCTCATTGGTCAATTAGGACCCGGGTGGTGAGAGTTAAATTGTCTCTCACTTTGTAGAGTCCATCTTTTCAGGTTCATGGGTGGGGATGGAGGAGAAAGTAACCAGTGCACAACGGATGTGTTAAATATTGATAGAGGGCTGGCGTTGGGCACGCTGTAAGCTTAGTGTTTTAGTATCGGGCTATGATGCCAAATCACCCCCATGTAGCTTTGCAAGTACTTTCTCCTTTCTCCCTTTTCAATGTACTTCAAAGATGATGCAGATTTGGAAGAACCTTGGTCTTGAATATATCACTTGTGTGTGGTTTGGGAGACCTTGCAAGTTGAGGGCAAGAGAGATATGGGTGATCCAAGGACAGCTTTTGACCACCCTAAATGCAACACCAAGTTCACTCCAAGAAGTTGTTTCTTATGGATCAAGGAATAGCACACAGAAGTCTTTAGCTTCATCAACAAGTTGGCACTTTTGCTTACTCCTTCAAACTGAAGGTCTATCACTGTTGATAGATGTCATGACATGACATGGCTTGTTGACTCTTGCTAATCTGTGAACATTTTTGTTGAGCAAGATGACAAAGAGAAAAATGAGAATTTCCCATACTTCTTATTAGTCTAGGCACCTTGGTGACTACACAACTCAAGTCCTAAACCCTAAACCACAACCATGTGTATATCCCATTTCCATAAGGAAGGGAGGCCGTATTCACATGACCTGTAGTGGTGGTCAAAGTTGTTTTGACAAATCAACAAGAAAATGCATTAAAGTGAACATGTGGACTGTTGTTGCCTTGCATGAACATTCTTAACACATTTTCGGCCATATATTTCAAAAATGTGAAACTCAATGATTCTTGTCGAAAATATAATAATAATAAAAAAAAACTGCCAAACTCTACATTGGGTTTACTATAGCTATTTAATAATGCTTAAATGCTTTTTTCTTTCATATTTTGTATATCGCCAAATGTCATTAACTCATTGGTGGATGATTGCAACTATGGCTACATCACACATTTTTAAAACAAAGACACTAGTTGGTGGTGACTCAAAAATGAACCCATTAATGCTATGGACATGTTCAATATTAGTGAATCATGCTTTGTTAGGATGTAAATGAAAAGTAGGACACATTTGGATATTCCTTATGTTTCTGCATAATTTTAAAATGCCAACATGTTTAAGGAAATTGAATGCCCATGATGGTTTGCAGAATATTTGCATGTTTCAAATTGCAGATTTAGAATTTTTTTTGGAATAATTACAAAAGAGTGCATAATGAAAAGAGAAAAGAAAAAAGTTTTACCTGTGAACTGGTGTTTTTTTTTTTTTTCAATTTTGTGATGTTGCTCAAGTGGCGATAGTCCATAAGAGTATATTTAGCCAAATTTGGCAATATTAAAATATGAAAGTATAAAATTAATATTAAACAGGGATTTGTGACAGAATATTCTCTTTTGAAAATATTGTCACCAAATGGTGAAAATTCACCCCCCAAAAAAAAGGCTGCTGTGAACTGGTTTGTAACTTGAGTCAACTTAACAAATAAAAAGTGTGCATAGAGTGCACAAAGTAATAACAACCTTTTTGTTTGATGTAGGCTTTGCAAGTTTTATTAATTCTAAAGTGCAAATTCAAAACAACATCCAATAGGATTTTTTTGCAAAACTCACTACCTACACACAAGACAACTTATCAATTCTATTACAAGGGAGCTTTTAAGTTCTACGATGCATGTATAAAATTGTAAGTTAATAAGGTTGCTGAAAGTCACATTGGATTGTGTATTATCAACCTAGAATATAGGTAATAATATAGGGCAATTATAAGGAATAGCTTTGGTGGTAGTAGTGGAGATGGAACATATGCCAAAATATATGCCACTTTAAAGATTTTTTTTGTCTTGTGAACAAATTAAAACACATTCCATCCTCTTTGAACAATTGAACATTTGTTCTAACATTCCAAATATCATTTGCTACCATTTTATCTACAATCAAGATTTTATAGGACAAGTTTTACCAATCTCGAACTTGTCCCAAGTCTTGGGAAGGCACTTAAAATTGATCAGACATGTTTGAAATCCTTTCACACAGAATGTAATATCCTCCTTGACACAATAATAAGGATTTGTCAAAATGAAGCTCATCCGCAAAAAACTCCCAAATATCATCAGGTTTTCCTCTAATGTGGTACAGTATAACATTGCAAAAGCCGAAATTGTCATGAACTTCATTGATTTTCTTTTCATGTGTGTAGTATGTGCATGTTTTCTTTACATGGTGTAGCCTATGCCATTGCAGTGCAAAAGAATGGGGACTTTCAAGTCTTTGCTTTCTTTCTTTATAGCAGCGTATTCCTTTTAGTACAAAGAGATTTGAGCATTTGAAAGCATTTGATCAAACATGAAAGGGGTATTTATTTGAGAAAACACATGCTTTTATTCTGCTGACAAGCTAACACTATATGCACTTCAAATGGTTGCTTGAATACATGGAAATATATTTGTTCGGTAGGAAATGAAATCAAGGACCCACAAAGACATGGAGAATTGTGTTCTTTTTGCAAAGAAAAAAAAGGTTGAGGCCATCAAGTACATTGTTCGGAAGATATCATCATTTATTCATCATTATCTGCCCAAAGGCAAGGATTTTTTTTAAAAAATGGCTAATGCCATTGGATGTTGGACCCATATACTATCCAACACGTATTGGAACTCCAACATCTGAGCATAGTTGGTGATGTTTTTTCTTTGAAACTTTTGGCAACACCTTTGGGGATGTCCATTTTCTGGGGGCAACAACCTTCAAGAAACAACAACAACAACAACCAATGTGGGAATGCCATGAAAAACACCCTTACAAAGCAATTAACATGTCTGAAAGATAGGCACTTAGTACAAAGTTTTTAAAGAAATTGATTCCAACCACCTAGCCTCTGGAATGACACTAGTGATCATTGGATTTGATGCAAGGTTCATCATCACAAAAACCTCACAAGAAAAGCTTTTTTTTGGGGGGGAACAAATGGAAAAATCTATTGCTAAAGGAAAGAGACGCAAGGGCTCACAAGTTTTCATTGTCGGATTTGTTGTGAACTTCATTATCACAATTTTTAACCCTTGGATTTAATGTGAGCTTCATTATCACAAGTTTTTCACCCTAGCATGGGTGGCTTAGAGGGCCACACGAGGGTGTTGTCGATGCACATGACCTAAATGATTGATGTGGAGGGCCTGTGAAATAAGCCTGGGGTCCACTCACATTCTTTTTTGGAATGGGCACTTGTTGACCCACTTGCACAAACCGAATACACATGGAAGTCATTGCATAATAGTTTGTCACAAAATTTACAATCCCAAACAAGGATCACTAGGCTAGCTCCTCAATCATTGTAATGAGGGCCAACATGCAACAAAAGGCAAGCCATTTGAGTACTCATGCACGTCAAAACTTTTGATGCTAGATTAAGAAAGTGCTCATGTGGGCCTTGTCTATCATATTGTGTGAAATAGGGATAACACTTTCCTCCTGCCTTCTCAGCTTCCTTTTGCTTCTTTAGTCAAGAATCTCACCTTTTATGTTCCTTTGGAGAGTCTGTCATTGCAAAGATAGTGACTACATGTCTGTACTGGGTCTATTTCTCTTGCTTTGGGGATTGGGTTTCAGCCAACTGCTTCCCCTCAATGATTCTTTAGGTGGTGAACTTTCACCATCTTGAATGTCTTGTGAAAGTATTGCAAACACATTTTTTTAGGTATTAAATGTGCTTTTTCAGCAAAAAATTGCCACTATTGCAACATGGAAAACACACACAACCCCCCCCATAACAGCCGCTTGGAAAGGATTGGTTCATATTCAACAGGATTTAGTCAATCTCAAAGTTAAAATTCCTACTCGCACATTAGAAGTGAAGAGTTCTTGAGTGAACACATTTATGGATGGTGATTGTTTTGTTCTCGCAAGAGCATGGCTCTTTGCATTATTGTGGATTTTGATTTGATTTCAAAACACACGAATGAAAAAATTCATTGTGAAGAAGGAAAGAACACCTGCCACCATGGGGAGCAACCAAGGCACTCAGGATTTTGAATTTTGAATGTTCATCCTACTTGCTTGCACACAAGAAGAAGTGTGCAATTATTGTCATTTTTCTTGGCCATGGTAAATTAGGAAAACTAGCTAAACTTCTATTCATTGATTTTGCTAAGCTTTTCTAGCCATGATGGCACAGATAGAAATAATTATTCAATGATGAGTTTATAATAGTTTGATTGTTGTTTCTTTTTGTTTAAAGGTTCAAAGAGTGCACATCAAGTTTCTTGGTGAGTAATTTTTAAAACTTCCAAGAGCAAGCAAACAAGATTCATAATGCAGTTTTAGAGAGTACTAGAGGAACTCTCTTAATAGCAAGTCGTTGGGAGCCTCTAAGCCTAACAAACAATATAATTAAAAATTCCAAAAGCTTGAGGCACACAAGCACCAAAAAATAGTCTCATGATATGAAATCTATAATATTTTGTTATCATACGAAAATTGAGCACTGAATGTCCATTGGATGCTCATATATAGCATAGACAACACCTTTATACCCATTTGGGTGGGGTTGGACCTGGGTATAGTTGGAGTACCCATAGGTTGCATCCATATGCAATCTACCCAACATTTAATTTGATGGGTGATATGGACATCGAATCGCATATCACATGTACACACCCAACACTGGTCCAAATTCCAAATGTCAAAACATGTCCAACAAAAGCAAAACAAAACAAAACACAAATAATATAGTTTTCTTTAAAGTCGCACTCAATCTAGCCCTTATTTTGTACGTTATTGATTTAGTTGCTCTTCTTTGTTGTTATTCATAAAGATTTAAAATTACTTGACAAAACAATAAAAGTTAACATGAAATTGTTAAAATTAGTGTTTAACATGATTGTGGAGGGCGTATTGATAGTCTTTTTTTTCGCATGTTTGTTTCAAGATTTGCCTTGGGCACTTCAATTAGGATCAAACTCCTTCTAGCACCTATGAAAGTGCTAAAAGATCAATTTTAATCTTGATTGTGTCACTCAATGCAAATTAATTAAAAAACTTAATGTTCACATAACATTTCGACTCACGTTAGACCCCTAATGAGCAATTTCATCCTCTATATAGGGCACTTTACAAATAACTCTAACGCAGCTAGTGTGAAATGGACTATAGCCCCTTACAAAGGCCCCTTGAACCCAAAAAGAAGGTTGCATGGATGGGTTGTGGGGAGTGTAGGTATGTCCAATGTTTGGACATAGTGTTGTGGATTGCATCCTTTAGACACAAGGTGTAAAGTTGTACATCCAAACTTTCCTAGTGGGCCTATTCAACAGATGAACCTTGACAGACAACCTTACTATTCATGACAAGTTGCTATGGAAGGATTCTTCTGTTGTACCCATTGTAAGGATGGGATTGCTTGAAAATTGGCCTTCATAGTCTTCATAAGGATGACATATGAACTAAACCTATTGCTACCAAACCAACCCAAAAAAGATCTGAAGCATTTTTGGTAGGTGGCATTGCATCTAAATGAGTCATTTGGTGGGTGGTCAAACATGAGAGGTATTACAGTTATCCACAAAGTACCCCAAACTGGGGGGCAAGCGGCCCCAGTTTTGTCAAAACTGAGGATGAAATCAAAAGTCAGAATGGACCAAACTGGTTCTCTCACCTATGTTAGGAGTTTCAACCCAACTTTGGATTTGCCTTACCTACTACACCTTCACTGCTGATCGTATTCTTCATTACATCAAGTCTTATCATAATAAAATCCTGCAAACCTTGTGAATTAACACCCAGTTTCATTCATTGGTGCCCAATTTTTCTCACTCCAATTAAGTCGGCAGAAAAAGAAAAAATATCTTGCACTCCTATTTGTTTGTGTCCATCCAATTTCATCCAAACTTTTTCAAAATTTGTACATGCCAGAGGGAATTTGGCCAAGGATTGTGTGATGTAGTGAAGCTGGCAATTATCATCCAAAAATTAACACAGCCAAATTGAGCTCTATGCTAGATATGGAAGTAAAAAAAATCAGAATCCTTCTATATTCTTTGGTTATCTATTGGAACTTATCATAAAAAATTGGCAATTTAGAATTTTTTTTCCCTGGAAATCTGGTGAATTCAGGTCAGTTTTCCATGAAAAAATCCTTTCTATACATCCTTTGAAGTCAGTTTGACTTAAAAACTGGATGTTATATGTAACGGAATTTGCATAATCCTTTCTCAAATGTGGTGGAGCTCAGAAACCAAGCTCCATAACCCTAATAGTGGACTCTATAGTCCAACCTTGGTGTTTTTTTGAGTCCATCCTAACATGCTTTTTCCAAAAGGTGGCTACAACCCCTTGAAGTTCTACATTTCAACCTTGACCATTAAAACTTGTAAAACCAAAATGGTGTTATGGATTACACAAAAAAAACTACGTGTACTTCAAGAAATCCAATTAAATAAGCCCCCCAATCAAGTTTTTTTCCAATAACGTTTAAATATGGTGAATTGAGAGGTTTCTACTTTGTACCTCCAAATAGGGGGAATTTGGTGGATTTTTTCCAAAAATATCCTTTGGGGCCTTTTCAGGCCCTCTTTTAATGGCTAAGTGGCCAATTTTTGCCATGAAAAAATCATTGCCCCCAATTGTATGTTCCTGCCAGTAGCCCAGGTCATGATAGACAAATGTATGAATAGAAATTTTGTCCAGCCAATGAGGCAATGCAACATGCAAAACCCAAGAGAGCTAGAGTTGTTTTTTTAAGTATGAGAGAGTTGCTTGCGATTGCTTCACATAAAATGGGGATGTATTGATTGTCCTTGGTACCCCCACATCATCAACTTCCTTCCAAACACTCATATATATCTCTCAACATTCCTACTCCGCAATTGTCAAGGATGTGCAGCTCATGTCACTACAACATCATCCCACTTCCTTAGATCAACATAATTCCTAGCTAAAATTGCAACATGTGATAATTTGGGTTAAATGGGTGGGTGTGATTCAACAAAACATTTTTGTTTTGTCAATAATAATGTAAGCATCCAAGTGATATAGTTCATGTCCATAACTTGCCCCTATGAACTCCTTTGATGCAACTTATTAAAATTTTTAAATTAATTTAATGTAAATAGGGTTTTTTATAATTCATTATGAGAATATTAAAATTATACCTAATATATATTAAGATATACATAAAATATACTCAAAATATGTCATTATTTAATAGCAAATAATTTTGTAAAAAAAGTCTCAAGTGTTCTAAAATATACAAATAGTGATTTCTCTAGGTGTGGAAGTGTTTGGCACAACCATAGTGCCAATTTAGAACCCCATGGCACACTCCCTTTCATCAACATTTGACTTTTCCAATATATTAGATAAATTAAAATCCCAAATCATCCTTAGAAATGTTGATAGGGCTATTCATGCAAGTCCAATTCAATTGACCATCGCTAAAGGTGGTTGGTCATCATGACAAACCACAAATGAATGCCTACCTAGATCTAAGATGTCATCCACCAAGCATGTGGGTCACCTGAGGATGACTTGATATGTTTGTTAAATCATCTCTAGTGGTGTTAGGTTAATCCACATCCATCAAAATTGATGGGCACATGAATTGACTATTCTAACATTTACCCACATTAGCTTACCAATCCAAACCTTGGATTATTATCATTTTACTAAACAAAGTTATTTGAGAATCTCCGAATGGTGGACATTTTCCAACAAATATGAACATAGATGTTTTGTGTAACTTGCAAATTTTACAAAATTTGGATCAATTCCCAAAATAATTTTGATTTAAGGTTTGAAAGTCCTTAGCCTACATTAGCTTGTGAAAGACTTCGGTATGGTTGTCCTAGAATCACCAAATCAACTAGCCTAATCTTGGCCAAATCCAAGGCCCTCAACAATGTGATGTTGTTTGGAAGGGAACACAAGTGACCTTGAATCATCCATGTTGGTAACAAATTAAAGTATTTTTGTTACAACATCACAATGTGGCACATGCAAGTTTTCCTAACTTGTGGACACTCTTCATGTAATGATATTGTCAAATACCATATTTCAATATTGCAACTAAACTTGAACTAATGCTTCCAAACAACTTTAATAGGCATATTCAACCCTTAGGAACGTGCCACTTGATAGCCTTTATATCCAATGGGTTATATCCTAGTGGCCCTTTACCAACATCCATGAATAACCATGGGCTTGGTGATAGCAAATGTGCCAAGACAAATGAATGCAACTATTAGATGATGTTTGTAATTTTAACAATGTACCCCATGGTGACATGGGATTTAATGTAGAAATCAAAATCAACTGCACTTCATTTGCCCCCAACATTGTCAATTCACTATTATTGAGTGGTTCATTTTGATCATGGATGTTACCTTTCAACAATTTGAATCCATGTGGAAGGCTTGAATTTTGCCAAAATAATTGATTTATTAGATTTCCCTACTTACACCCCAAGAAATCCCATTAATAGTGAAGCTTTATGGCTAGTTCCCATTTACCATCCTAGTTAGTAATATGTGGATTCTTTCCAAAAATTAATGGTAACCCCCATGGGATACAAATTTTAAAATCATTCTTCCAATTAATACATCATACCACTACATGGGCCCACATTGTGGTATATTTTGTTGGTTTGTTGGGATTAACTTGAATCACAATCTCCTATTTGGCTAATCCATTAGCCTTCCTTGATCTACCCATTGATCTCAAAATATGGTATGGGCATGGTTTTATATAAGTATTGGTTAATTCAAGAACTTCAATTGCTACCTTGCTCGACATCAAAGGTTGAACACTTAAATCAAACAAAATCTTCTAGAGGGGTTAATATTCTTGTGCTAACACCCCTTTCAATTGAAAAAATTCCTTCCTTGTTACACATTACCACCACACAAAGAACAATATCAACCCTATTAATGATTAGGTGCGTTGGGAATTTGTGAAGCTTGGCAATAGCTACATGCCAAAATTCAATCTTGGACACCTTTATTTGGTTAACTTTGGGAATATTTTGGGGAATAATAATCAATACTGAAAGGTCCTCCAATGTAACCACCATCATTGGTGTTCCCCCACCTTCACATAAGGTGGCAATTAAATGAGAGGTTCATGTTAATTGAATGTAAAAAATAGCTAAGGTTTTAATAGAAAACAACAGTGTTTGGTACACTATAATTGCCACCCGAACAAAGTACTTGGTGTTTTAATTCTTGAGATGAAACCAAACATCTTCTTTGATCTAATTAATGCAAAATTGGAAGTTGAATTATTCTTAGGGCTGGAATTTGTATTTGCCAACACAAATGATTATGGTAGGAAAACCTATCATTATGTCTTCCCATGTTGAGGATCTAGTTTCTTGTCAACACCTTGTGATTTCAATGTTTGAACATTCATTCTTGTCACAAATGTAATTGTCAAAAACATTCCAATTGAATGAAAACTTAAATTTGGTTCCCACCACCTATGACCATGATTCATGGTCTCTTGAAACATTGACATATAATCTCATTTGGAACCATTGAACTTGAAAATCTAGTTCCACAAAAATAAATTGGGTTGGCATCTCAACTAGAAAATAAGTTTTTTTCTCATTCCTTCACCTTCCTTCAAATAAATGCATTTAGTTTCACTTGCATCATCAAGTTCATAATTAGGCTTCCAAATGGGCAAATTTCACCTCCATAGTTTTAGATTGATTTGAAGTTGGCTTGGTGGTCAAGCCCTTGTGGCCCAAACTTTCCCTTTTTTTTTTCCCTATAACTTTTGTTTTTACCACAATTGGTTATCAAGGTGCATTCATAGTAAAAGGAACTAGTTAGCGTTAGGTTCAAGTCTTTTCTAAAGACTATGTTTTTTCAAGTTTGAAACATGGCCTCCATGTTTTGGATAGTGCCCTATTATAGGATGATAGTGCCAACTTCAAAAGTTTAATTCACATGTGTTTCCATGAATTTTCAAAAATATGTAATTAAATTTATTTTTTAATGATAAAATTTCAAGTAAATCAAATTTGTAGATTTGAACAAAATTAAACGTGTCAATATTTTTAAAATATTATGTGTTTCACACATTCAATGATACATAACATATTCACAAAAAAACAAGTAATCTTATATAACACATTCAATATTCATGAAAATGAAACCTTGCATTTGCCTATACTAATATATATATATATTTGTTTAAGGAAGTTTTTCAAATTATGTAATTGTAATGATCAAAAGCACATTTAGACATTGAAAAAAGATTATTGTGGGTAATTAAAATAAAACATATATTCAAAATTTTAATGAAACCATGCCTTCATAATCATCAATATATGGTCACCCATAATTTTTCAGAATTAATGGTTTGGTTTTACACAATATAAAAAAATTAAAACTTTAACACATCAAACTGTCCATTCCTTATTATACACTTTATGACCAATGAACATATTGAAATTGCACAAAATTCATAAATATACAAACATTTTGAAAATGATTTCATTAAATTATAATCCTTACAATTGATGTAATCATTTTTCAAAATCATGGGGGTGCAAGATTTTATACGTGTACACGCAATCCTTGGTTCCTTTTATTGTGAATAGTGATTGGCCCTATTATAATTTTTGATGCAATGTGAAACAATGATTTGCATCATGTGTATTACAATGAGAATATGGTTGTTTAGGGTTAGGGTTGGAAGTCATGGCTTGAAACAAATTAAGGCAATTGGGTAAAAACACAGTCAAAAGAGTCACCCAAGTGAATGGACACTTCTTGAGATTGCATTTTTGTATATTCAAAAAATCACAAGTGAAACATAATAGTTTGGAATGTCGTAATTTTCTTTGGAATATTTTCCATTAATTACAAAGCTTGATGTTCAAATCTTGACACAAATTAATTTTTTTTTTTACATGTTCAAAGGGTAGATGCAAAGTAAAGTGGTTCATAAACTTGAGGATAGAAACATCACCCATATTCCATATTTGACAGGTTTGACTAGGTCAAGGATTAACCAAACAAAAAAGCCCTCAAATTTTTATGTTATTTTTCAAAAATAAATGCATACCTTATTAAAGGCCCTTATTTTATGCTTATTTGAAAGAAACTATCTTTGGAAACCCCAATTTAAGGTAGCTATGAACTTCATGAATTTTAAGGACTTTCATGCTATTTAAAGTCCATAACAAAAATTCTATGAATCATATGATGTTAATATTTTCAAACTTGTGTTTTTAAAAGAAAGATTCATCATATTCCAATTCTCTATATAACATATTATAAATATTTCAATAGTTTCAAAGTCCATACACCAAACTATTGTTAGTTGGCAAGTCCAAAACTTTGACTTAAAAATTCCATAACATTTTTACTATAATGAGTTATGTAAAATAATTTTTATCTTCATTTTTATAATTAAGTTGAAAATTTAAACCCAAGTCCCTAAAATCAAATTGAAATATATGTGCATAGTAATGAAGCTTCCAATCATAACACCCCTACAAAATTTAATCTTGTGATATAAAAAGTGTGCCACTGTACCTTACATCGACCCCAAAACACTTAAACTTTGAAAGTGAACAATTTTTTTTTTTTCAAATGTCTTTTTTTCTACCAAATGTATATCGTTCCTTTTGAAAATTAAAGAGGAATTTAACATTGATGATTAAAAGGGCAAAAGGATTTAAATTAATGAAAATCATTTTTATAATTGATTTTAGCATATTTGGTTCAAAAGTGTTTTTGACCCTAAAAATTATGGAATTTAAAAATGTGCCTTTAACAAAGTTATTCATGTTTATGTGATAGAGGGCATGAATGCATAATATACATGATATAAAATCAATTCGTAGTTAAAATGTATTTATATTTAAAATGAAATGTTAAGGGGGTACCTAAAATACACATTTTAAAATTATAAACTAACACAAAAAAGACACGTGTCATGTGCAGTCCTTAAAAAAGGACTTTTACCTTGGCACCCCTAACTCCTTTGACTGTGTTTTCACCCAATCCCATTTTCAATGTAGCTCACCACACCTCTAACATTTGTCTTATTGGATACCCTTTTGTTCAATGGAATATGATGAAAAAACACCACTTGGTTTTTGTTTGGTGCCCTTGGTCTTTCGTGGTGAACTTTATTTGATTAACCACATGGTTATTAAATCAAAGGTGTTGAAGAATTTTCAAATTATCCTTATTGAACCCAAGTGTAACCATAAGTCCCTTTGTCATAATATAAAGTTTGATTTGTTTTGATAAAAATGAACACGTTTGCTAGAGTTGGTTGATTAAGGCATTTTTCACCCTTCACCTAAACTCCTTGTCCATAATTACATACCAAAATTAAACATCATGTGTTTTTGTGACCGCTTGGATCACATTGATCAATTATTTCGTTTTTACATATGTTTCCTATAAACTTTCATGTGACTTATGTTGGAATTCATCTAAACTCCATAACTTTTCCAATTGTTATTAACATTTCAACACCATTGTGAAATTTTTTCACAAGTTGCAAAATTATTTTGTAGCTTGTGAAAAAAATTCACAACAATGTTGAATGTTAACATAGGACCCTACATAGTAATATAAATACCAACACCACCATTTATAGTGTTTGCACCATTAATACCTCCACTTCCATTAATCAAACTACTATTAAATTTTTTTGTGGTTACACCAATAGTTGAAGTAGATTTTGGGGTCATAGTACTTTTAATGATGGGGGTAGGTGTAAGTTAAGGTAGCTCAAAAGTGACAAGAGTCCTAGTCCCAAAAGTTCATATTTTAACATTATAATGGAAAGAATAATTAAAAACCAATGTTAAGTGGGCCTTATGTGATGATTAATCAACTAATAAAGTCCATAGGAAAGGCTACCCATCTAGACAACTCTTTGACATACATGTTATGGAGAAAAAAATATCAACCCAACAAAAAATGACCAAGATAAGGATTTTTGAAAATAAGGTACAAATATAGTCATTCAAAAGTTCATAGTTATTTGTTGGTTAAATTTTTTGTTATAATGTTTTCCAAACAATATTTTTTTCCATCATGTATCATATATTGAGCCCTTATAAAAAATATTTAGATGAAATCATAAAAAATGCATTTGAATTTTAATTCTAGAATCCAAACCATGATCCATATGTCCATTCTAAAAGTCCATTACTATATGATTGGTGTATGTTTATTGAGTTTTACCCTTCGATAAATATTTTTATTCAAATTAGCAATCTTAATCCATATATATATTTGTCAAATTGATGTTTTTACAATGCATTTGTGGCATTTGAATAGAATACATTTTGTAGAAAATCCATAAAAATGCAAAAAATGATTCACCCTAACTTGTAACTATGCTAGGAACATAATTAAGCAACTGGCATAGCCGTCACTCCTCAATTGAAACATCATAAGTGTGTTTAAACTCATGATAATTTTTTATTGACAACCTTTCCAAATGCTAGAATAGACCTATCCATGCCATGAAAGGTGTGAACAACTAGGGATTGCACATCTATTGCATATCACATAAACTGTCAAACTTTTGGATCAAATGATCCAACTTGATGGTGCCAACCGCTACCAAATGGAAAATACCAACAAGCTTCCTTGATGGTTCCATAAATGTCCTCCATGTTGCACAATAGCAGTGCAATGATTAAACTTGATGGTGAACTTGTTTTTGAGTTTGAGGAATCCGCCAAGATGAAAATGATGGTAGAGTTGGTGGTTTAAACTTCACCCCTCACCAAGTAAACCAATTAGTACCCTTCAAAGTGTGTTTTGTTATAAAATAATAATAACTTTGTTATATAACTTGGTTTCAATATCACAAATACATAAACAATAGTATAACTACTGATCAAATTCAAAATATTTATAATAATGCCAAACTTTGTTTACAATCTATCCTTTTCATGTTAAATTTCAACCTTGTTCAGTGGAAAATTGCATGGGTAGGTTTTGATCGCTAAACCCCCAACATGGCAATTTGTATTTCAAAAATTGTTCATGGAATGGAATGACAAATTATTCATGCAATACTTAAAACTTGTTTTTCAAGATTTCACCATTGAATTACAAGTTCAATATTTTCCATAAACAAAACCAAAAACAAAGGCACACCCCCAAAACAACACAAAGTGGGAATGAACATTCATAGAACACAAATTCCCACTTTTGTAATTTTCATTCAAAAATTATGAGAAGAATTCAAAATCCTCCATGTTTGTGGAGGACACAACATTCCACCACTTGTGGGTTTTAAGTAGTTACGCTTACTATCATAAGCAATTGGTGTTAAAAACATGTCAAAAATCGATTTCACACACATCACTTTTTCACTTGTGAAAAAACCTCTAAAAATGTTTGTCTTCAAAAAGGTTGAAAATTTGCACACATAAACTCCTTTTCAATAATACAATAGCGTAAATGACATTCCAATTCGACCCTTGGCAACAATGTTTATGATTAGATGATCACTATGGTCTTTAGTAGATCAACAAAACTTACTTTGTTGTTTGTTGATGAACAACTCCAAATTCACTAATAATAGAAAACTAAAACAACTTACTTCATTGTTCACCAACGAATACCTCAAAATTCAACAAACTTTTAGTAGGTCACCAAAAGAACCCGTTTAGTTTTTCACCAACAAACAATTCGAGATTGTGAGAATTTCAACAAGTTGTTGAAAGGCCCATTTAACTATTCATTAGCAAACAACTCCAATTTTTTTAGATTGTTCACTTACAAATAAAATATACCTTCCACTATTTGTCAATGAAAAGTTCAACTTCTATTAGGTTATTTAGCAATGCATAACTACATTTAGTAGTTCATCATGAACAATTCAAGTGACCTTTTTTGAATGGATGAAAATTTTTACATCCAAATTGTGGATGAAAACAGCCCCACATGGATAAAATGTTGAAAAAAATGAAAAGTAAAAAAGGAAAATTTGGAAAATGCAAAAAAAATTACAATTAAAAAAAAAAAAAGATTTGTTAGGTGACATGCTTGAATTAGTGTTGAACTTGTCTCTTAAGTTCATAAAATCACCCAAACAAAAGACAAAAAAAGAGGTTCAAATTGCACCCCATTTCTTTCATTTATCCCAAGGCTTTTATGAACATTGTTAACCTCCCTTGTATTGAACCTAACAAGTTTGGAAAGGAGGATCACAAAGTTCAAAGGAGGATGGCCATGGGCATTCTTCCCGAAGATGCCCCCTTTCCTTTTGTCGTTGATTCATGCTTTTAATAATGAAGAAGATGGGTGATGGCACCCCTTTTCTTTTTGAGCTATTATTGATAACAAAGCAAGGAAGGGTGATGGTGCCCCCCCTTTTCTTTCTCCTATTACAACCCAAAATTAATCACCCATGGGTTTGAAATTGGTGGTGAAGGCTTTTGTTCTTGTTGCTTGATGTTGTTTGAATATCCTTGAATTTTATGAAAAAGTGAAAGGGAAGCCAAGAGAGAAAAGGAGATAGAGATGAGAGAGGGAAAATAACAAGGGGGGGGGGGGGGTAATATATTTTAAAGACAAGGACCTTTGGTTTCGGCTTGTTTTTTTTTTTATTTTAATTTTTTT
>Ga0116227_10003595_pt1 | contig 34324 bp, 20 predicted proteins | sample S1TSphgellanicum_FD_89693 | JGI IMG/M metagenome (GOLD analysis project Ga0116227, IMG submission 89693) | Host-associated microbial communities from peat moss isolated from Minnesota, USA - S1T2_Fb - Sphagnum magellanicum MG | ecosystem: Host-associated > Plants > Peat moss > Unclassified... | reverse complement strand
GGGGGCAGGCTGCAAAAAATGGAATGTTAGTACCTAAGAAGGGAGGGCATCTTACATTTCATGGTGGGCTTTTACCCTTTGATAGGGCCTGCCCTTTGATTTCCTGGTTGTTAAATGTTGTAAGAAAAATTTGGTAGGTCTTTATGTGCAGTAAGGACCTCGGGCAGATTTCATTAGATTTTGGCGAGTGCACTCGGTTATCACCTTGGGTGGACGCCTTATTTTGGTAATGCCACCAACCAAGATGCTAACCTACTGCTAAAAGTGTGGCTGCTGATTTCCACCTGGAATAATGTTTTTCTTTGTTATGTCAAATGCACATCACAATAAACGATACTAGTTTAATCGATATTCATGTAATATTTTTGTAGTATAGTGACAATTATGATTACCATGTGGGAATGGTATAAATATTTGGGCATTTGATATATAGTCACTTTCATTATTTTGTCACTTCTTTTTACAATCGAATTTCGTGTGATGTTCACATTGATTCGAAATATGATAAAATAAAATCTTTTGAAACTAGATTGCAATTGGGATATGGTAAATGGGCTATTATACTTTTTATTAACCCTTGTAGTATTGTGTGACAAATACATAATATCTCCTTGGCCATGTGTTTTTCTCATGCTCACACAAGTGTTATTAGGATATTGTAATTGTTATTTGGCAAAACCCAAAAAGTTGACACTAACATAAATTGAAACTTGCTCCTTGTGTACTATTTAAACATCACATTTTCATAATTATGTGCAAATATACACATTGTTTGAAGGACCTTGATTGGAGTATTTGATGTTGCCATATGTGCTTCAAGTGTGTCATTGTAAAATGTTGAATTTTGTCTGTTCTTTCCTTTAGAAAATTAAATATTAATTTCCAATCAACCTTATGTTCAGTTTTACAATATAGCCAATCGCGATTCTTAGATGTGAAGCAACACAATGATTTTGTTGACTTCATAATTTGGAAAGGAAACTGTACACATATTTGTTTGGTTTCTAATTGATCAATGACAATAAACTACACCCCATGTGAATTCTAAACTAAATTGGATGACAACGATGAGATGGATGACTACGAAGGAATGAATAATCTAAGACTCTCTTCTAGAAAATGGAATTGTGCTTACAAAATAGCCAAGGGAACAAGCTCTCAGTAACACTAGCTTGACCTATGTCAAAGTTCAATTTGTTTGGAGGATAATGTTGGGTTCAAATATTACAAGCAAAACAAAAAGAATTCATATGTTCAAATTTTGGGAAGTTAAATTGTTTTCAAGAACAATACAAATCTTGAAAAAAAGATCAAGGGGTCAATTACTAACCTCATGGGTCAATGCACATTAGTACATGGGAGCCAATCAATAATATATGCAATACGAAGCACTCTACTACCAAAGAGATGTAGAAACCCCAAAACAATGAAGAACGCACATTTTTGCAAAAAACCTAAAACCTAACTTCTTGTGCTCGGTGAAATAGAAGTGGTTTTCTACCAAGTAAAGAAAGACTTTTGAGTGAAGCTCAAAACCAGAACTTAGTAGTGGGGAGCTGATACTAGTACTATATTACATCTGTTTTAATTCTATTAATTGGCCATCAACAAACCAGCAGCAATGACCACCCTTCTAGGTAAAGCATGAGTGTGGGGAATTGCAAGTAGCTTTTCAATGCAACCTTGCAAATCGAAAAACTTTATATGTTTGAAGTTCAAATGGTTGACAAGTAGACACGATCTTTGCCATTGCTAGAATCACCGCGCACCTCCTAACTCTTCAAAGGGAGCAAGGGGCATAAATGCAGCTGGATGATGTAGAATGTCATTTGCCTGATCTCCGGGTCCCGAATACTGACCAGAATCAATGAATCTCCCCCAAGCTCGGAAAAGGTCTTAAAGTCTGATTTGGATTTGTTCCCAACTTGGCTAGTGAGATCCTTTCTATTTCTGTTATGTGGAAGCTGATCTAGCAGCAAGCCCCTTGCTTGCTCTAGTGTGATGTAATTCTAGCTTTGATTTATGAGAAGCAATTAAGCTCTGATATGAAGGAATGCCGAGCTATTATTTTGACTCTTCACCGACGATACTGCACTAAGCACTGCTTTTGCAACAACTGACGATCAATCAAACATTCTCTGATCACCAGCATTATATTTGTGTATATGCATATACATACACAACCGACATACATGTATATACACAACCGACATACAATGTATATATATGACCCTCTCTCTCTACGTGTATAATGTGTATGTGTGTGTTTTGAACAAATTGAAAGTGGAATTCACATGTATGCACTCTGCACTGGTGTTTTGTTTTTTGTTTTTCTTCTAATTTTGTGATGTAGTTGAGATGGTGATCATCCATAAGCTGATTTAACCAAGTTTGGCTATTAATAAAGCATGAAAAGGGAAAAATTAGAACATCCTCATATATATTTTGCTATCTGCTTGAACCATGTATTAGAAATCTGGCCTTTGAATAATAATAATAATAATAATAAATTTTTTTTTGGACAATTACTTTTTCTCAAGAAGTCATTGAACTTGTGACTGAAAATTTCCAAAATTTTGCACAAAATGTTTTTTTTTGCAAATGGCCACTATGCACCCCCAAAGGTTGGCCACCTCAAAAAGAGTTCAACTCATGGGGTTGCCCTACTGAAATCTTGGGCTTAAACAATTCAACCAAGTTGAATTCTTTTTGTGGAATTATGGAGCACAAACTTGATGACTTTTATATTTTTATAACTTTTATATTTTATATATAATATATTTTTATAACTTTCAATGACCTCTAACACACAATCCAATCAAAATCAAATCAAACAAACAGATTACGAATTAGGATCCAGGAAAAGGAGGGATAAAATAACACACTATTTGACGCAAAAATTTCGATATTTGCTTGGCTATTCAAAACCTCAACTCAGGTTTTTCACACAATAGTACTTAAGTTTCATAGTGCACAACACGCACCATGAATAAAAAAATTATAATATTCAAGAACAATTCACAAAGGGTCCAAGGCTGGGTTATTCATAACTGATGATGCATGTAGGGTCTGACATTGATTAAGAACCAATGGAGATGTGGTTAGACCCTTATGAGTTGATTATTGTAACTCAAGGTCAGCTTCCACATTGACAAAATGAAGAATTATTATTATTATTATTTAAATTCATTTTTCATCTACTATGATATTGTCATATAAATCTAAGTGAAATTATTCAAATCGATGCTTGAAATAATTATGAAGGTTATCAACACACCATATTCATATTTTCACAAAAATCATTTCAACATTTAAAGACTTATTTAATGACAAGATTGACCTGAGGGTATGATATTGGTTTGATAAAACCAAAAAACAAACCTGTATCCTTCCATGTTTTGGCTCAACTTTAGTTCTTGAATCTTGAAATATGAAAACTTTGAGCTATCACTTTTCATTTGGGTTTACCTCTTCTTTCAGCTCCCTTTTTAACTTGAATTGATTAACGTGAGTTGACAATTGTGAAAAATGCATAAGGAATCAAGGATTTTTTTGGGGGGGATAAGTTTTTACTTTAAAAAATCATCTTTATACTAGGTAGTTACTTGTTACCAAGTTGGGTGTTCCAAAACAGACCACCCTCCAGCATGATATGTGTCTTATCAAAATAAGAAGAGGAAATTGGTAACTAGGGAATTGTATAGCAAGAAAATTGAGAATATGCAGTTCTCAATCGAGTTATTTGATACTATTTGTGAAATAGAAAACAAGTGGGTCATCACCAAAATGGCTCTGCCCTTTAAATGACATCCATAACGATGATAAATATTGTACATAATAAATTGGAAACACATGGTTGTTAGCATGGTGAAGCTGAATTGGATCCTTCAGTTATGCTGGAATTGTTTCTGTAGCAGACTTCACACACCCTAGAATGTAAGGATACCAAACTTCATCCCATATCAGGGTGCATCCTAATGTAGCTGTCAATGCGCAAAGTTGACCTTGGATTCCAGGCATTAGTTAATAATTCAAGACTCCAAAGTCCAAACGTCTCAAAATCCTATTCTTTTTTCTTTTTGTTTTGGTTAGAAAAAAGGAGGGGAAAAAAGAGGGATGTTCTGGACACATCTCTCTCTCTCTCTCTAAGGGTTGGTTTTTTTTTTCCTTTTCTTCTTTGGGGTTTCTTTTTCTTTTTTAGGGGATTGTAAAAAAATAAATGGGGTCTTGTTGGTTGGTTTTTGTTTCTGTCTTTTTTATTTCAGAATATCGAAAAAAATTTAAAAGAAAAGAAAAGATATTTGATTTCTACATATATATATATATATATATATACACAATTCTCCCAAAAGAAAACGACAAAATTTATTCCCAAAAAAAAAATCACCTAAATCTCGCCCAATTCCCTCTCCCCCACCACATCAATCACTTTTTGTTTTGTTTTCTTTTTTTAATTCATTTTTCTGGGCCGCACTAGCCGGCAATTCATTGCTCCTAGTCGCAACGTCGTACACCTCTACCGCAACAACCGCCCTCCGCTACTCTCCAAAACCAGTCGATTGGCGCCGCGTGTGGAGTTCCTGCGCACTCTCTCCCCCCATCTCGGTGCGAGTGCATGTCTATAAGAACCAGTCCCAGCATACAACACTAGATCACTACTACTGCTACTAGTACACACCATTGCCATTAATCCTCCTCCCTCATTGCAAAACCTTCTAGCTACTTCGTCCTTTACCACAATCATGGTGAAGCAAAACTGATAAAAAAGGAGTTCCAAGGTGATGTGCAGATTGTGTGGTAGTCAACTTCGTCTTTGTCGTCTTCTATCCAGCTTCTCTTGTAGTACAGACTCTGTTTTCATGATTCGAACTCAAAAAAATGTTTATACTAGTTACATCACAACAGATTAATATCGAGCTAGTTCATACTGGAAAGCTTTCTAGCAAGCAACCAGGTAACTCTGATCATCACTAGTTGCTCATCAATCTAACTTCTATTCACGCAATTCTGCAAATAGGTCTAGTCCGCAGGCAGTAGTAAAGAGTTATCGAGTTACGAACTAGGAAGCTAGAAATTATGCTCTAGACTTAATGCTAAGAATGTTAGTTACACCCAAGAAGATGGTCATGTCTGCAGTGTAATTTTTAAGCATGCTGCTGATCAGTTTGATTCCTCTGGCATTGTTTCTTGTTTGGTGATTGTTTGTTGAAGCAAACCAACAAAACCAACACCAAAAAAAATAAAATCAGAAGAAGTCGAAGTAGTTCAGGATCAGTAACTGGTGGTTTGATTTGCAACGTGATTAGGTGTCGCCGATGGCGGATTTGGAAGCTCATGGATTGAGCACTAGAACTGGAGTGCATCATATTCCGCATGGGCATGATTACTCGGAGAATGGAACTGCCGGCAACGACAGCAACAACGGAATTACTAGTGGTGTTGTAGATGAGTCTCTCGGGAAAGGAGGGCACGATGCATGGGCACCCCGGAATGAGCATTACCGGGGCACAAACGACGGCACTGGGTTTGTTGGCCTTTTTAAGAAGACCATTTGGCATGGAGGATCTGTGTACGATGCCTGGCTCAATGCGACTGCAGCCCAAGTATGTTTGTGTTGAGGAGGACTACTTAGCTAGCTAGCGAGCTAGTTCTTCTTTAGAGTTTGTTGTTCTTCTCCAGATGATTTGAGATTCTCCGTTTTGCAGCAGCTAACACTATGATGAAGAACTTTTTTTCTGATGTGCTCATGATGGGGTTATATATATAAACTTGGCAGATTGATGATCATCTTGTTGTTGATACTGCTGCTGCTGCAGGTGGGACAAGTGATTCTCACCATGCCTACATCCTACGCGCAAATGGGATTTACTTGGGCTGTCATCTTCCAAATCTTCTACTTCACCACCGGCATCTACACTTGCTACTTGCTCACACGTCTGTACATCGAGTATCGCGTGCGCAAGGAAAAGGAGGGAGTCGACTTCAAAAAACACGTTATACAGGTACAGCTACCTCGATGTCTTCTAATTCATTCTTCGCAATCCCACCACCACCACCACCACGAGCCATTGTCAAAAGCTCTAGTTGCACGAGTTATAGTCTTACTAGACCTGCAATTTCTTGCTAGAATCTGCATCAAGAAATCGGACAAGTTGGAAACAAGATTAATGCTTTGGCTGCGAGTTCTTCTAATTAGACTAGTCATACAGTTCTTCACAATTTGTGAAAGTAGGGATCAAGCAGCAGCTCCTCCCCCCGGCCCGCAATGATCCGAGTGATTTTGATTGCAGCGCTCATGAATGTCATGGGTTGGCTTTCTTATATTGCAGTATCATGAGGTCCTTGGTTCGCTTATCGGAATGTGGGCACAAAGGGTTTCGCTCTTCTTCAACATTATAACTGTGGGTGCAATCTCAGTTGTACAGATCATTGCATGTGCAAGGTAAGCTAACAATAAGCTTAATGCGATCATGTGCTTGAATTCCTCATCATGTTCCATGAGACGGGAATCATGATCTCACAGCTAGCAGCAGCTTGTGAGCTTAGAAGTTCATGTGCACCAATGATGAGTGCTGCTGCATCGAGTGCTTGCTAGCTGCTTGTGTTCGTCCTTTGCAATCTGTTGCAATGATCTAGCTAGCTGTGTTTCTAGAGGACAGCTTGTAATCAAGACAATGATCAGGTTTGCAAATTTTCACTGACTGGTTGCAGTGATGCATACTACCTGAATCCGCACCTGCCGAAGCGAACATGGACTGCAGTGTTTGGTGCGATGTCCTTGCTTGTGGTGGTGCTGCCCACCATGCACAACTTCCGCGTATGGTCCTTGATTGGAATTGTGACAACGACATACACCGCTTGGTACTTGTTTGCTGCATCCATTTCTAACGGACAGGTAGGTACCCAAAACACACTAGACACAACTCACATGATCGACACATGAACATTGTTAGAATTTAAACATTTCTGATCAATCTCAAACCTTGCTGATCATGAAAGCTTCTCATGATCCACTGTAGATCATCAATTGTGCACTGCAGATCATCGATCCTTTGGAGATCAAATGCATGCAGCCCCTGATCAGATCATAACTACTAACTTGGAATTTTTATTTGTTCTTCTTCCATGACGTCGTTTCAGGTGCCGAATGTGAAACATACAGCTCCGATCAACTTGGAAACTTTCTTCGTCGGCTCAACAAACCTTCTCTTTGCATCTGGAGGTCACGCCATCACCATGTAATGAACCCATTCAAGTTTTCACGATCCCACACATTTTACCACCTGATGAGCTCTGCCGGCAACAGAATTTTTTTTCTTAGAGATCTCATGAGCTTCTTACATACCTATAGTTGCTGCTGATCATGATCAGCTTTGTCGATTCAGTCTAGTACTGACTTCTTTCTGTAGCTTGAAATTACCAACACAATCTCGAGCTCCCTGATGATCAGCTCTGATCTAGAACTCTCTGATCTTGTTACAGTCTTCTTAATTCTAGACAGATTGTTGTAAATCAAAATACAGAATCTAAACTCCTTACATTGGGTTGCAGCTGGTACTGATCATGTTGTTGACCAGCAAGCTCAGCACCAGATGCCATGGATCCATATGCATGATCAGCTTGTCAATCTCTACTTTGTTTTGAAGAAGTTATCCCACACTCTAGTGTTCTTGAAATCTCATGCCATTATAATTTCTCTGTGACAAAATTATATATACCTAGATTATTGTTGTTGTTCAAAGCTGATATTCTTTTTTTGGGGGTGTGTATGGATCTTTTGTTGTTGTTCTTGGTGGTGGTGGTTGTGGTGGTGGTGCAGAGAGATCATGCATGCAATGTGGAGGCCTGTGAGGTACAAGTACGTGTATGTATTCACTTGCCTCTATGTGTGGTCCATCACGATCCCACATTGCTTGGCGGTGTATTGGGCATTTGGGGACGAACTTTTGAAATTCAACAATGCATTTGCAGTGGTTCCTTCATCAAATTTCCGCAGTGCAGCCATTGTGATGATGATTGTACACCAGGTATTAAGGTCATCACCCTCATCAGATCTTAGACTATTATCATCATCTCTCTTGACACCCTTTTGTGTGGCATCTTAGGTGGTCCTTAGATGAATGGAAGGGAGTTTGCAACACCTAAAATGTTAATGGGTGGGTTTGTGGTTGTGTTGGTGGTTTTTCTTCCCCCACATATATAAAAAACAGGCAGTTGCATTCGGTTTATACAGTATGCCCCTCTACTTCATGTGGGAGAAACTGCTTAGAGTGCATCGGTCTCGGTGGATCATCCGCACTGTGAGCAGGTTGCCAGTGGCTATCTTTCTCTGGTTCTTGGCCTTTGCGTTCCCCTTCTTCGGACCTTTCAATTCTCTCATCGGTGCACTCATAGTCAGTGTCTCCACCTTCATCATCCCTTCAGTTGCCTACATCATTGTTTTCTGGACGCCCACTGCCCGGCAGGTAATGTCTTCTTTTGCCATACCCCTTCCCCTCCTATCTTGTAAAGCACTAAGAAAGATCTCCTAATCTCTTTGGAAGAAGACACCTTCCATTCACAAATATCCCTCCTAGCAAAGAACACTGATCTTATGCCTACTCCTTCTTAACCCCTAAATTTCAGGGTGGACCAATTTGGTTCATTTTTCAGTGTATTTTTGTCTTTCTCTGATGTTTAAGGATTAAGAGTGGGAAGGAGAAAAAAATTGCTTATCATGGTTGGATTCATATCAAGGGATAGTATGGGCATTTTTGTTCCATTAAGCCCTCTCTTGGTTGGGGGGTTTTAAATGATTGAAGTTTAACAAGTAAATTAACTTTTCTTAAGTTGTTCACATAATGGATTAGATAATGGGATTAATTTATCCTTATATTGAACAGTTGAAACGCTTAGGCCCTAGGAACCAATTTGGACTGAGTTTCAGCAAGTTGAATCCTTGAGTTGGACTGTACCTTAGTCCAAATTCTTGATTCTCCAAATCAGGAGCTCTCCTTTTAGCACTGCTTTTTGGTCCGAACCAATTGATTTTCCCTCCAAAACATGTGCCATGTAGGTTTAGCCTCAGTTTGCCACTTTTGGTTTTGGACCTTCATCTAAAGGCCTTGGGACCAATTTAAAGCTTTTGACCAATAAGATTGATTGAATTCATTGGTCCCTAGACCTTGGACCCTCATTAAAGTCGGCCTCAATGTATTTGCTTTTGTGACCTCAGACTGAATCCAACTTCATAGGTGTAAGACTTTGAAGCCTAAGAACTTAGGCCTTTTTTAGGGGGCTGGGACGGTGTAACTTCAAAGAGAAGATTTTGCTGTCGATTTCTCATTGCAGTTTTTGGTGTTATTTTGCAATGGTACACAGAATGAAGCAGAGAAGCCGGGCATACTCAGAAGATTTGTTGGGTTCCGTGGCATTCTCGGAGTAAACTTTTTTGTTGTTGTGGTCATCCTGGCCACTGGAACTGCACTCGGGAGCTGGGCAAATATAAAGAACATTATTTCACAAATTCGCACCTTTGGGGTTTTCGAAAAGTGCTATCAATGTCCTCCTTAGGGAGGGAGCCTGGCGGCTTGTTTTATAAAGCCCAAAAAAATCCACTTCATCCCCAAGTCCCACAACCTCTTTTTTGTTATCGAAATGCAAACCCAAAAAGAAGAGGAGGTAAATTTGGGAAGGGGTAAAAGATTCCCTTGTTTGCTTTCAAAATAAAGTTCATCAGAAAGTGAGGATTCCATCATATCTGATTGCATTTCTCTTTGCTAAAACTTGTGTAGAATGATCTATTGAGATGCCAGTCGTCATCTCAAGTGTTGATGATAGTTAAGCATCCTCTAAAGGATGACCCTTTGTAACTTTGTCACCTGTTAAGTTGAATGCATGTTATGAATTAAAGTCTGATTTGGATACTTCTTTGCAGACTTCAACTCCTTTGTTCATGTTTAAGTTTCATGTCTAGGCCTAGTATTTTGTTGTAATTTGCCATAAGCCTCTTGCTCATCGCCAAGACTGATTACAAATAAGCTTTTGTTGTCACACATAGGTGTAAGATAATGCGGGCTGGTACTTAATTAACAGACTTGGTCACACATTGGTTTCACAACTTCTTAAGGATTCTGAATTTAATAAATTTGTCAAACATGGGATGCAATATGGCACAAGTTGAGCACATTGAAAGGTAAAATGGTGAAAGATATGTCTAGTGGTATACCTTGCCTATGACTCATGTTTGACACTAATGAATTCTTGAGAGGGTCAAGATAGGAAAAAGAAAGGAAGAATTAAGAACAATTCTCAATAATCAAACCCAAATTCAAAACACAAAATAACTTTGAAACTTACTAGTGGACTTAGCATACTTAGATGTTATTGTTGAAATTTTTAAATATTCAGACTTGGGCTGCCAGACCCCTTTTTTCAAAAAAATAATTATTTTCTAATAATAATAATAATAATTTTGCAAGATTTGTTGAATATGAGTTGTAGGTAGGGTAGACCGGCCCATCATTGATCACCTGCCTATGATCAAACACTTTGGCATATCCTTCTCAATACTTCTACATTTTGAGTGATTTAAAATGTTATAAGAGGGCATTCTCAAACTCTACAAATCATCTTTGAAATGCAAAGCGAAAGAACCAGCCAAAACAGAGCAGTAAAGAAAATACGTTCAAAAACGTGTTTTTCTTTTTTTTTCATCATTTTGACCCCTCTTACTTTCAAACTTCATACCTTTTTATTTCTCATTCATTTTAAATGATTTAAAGTGCTATAGGAGCGCCACCTCAAGTTCTACAAACCATCTTTGAGCTCTAATAACAACATACAAAGAATTTTTTGGATGTTTGGGAACTGGTCTTTATAGTGTTTGATGAATTTTGTTTTGGAGTTTTTTACTCTTTACTTTGGTGGGTCATACTTTTTTCATGTACTAGAGGACAATGTGTCCTCCCTGATCGATCTTTTGTCTAATGGACTCTCTGGTCTCAAATAGACGTAAAATTATAAACAATAAAAAAACATATAATCCGTTTTCAATGATACTTAGTGTGTTGGATGCACCAAGCAGAGGGGGTCAAGTTTTATTTGGACACCAGGAACAATTGAGCCCTCCCTTTGAATCCAGCCTGCCTTGACCACTTAAATGTTTGGTCACCATCCGGTCTACCCTACCATAATACAGGAAGATGGTGAGGCTCTTGAATGTCTTCATTTAAAAAAAGGATGGATCTATCATAAATCTTGATTTTATATTTGGGACAAACATCAGGATTCAGGAAGTTGTATCCAAAACATTAAAATTGGAGTGTGTCATTTATTGAACAAAATTGTGTAGGTAACTATTAGTTATATTTTCTTGGTCATAAAGCATGATATTACATATGGCAATTTTATGGCAAACAAAAATGCCATAAATATCATCAAAGCCTGGAAAAAGTATTCCACTAGGATGTCATATTACAAGTAGAAGTGTCATCACTCTAAAGTTTATTCAATATATATTAGTGTAGCTTGTGTGATTGGCCCAAGTGTGAACACATGGAGGGCTCAACTGATTTTTCTTTTCAAACTCAATTTTTGCAATTTGTTTGAATTTTCAGCAACAAAATTCACTCAAAAATCAATGTCTTCCCCACCTTAGCTCTGAAAATTGTGAAATAAACTCTTTACATCTGACTTGCCAAGGGCTTTCCAACAACACCAAGAACACTCCCAAATTTCAATACAGTTTTCAGTTTTTATTTTATTTTATTTTCATTGAGAAAATGGTTCAATAATCAATAGCTTCCACACCATAGCTCCAAACAGTCTTAAATCAAGTCGATGCACCCCTACTCATTGAGAGCTTTTTGAAAATACCACGAGCATGACGTGAAGCACCGGGTGGTTTGGGGGATCGCAATGTGACACAATAAAACAAAGGCTGTGTCACAATGTGGCCTTGCCATTTACATTAAAAATATCTTAAGGCAAAAGAAGAATGATGGAAATTCAAATATTTCACCATGCAAAAACATGATCTTCAAAAAAATCCTCTAAAAGAAACCAAAATCCTTAAAGATACCATAACTCTATAACTAATCTCACGTTTCAACAATAGCCAAAATCTCATCTTTCAAAAATCCTTGTATAAACATGGACCTACTGCATAGGGGCCAAAATCCCTTAAGCTACTATACTCTATAATGAATCTAAACACAATATTCTTGCCTTGGTAGGCAAGCCCAACAAACTACCTTGCTTCATAGACAGATGTGAACAAACAATTGATGGATGGATCATCCAATAATGAACTCCAAGTGTATCGGTAAAAGCCTATTCAATGAAATGAACCACTCTTCCACTGCTGGGCCCTTAAAACCAAAAGAAACACAAGTTTTGAAGTAATAATATATTTCCTATAATTTTCTTATTAAGATGTACATGCTGATATTGCTGAAACTTCCAATGTTAGTTCCTAAAAGTGCATCCATGATCCCACCCTACTCACAATGTAACCTCATTTAATGAGGGCAAAGTACGAAAAAGGAGTGAGTTTCCAATGTCCATGTCAGATTTGAACCAAGCACCTTTTAGCTAGGGTTTTTTAAAATATAGGAGCTTATCTTGACACTAGGGTTTTCTAGAGTTTTGACTCTTCATGCAAAAATATGTTTCCGTCGGTAATAACTAAAAAAAGGTTTGTGGTTACCACTTGTCTACTTAGTGGAGGTGAACCCTAAAGTGGGGAGGGGGCTTGGGGGGCTACCAGATGGAAATAATGGGCAAAAGACCCATTAAAGTTGACATGAAAACCAGTGTGTGAGGGTGGGTATTAGGTTTTTTCAAACTTGTGCTGAGACGATTCTTTGAATTTTGGAAGAACCTTCGATCCTAGTTTTGACATTATGGTTCTCTATGTGCAGGTTTGAGTCCAATTCTTCAATTTTTTAAACCCTTTGGTCTCTATTTTGGCTCATTTTCAACTTCAAGAACCTCTTGGCCTAGTTTGAACTAAACATTGCCCAAGGTGGAAGTTGCATAGGTATTGAATTTTATAACAAATTAGAACTTTGGATTGTATGGATATGGACTTTTACAAGTAATTTAAAATGGTTACATAGTTATAAAGTGTAACTTATTGAAATGCTTCAATAAAAGTTCAATGTGCATATTACCCAATGAATAATACTTTCAGTAGTTTTCTCCAAGGCTCTAGTTTTGGTTCCACATCTAGTGAAAGGCTAGGTTCACAGTCTAATTCTTGTACGAGTTTTCACAAGTTTGGGGTGTTGGCTCAAGTCTAGGTCACAAGAACCTTGCAACTTGAACCCTTGATTTTAAGCTTACTAATTGAGGAACTGCCAACAATGATAAAAGCCTTGGGTAAGTCTTGTTGAAATAGTGAAAAACATATTTTTATTTTATTTTAAAAAACTACAAATCACCAAATTGCTACAAGAAAAATAACCAAGCTAAAAATATTAAGTAATAATGATCACCATTTTTAGGGAGCTTTCACATCAGTTCTCACTCTAAAAGCTTTTGATACACAGAATGAAAACCATTCACCATGGTTTTCACTCGAGTGAAGAGAATTGCCTAGGGTAATAGAAAATATCCAATGTTAGTTTTCAACATAGTGAGATACGTCTACTGTTGTGGGTTCCTTTTACTCCTCTCTAATAAGTAATCCTATAGGCAATCTATTTGTTACAATTTTATGAGTTTCTTTGAAATAATGTTGTCATTTAAGTTCACCACCCTTGTTCCATTAGTAAATTGAAAAAAGAAAACACTAACCCACAATCCAAATGGAGAGACATCTATTCTTAAATTTAACTAGTGTGGCCTGTGCCATTGGCCCAAGTGTTATCACATCCTCAACTGATTTTTCCTTCCAAGACCTGGTTTTTTGAAATTTATTTGAATTTTCAGCGGCAGAAATCACTTAAAAATCCATATCTCCCACATTCTGAATCTAAATCTTACAAAATAAATTCCATTAAATCCTGTTCATCAAGATCTTTCCAAGAACACCAAAGGCACATCCCAATTCCTCTAAAAAATTTAGCTACGATTTACTTTAAATTTCAGTGAAGAAATCATTCAATATTCAAGAACTTGCAGAGCCAAGCCCATGCACCCCTCCTCCTCAAGAGCTTTCCAAAGACACCAAGAACATGATGTGAAGCATCCTGGTTCAATGGATCTCCTATCTACAATACAAAACAAAACAAACTACATTCCTTCATAGATAGATAAGTCAATGCATGTGGAGAAGAACTTTGATCCATTGCAGGATAGTAGAGAATAAAAAGACTCAAGGTTTGTCCTAGAGAGAAAGTTTGTTTAAAAGATGACATCACCCAGGTCTTTACTTTCAAGGCAAAAGACAACAAAGACCAGCAGGATGCTTGAAAAGGCAATGTCACGTTTAATTTGAATTTTTTTGCTTTTGTTAAAAATATTTTAATTTTTAAATTGTGACAACCGTGTGAAAAGAATAATCAATGAAAAGTAATTATTATCACCTTTGTGAGAATTGACTTCAGAAAAAGAAAATTTTAATATGAAACCCTGGTCGGTTTTTTGAAGCTTGAATGTTTCTTAAAAATCAAGGAATTTGGGCGATTTTCAAAAGTTTTGAAAAGAACCAAAACTGGCAGTTCTCAAAAAAATGAAAGAACCACCCAACACAGGTAACTTCTCTTTGACTAGTATAACAATTATGTTATACCAACTACATTCAAAACTGACAAGTGAACATCCAACAATTTGTCATTGTAGTGCTCATCAAGACTTGATAAACTTTTCAAATTGGCTTCGACATGGTTTGGCTTGCATCCTTACAAACAAAGCAAGAACATAGAAACTATATTGGTGTGCCACATGGTGCATTTACACATGTTTTCAAATTGTCAGAGCATCTCCAGCGGTGCTGAGTATGTGACTCTCTGTGAAAATATTTTTCACATCCAAGTTTAGTTATCTACTCTTTTGCAACCCCACCAATAAAACTGAAACTGTATGAAGAAAACCCATCATATGGCGGTTTGACTGTGCAGGATCACATACTGAACACAGCTGGAGATGCTCTGAGTTGGCTATGTTATAATCAATGTTGGCATCATTTCAACTTTGAACATTAAAGCCAAGTCCTCATATGTGGGGCACTAAATACTCCCTACTTGAACTTTATCTAGAGCCTATTTATGGAATCTTGTGGGGTTTTGCATAGCACAAAGTTCTTGATCAACATTTGTCATGCTTAAAGATTTTAAACACCTCTATGTTTTGTTGTTCCCGTGTCAAGTTTAAACTCATGACTTCAAGAAAGCAAGAATCAGTACCCCCCACCACAAGCTTCATTCTTGCCATATCGAAGCATAGGATCCTAAATTATTGTGTTTTAATTTTTTTTTGAAAAACCATTAATCAAAGCCCATGCAAAAACCATGAAGGGTGCCACATTGACGCTTGGACAATATGGGTCATTAAGGGTATTTAACATTTTTCCTCTTCATATTGGGTCAACAACTAATTTTAGCCTCATATTCAAGGTAGGTATATATTTTATATTATCTTAGGTCCTTACTACATTTTTCTAATTAAAAATGATTACATTATATCTTTAGATTTTTAAATTTGTAGATCTATTATGTTAGAGATTAGAAATATGAATGTCATGAGTTGACCAAATATATTATTGATGAGATCTCTAAATCAATTTTTTAAAAATTTATATGTGCATTCTATAGTGAAATATTTAAGAAAATCTCTAATGGGCTAAAGTTTAAGAATTAGAAAAAATTATTTAGGAACAATATGTTTTTGTATTATCAATACTTAGAATGATGTGAAGTTAATGATTTCATTCAATAAGGTTTCAAGCACAATGACTATCCAAAAAAAATTCTATCTAAAAATAATTATATTTAAAAAATAGATAAATAAATGAAGTGAATAAAAAAAATTCACATTGATATTAATAATTATAATTTTATTATATATGAAAAAAATAAGTTATAGATCAAAGTGATTGAATATTTTTTTAAATTATGGATTTTCAAAGATGGCCCTAATCCTGAGCTTGGAATTGTGAGAGGATTAACAAAGAGATTCCAAAATTTGTGTATTCAAGTGTGAACTTTGCATTTGCCAAAATTGATCCACCACACTATATTTTCACCCATTGGTATTACTCAAGGTAATATATGGTTTTTGATATTTATGTCAATACCAAATATACTTGTCCAAACATGGGACAACCATTGTCATGTGGGTATTATATATATATATATATATATATATCCTCAAGTAAGGATACATAATTTTTTCAATTCATTCACCCATTAATTAAGGGTATATTATCACTGAATTTTTCCCATTAGGTTAGGGTTTGAGTATACAAAAATTAAGTTTTTCGATAAATGAGTAAAGTCTGAGTACCCCTATCATATCACACCCCTTTTGGGGTAAAAATATGGATATGTGTTACCTAATACACAACATGTCTAAACATTCATAACTGGTGCTTGCCTAGCTTTGAGGCATCACCCAGTCACCTCTTTATCTGGCAAAGGGCAGACATGGTATGAAGAAATGTAGCAAGTACTTTTGATGGCTGGCATTTGAGACCTTTGGCTGATCTAAGTGTAGGGTAAAGCCCTAGGTTGAGGGCATTATCAAAATATGGGCGCACAAGGCGATAGCTGAGTGGAGGCCCGATTTTTGTAAAGCCCTAGGTTGAGGGCACTCCAAAATAAGGGTGCATGAGGTGATTGATAGCCAAGTGCAGGCCTGATTTTGGTAATGCCCTTGACCAAGGGCTTTACCCAAAGAAGTAACAACCAGCCAGAAGAAATCATCAAATTCTTGAACTTTTAGTTCCAATTGACAAAAAGTTTCAAAATCAAGTCTAGTTCTTGTCTAGGTTTTGGGGTCATGTTTGTGACTGGACAGGTGTGAACACACTTGAAATGTGAATCAGCAGTCTGAAAACTGATTATGCTTTTTGAACACGCCCTGGAAGAACCCATTTCCACCTAACAGAATGGTGGCTCATTTAAGTTCAATAATTTTTTTGCGTTTTTTTTTTCCGGGCAAATGGCCCACTTTAATTGACCTATTACAAATAAAACTTTTGAAGCTTTGGACACTCCCCTAAGTAGAAGTTCTCACTCCCAAAATAAATCTATAGACATCCTCTCCTGAATGGCCCTGCTATATAGTTTATGGGAGTTCAACCTTTTGCAAACATTCTGGATTACATAACCAACAAGAGTGCGCAGGTTAGCTCCTTGACATTATCAATTACTAGTGTGAACCCTGTGCATAATGCACAGGTGTGTTATTTCAACAATGTTTGATTGATGTTTTTGGTTTTTTTTAAAAAAAATTCTTTTCAAACAACTGTCCGTGACCATTGTCCGTCCGGAGTCTAAGAATCAGTGCGCTTTTTTATTGGTTTTTTCGTAAAACCTTTGGTTCTTCTTTTGAAAGAATTGGAACCAATGATTCTTATGGGGAAAAAAATTCAAAGAACCGGAACCAACACTGGAACCAACCACCATTAGCAGGTTATTAGAAGGATGGTTCTTACCATTCGTACTCACGGTTCTCAAAAAATCAATGAACTAAAAAATGGAACCGACGGTTCTTTATATTTTTCCACTTGGTCTGTCTGTGACAGGGCTTGGGAAGGGGGTATTAAGATTTCAACAACCTTAATTGTCCGTGGCCACTGTCCGTCCAGAGTCACCCCCCCCCCCTGCCCCGGCAATTCTTTATTTTTTCCAATTGCTGCTAAACACCGGTTTCCATCAGATCACACTGGGCCAGAATGATTCAGCACTCACCGGCGCACCATCCATCCACTGGATGCCTGAACTTGTTTTGGATGAACTTAAACCTCCCCCCTGCCCAGCTCGCCCGTGCTGGCCCACCGTCACAGACAGACAGACTAAGTGAATTTATATATATGATGTGAGAGCACTGTTTCATACAGGTTACAAGACATTGAAGTGTGTGAGTTATGAGTTTCAACCAGTGTTGTGCAGTTGTCACTGGGTGACTCGGTTTTCAGTTTGGTTTTCACATTTAGAATTAACTATTCGCATTTTGGGTGAAAACCAAGTTGAAAATTGATTTTAAGGTTCTCACGGATGTGAGAACTGATTAGGAGAACTGAAATCGGAAATTTTTATAAAAGAAAAGAGAGAACTGGATGGGATTTCAAATGAAAATACGAATCCAATTCTTAAGGGTCTTGGGGTAAATTGGTCGGTGACTGAACATTTAAATGCTCAAGGCAAGCCAAATCAAAAAGGAAGACTTCATTGTTTCTAGTGTCCAAACAAAACTTGAACCCCTCCTATTGGCACATCTAGTGCACTAAAAATCATCAAAAACAGATTAGAATTGAAAAAGTTACGTCACTCCAAAATAAAAAGGGTCACGAACTCAAAAAAATAAACCACCAAATGTTACATAGGTCACATCTCAAACACCCAAAAAATTCCTTGTATGTTGCACTATTGGTATTAGAGTATAAAGATAATTTGTAGAACTTAAAGTGGCACTCTTATAGCATTTTAAATTGTTTTAAATGAATAAAAAATAAGAAAATTATAAGATTTGAAAAAAAAAGGGGTTCAAAAGAAGAAAAGAAAAATTATAAATTGAAAAGCTTATTTTTCTTCTTTTCATTTGTTCATTGCTCTTTTTCTTTTTCACTTCAAAGATGAATTCTAAAGCTTGAGGTAACATTTTAAATCAATCAAAATGAAGCACATCTGATGAAAATATAAATAAGTGTTCATTTAAGCAGGTGATTGGTGATGAGCCACTCTACCCTAAACATAGCATATTTGGTTCATTGGTTCCAATTCTTCTTCACGCATGGGGCTCTTGCTATTGGCTCTTCTTCTTCTCACATGGTGCTGCTCTTCTCCTTGGATGCAGTAATTATATCATGAATTATTTAATTATTAAAACTGATTTTAATCAATAAAAAATTTAATAATCATATTGTGAAAACCAGTTGTTATATATATGAGAACTGCCCTATCTGAGAACCAAGTGAGTTTGAAAAAAAAAACTTATAACCTAATCATTCTCACTAGCTCAAATATATATATATATATATATATATTAAAAAACCGATAGGCTTTCATAACATCAAGAAACCAGAATCAGTTGGTTCTCACAAAAATTGAGAACCGCCCAACAATAGTTTCAACCACCCATTGACAAAGAATGTGGAAAATGTCATAAAACATCAAGATCTGTGATATAATTAAGAGGTTTCATTCAATAGTGTGTTGTCATGTGAATGATACATTCCTTACAATTGGTTATGGGATAAAGTGTAATATTATTGGGAACATCCTGGAGGAACACATTGGGAATATGGTAAGAACCAAAAAAAATTCGCCTTCTTTTTCCTTTTCGCATTCAATGTTGAATGGATGTTGGGTGAAATACATTGTCAAATGGAGACATGTTTGTAACACTCTAACTTTAATTATCAAAAGATTGTCGTTAACCTAATTTGATGTTTTGTTAAAGTTGGAGTTGATTTTCCTCAATCTTTTCCAAACTCACCATTTTACCTTAATAATCAACTTGATGTTTGGCTCAAAATGTAAGATACAAATTGTAGTCTACGAGTTTAGTTGAAGGCCAAAGATATTTGCATTTCGTTAGGGGGGATTATATATATGTTAATTTTTTGGTTAACAGCCAATTGATGATTATTGAATTTTGATTTTTGTAAAACCCTAATGTTAATAACATTGTGGCATCAAAAAAATTCTATTAAAAAGCTTGAATTATTTTTTGTTTGGTAGGGTGAAAGCACAAATAAGTGGACAATTTGGATTGTCATAGTCATTTATTCTTTAGAGTATAGATCAACCCTAACTATAAAGTCATATTTAACATTTATTTTGTCAATGTTTTAATTGTCCATGTTGTAATAAACAATAGTATTAAGAATCATATTAAAAAATATGGATGAATTCTAATGAACTTTTGAAATAACAACATTGTTTTTGTCATGTATATAATATTTACATGTGGAATTTAAAAACATGACATTGTACTATGAAAATTGAAACTAAAAAATAATCCCACATAAAATGAAGTGTGTAAAAGTAAAATACATTCAAACTTTCTAGATGGGTGCAAGTATATAAAAAGGAGCCAATGAGATTACTTTATAGAAGGACTATGACTCTTTTTTAGTCTTTTTTCACTTTTTCATATGAATTTTTTTTGAATAAAATCTTTTGCAACCAATTACTAAAAATACACATAGTTGCCCCAATAGATCACATGTTTTGTGTTAATTCATTGTTGAATAAATATGATTTTTTTAAAATGTGTAAATTATATCAAATTCTACATTTCATCTTGAAAATTTATCATAATTTTGAGTCATACTAAAATATGTTTATTTCAGGTTTTTTTTTTTTTGCATCATAAACTACAATTTTGTTTTGTATGTCATGCACATTGCACCCCATTTACATGTGGTAAAAGATTTTTGAAATTTTGAAATTTTGTAATTCCACATCTTTTAAATTGTGAGTGTTTTTTGAACTTGGGTACTAAGTTGCTATCATTTAAATTTTCTTACCATCAAAATTAAGTTATTATAATAGTCCTTAACCTAATCCTTTGTAAAATTAATCACGTTTGACACAACACCAATTCAAGTTCAAATGTCCTTTTTAAAAACCAGAACCCAAAATTTTATTTTAAGAATTTTTAATTTGAATTCCTCAACTTTCATATTACTCATTTAGCACAACTTGGAATGATTAACATAACTTTAAAATGTCACAAGAAAAACATATGTAAAAAAGTTTGCAGTTTTCATCACCATCCAACATGGTTTTTAGCTCCTTTCTTTGTACTTACACCCTGATATAAGTTTTTTTATTTTAAAAATTTATTTACAAAAATTTATTTCATTTTATTCATAATCCACTTCACAAATTCAAATTTTCAAGCTTTCATATGCAATTTTAACTAATCACATGTCTACATATTTATAAGGTGGTTTCTCAATATTTTAACCATAAACATAAAGCAATACACATTGGATAACATATTTTGTTAAATGTCACATTATGATAGTTTTAACTAGTGTAAAATTTGAACTTTCAAATGACAATTTTGATTCACCTAACCATGTTTTCACCTAGTATTTTGCTTACCAAATTTTGACATATCTTTTAATCATAAAGCAATGAAAAATTCTTTGGATGACGTTTCAAGATGTTACAAAACTTGTTATTCAATTTCACAATACTTGTACTAAGGTGTACACTTGATTGTTTTTTTATGTTCAATGTCGTATGTGCTCTTCTCTTTTGATGCTCAAAAGTTTCCTTCTTTTTTTGAACTTTTTGTTAGCATGTCTTTCTATAACAATATTGTTCCGTCTAGATATGCAAATAATATATGCACCACAAGCCATTAAGTGTGCAATCATTATCTTTTCAAGGTAAATTGCTCTTGTACGCTTTTACACATTATATGAAGACAAAAAACATTTGTACCAACCTTGTATCAATGATTTTAGCCTCCACATTTATGCTACACCTTTGAAGACATTTTCAATTAATAACAATTTATAGATAGATTTGTTTTTCCATGCAAGCTAATTTCCCTATGATAAAACACATTCCATTTGAAGTTTGGTAGTCTTTTTAAAGCTTTTAATTGAGCTCGTATTGTTGTGGTATTAAGTTTTAGATCATAATTTTCAAATGAACATGTTCAAAAAAAAGGTGGGTTACAATGAAATTTTTGATTTTAGGACTAAGATGTATATTCAGTCAAAAGTGGACAATGCCCCATCATCAATAGCTTTTCAAGAGAGGATAATGTCTTTGACATTTGTATCAATATGATGTTGTGGAGAACTCCATACTAAAGCAATTGAAACAACCTAATGCAAATTGTCTTGTCGAATCAGAATTTCAATTCTAGGACCTTGAAGATACTCCATGCCAAGGCAAACTTGTATTGGGATCACAAATGAAAATCATTGCATTTATTACCGTTTATTTGACCTTGCCAAAATTGTTTTCCCTCATGATGTAATTATAGCTTATGTATATGTTATGAAAACACCCAACAACCATGCACCAAACCTAAACACACAATGATAAAGACATTGGCAAGTATGGCCTCCATTTTGAACTATGGCAATAATCTTCAAGTTCTTGTTGTTCACATCTAATGTTGGAAGAAACTGATGTCTCATACATTCTTTTTGTTTTTGAAGTTGAAGAGTTTATAGTTATGGTTGGTGAAAACAAATTACATACAGATATATCATTTTGGTCTAGGCTCATTACCTGGGTTTCACAATATCCTACTTGGTCAACAAGCTCAAATGTTTTTTGCAAAAGAAATCAACAAGGTTTAATCCACACTTTTCTTTGTTGGTGAAGGTTATAAAAAATACCTTATGTAGAAAGGTATGAACTTGTTCTTTTGAGGTCTTGAATGGGAAACAAAAACTAGGCACTTGATATAAGAATGGTGAATCTAGGTGGAAGTGTCCTCTCATTTAGTAGGGAATATTATTTCCTCCTTATTTTTCTTGCTCATGAAAGACAAAACCTAAAAAATGGCTTCAATGAAAATTATATTTTGGAGTCCTACATATTGTTATCAAAAGATAAGTGTCATGATACCTACCATTGATATAAATATTTTTAAAATATCTCATTATTTCAAAAAATGAGTTTAATCAACAACTTGTCAAACAACTTGTTAGCATCCCCAATTCAAACATTTTAGAGATTTGGCAATTGAATATAAACATACAAGATCCCATTTACATTTTTAATCCATACTGGGAACCCAATGGCAAGGATACTTACCATATTCAATAGATTCAAAGTTCAATTGTTGAAAATTTTGGTAGGGTCATTTCAAAATATATGTTTCCTCCAACTCACATATTTGAGAATTATCTAACACCAAACTTCAATGACATGTATGGTATGTATGTTTATGCATGTGATATAACTTTGATGCCTTTGGTGGTTGTGTTGAATATATATGCAATGGCATTGCAAGCATTGGTGTAAACAATGATTAATTACAATGGAATGCATTCATTATTGTGTTTGGATGAAGCAAAGGTGGCAAATCATGTGATAGGCCTTATGTGGAGTCTTTTTAAATGCCCTTTTAACTAAACCTTCATAGAAAAAAATTTAAGCTCAAGAATTGTAGATTAATGTGAATGGAAAAGTTGTAAGTTTTTATTTTTTCTTCTAGGTGTATGTGCAAACATTAAGGTTCCATTGTGTGATATGTAAAACTTGCTAAAGTGATGTGTTATTGTGTAAATAAAAGTTGAAATCAAGAGAAGTTTTTGTTCATGAATCACACCATGCAATATGGTATTAAACATTTCATGGTTTACCAACATCCAATCCTTCAAATCAATCGTTCACCTAACCCCAAAGCACTATAATAATTGTTGATCATTGTTCCCAATTTTATATGCTAAAGGCATTTGTGGCCCATCCAAAAACATCAATAGTAATTGTTCATGCCATTGCAAAGGAATATCCAAGCATGTGTGCCCTCCTAAATGCTTATCTTGACTCTGGAAAATAATTAAATGTGTGTCCCCTTCACCTTGGTACACATTTGGTTTTGGTATCATTTCATCATTTGTAAATTTCACAAGGGGTTTAGTTTAGAACCCATTTGTATCCTTTCAATCTCAACATGTGCTTTTCAAGAATTGCAAAGGGGGCTAGGTAGATTATTAATTGTTAGGTAGGATCTTCATAGGACCTTAAATAAGATGTTATCCTTATGCAAGTGCATGAGAAGAAACTTTTGTTGCAAAACTTGATTAGAGAAGGGGTTGTTTGGGTAAGTGCAAGCCATGTGAGTTGGTCCTCCTTGCTCTCAATGAATTTATCAAATTTTGATGGCACAAAACAAGAGCCTAAAAACAATGATGTTGAATAGGGGATGACTCTTTCAAGACAAAGGACTTTTTTGCTACTTATGTAATTCAAATAATTGCATGGTATGACCAATTGCTTTGCCACCTTAAACCCTTAATTATGCCTACCACAAATTAACTATTGTTTTGTAGCCCATCTTAATGATTGTTACAAATGATGGTTGGTCATCATCAACTACTAGTCTTTAACTACAACTTGAATTTAATATCTTACCCATAGATTATTCACACATTTGAACCCATATGTTCAAAATAAAGGGAAATTTTGTTATGAAGTAGATTTAGGGTTAGTTTGTGCACTTTCACCTCGATTGATGCATGGACTATTTGAATGCTAAAACATCCACTACCATCTATATTCCCACAACAATCTTTGATTATATGTTCAACTTTTTGAATGCTTGGAGTCAATGCCTAGTGTTGAACATTGCACTCCAAAATATGCTTTATTTGGATTTGACAAATTGCTATATGCTCACTAGTACAATTTTGCATTTGTCAAATCACTCATTGGTACAATTGAAAGTTGCCAAATTATTATAACACTTGTACTTCCCTCACAACCTTGCATTTACTCGTAATAAGTCCATGTAACTACAAAACTCAAACAGTAAACTAAAACTATATTGCCATTAAAATACAGCTATACAACTTATATAGCCATGTCAAAAATATTTTCACTTGGCATTTTGCCATCTCAATCCATCCAAGCTAGAAGATAGAGGCCAACTAAACAACATTGAAAAATTCCAAAAAAGCGTTGTCACAAAGGCGTAGAAATTATAAATATTGCTAAAGATTTATTTTTTTAATAACAGAAAAATCTGGATGAAAAGTGTACTTAAATACTACTAAAGTAAAAACGAAAAATGGGAAAATCAAGCAACAAAAACAAATGCGTGAAATCTGGACTAAAATACTGCTGAAAAAAGAGGGAAAAAATCAAGTAACAGAGACCCAAAAAACAAAAAACAAAAAAAAAGAATACTGAATGTAAATACTGCTAAAGGAAAAGCAAGAAAATGGTAAAGTCAAGTAACAGGGAAAAAAAAATTGGATGAAAGCTCAACTTAAATAGGGCTAAAGGAGGAAAAATAAAAACAAAAAGGACAAAGTCAAGTAACAGAAAAAGACGAAAACGTGGATGAAAACGGAACATAAATACGGTCCGAAAAGAGAAATAGCAAAGTCAAGTAACAGAAAAATGTGGATGAAAATTTACACTTAATGAGAAACTTGGAGACAATCGGTAAGCCGCTGCCGTGAACAAGGGGCAACAGCTAGGGAAAGGGGGGCGCGTGGTGGGGAGCTTTTCGTCGGAAGCGAAGAGAGTAGCGCTTTGCCGCGACAACGCCCTTCGCGACGTCGAGTATAAACCAAGCTCTACCGTAGAGCTCTTCGTCTGCGACGTCGCAGATAATTCATGTGATTCTTCTTCTTCTTCTTCTTCTTGTTTTTCTTTTCCCCCGCCGTTATTGTCATCGCCTTTGCACCAAATTTGAGAGCTTGAAACTGTGGGGATAAGAATCATGTGTTGAACTTGTTGTAACCTTGATCCACAGTTTATATGCTCTCAAACGTGGTGCAAAGGTTATGATAGTAGTGGAATGCTGCAAAAGCCCCGGCCGCCGCCGTGCGTCGTCTTCATCGTCGTAGTCGTCTCATCTCCTCCTCGCATCCGATCATTTTCTTTTCTAAGGAAGCTCCCGGCATCGTCTCGGCAGCAGCAGCAGCTAGTTGCACCTATCTGAACACTAGTGACGCCGCGGCACTACTGTATTGAGAAGAAGAAGAAGAAGAAGAAGAAGAAGCTCTGTTTTTTTTATATATATAATAATTATTTTCTCTAGGTTTTTTTAGCTGTTTTGATTCTGATCTGCATTTGTCGAGTGAAGGAGCTCTTTTTTTGTTTGTTTGTTTGTTCTTTTTCTCCATTTTTCTGTTTTTTGGGGTCGAGTTACAATATGTCTCTCTCAAGTATTACCGATATCACATATAAAAATCAAACTGCATGTGACGACAGGGATATGTGACGGTCTCTCGAGTGTGCTCGATGTGGCCACGGTTCACATCGGCTTTGTTGCTTGGCATGCAGGAGATCATGATCTTCACTCTTGGCCATAACAGCTCCCAATAGCGTCAACTTATAAGCCAGTAGTAAGTAGTACTATTGATGTGTGACTCGGGTGTATCTGCCTTTGGAGTGTTTCCAAGTGAGGCCCTGATCATAGATCTGTGAAGCAGCAACTCTGCAAGATCGTGTTCTATGGTCCTAAGCATTAATCCACCCTAGCTACATGTCTTTTTATCAGATCTCTTGATTGTTGATGCATGGAAATTAGTCACCAGAACATTGTCTGAGATCAGGACCAGCAACAAACTGATCTCTAGCTCAGTTCTAGCTGCTGCATGCATGCATCCGGCTCTCATGTCTCATGATCAGCTGTTGTAGTTCAAGCTGATTCTCTGTTTTTCTTTTTTCGTTGTTTTTTTTTTGGGGGTGCTTTTGTTGAGATCTAGATCTCTCTTGTAACTTATGTTTGTGCCAGGAGTAGGTGTACAATCCCTCCTTGATCCCTCCTTATATTCATGGATATAAGGTGGGCCCTCCAAGTATACTGAATAGGAATATTTCTCCAAGTGCTTTATGTATGTAGAAGTTGATACAATACTTACCAAGGTTTTTGGTTTTTCAACTTGAACATGAGCTTGAAGCAATATGGATTTGTCAATGATAAAATGGTACCAGTGCCAAGAGGAAACAAAAACTGTTGTTATGTTCACAAAGAAATGTTTGTGGAATGCCATCATGGCTGATGAGACTTGTGGATTTCTGGTGATAGGACTCTGCAAGGTAGCATATGAAGAGGAGCTGCACTGCTGCTTGACAGCAAATCACAGAACCCCCTAATTGGGTGGTGGAATCCTAGAGGTGGTTGCAACATTTGGTACTAGAGACTGTGTAAAATGCCAGATTGTTTCCCTTTGAACACAAAGGGCTTGCAAGGTATGTCAAGACTGCTCATTACAAGAAGATGATGAACAGGACATCTGTCCAAAGGTGACTGCCATGTAATCTCTTGGAATTTCTTCATGATTTTGGGGATGGGTGGAATGTACATGCAAGGCAAAGATGTCCAGTATTGTGGGGTTTCTCATGAATGCATGTGACATTGTAAATGGCACTTCACAAAGGCAAACCATTCCCATGTACATGTCATTGAAAGCAGCTGTTGGGTTTGATCTGTAATGCTCATGCATAGCAAATGTGGAAGCATAGATACATGCAGGTTGTCTTTCTGTTGCTGCTTCTGGAGATGCAACAAAAGCTCAGGAAGCAGAACCTTTTTGTGTAGAGGTGCAGATTGTCTTCCAGTTGTTGCTTCTGGATGCAACTGAAACTTAGGAAGCAGAATTTTTTGGGTAATTGTTTGCCTGAAATTTTGCACAGATTATTATGTACTATGCAACACGACATGATATCTGCAGCCTGGGAAGCTGATGAAGTCAGTTGGGAGGAATGGCAGCTTGGCACTGCCAATTGTGATCAAGGTGATGGTTTGATGTTTTTGTGATTGAGTGACACAAGGTAATGACACACTCATTTTTTTCATATTTTGCTGGGCCCACTAGGCAGAGTAAAGACACTTCACATCCATGTAGGAGTTGGGATGCAATTTCAACTGCAAGGGTTTTAGGGTTTGTGGGTGACAATCAGATGTGGAGCCGTACTCTTCAGGCTGCTGTAAAGACCTGCTCTGATTTTGTTAGTGTAACCGGAGAGCACCTTACCCAGCATATTTTTCCTCTGCTGTTTGCAAGGTGTTTTCAACAAATGGTCTTGTGGGTGTTCTGTTTATTGAAATGCCTTGATTTTTTCTGTTTTTCCCCAAGTGTGCGATAAAAGACCCATGCAAGGTAGGCACCCTAAACCCTAATAAACCCTACACTTTTTGATAAATTCACTTTGTAATCAAATTACCAAACCATGTTATTTCATCTTCCCTTGTGAAATTGCTTGAATTTGTCAACCAGAGCCATTACACAATGAGCTACTTATTCTGGTTTTATTTTTCAAAGTGTGATTGTGAAGTTTTCTTTGCAATCGTGTCGATGGTCATGTATGAGACACAGACTGTTCAATGCAATGCAATGGCCAGTCAGGATCTGGTATCTTGGATTGAGTTATGAAATTTCCATGAGCTATGTGTGCTGCTGTCATCAAAACATCCAGGCAAGTTTGGAGCAACTTAGCAACAACCCACAATTTTGACAGCTCTTGAAGACAATCTCTTGAGCTTTCAAAATGCAGAATCTTACAAAAACAAAAAAGAATCAACTGTTGAGCACAAAAGTTGAGGAACGCTGGTGTTGTGTAAGCTTTGTCCGTAGATAGAGACTTGTACAAATTTTTGTAGTCTACATGGAGGGCACTTTACAAGCCCAAAAATCTCATCAGCAAAGGGTGGGCATTTTGAAAAATGTAATGCCCACTTTCATTATTTTCCCGTGATACCCGGTACCTAGGTATTACACAAATTTTTTTTAAAATAAAATTGGCACAATTCTCTATCAAGCCTACAACCTCAGGCTTTTACCTCACACTTAAAGCACACTTAGTGAAATTTACAAGTGTATTTTGAAGCACCTTTCATTCATGAATGTCGCATTTAGAAAAGACCAACACTTGCTATATAGGATTGGAAGGAATCTTACACCTTATGCCTTGTGAAACTAGGTCAAAACATGGTATATATATATTATTTCACATATAAATGCTTTTGTAATGATATATGGCATTAACGACCACATGATTATGATTTTTTTTAAATGATTTTTATTAATGTGATTAAATAATAGATATTTATTGACTTATGAAATGTACATATATGTTTAACCATAATAAAATCACATGGACAATCTAATTAAATTAGATAAGTCAAAATAATTAGGTAGGTAGGTAAGGAGGTTCAGGTGAATAGGTAGGCTTGGTAGATAGGTAAATATATAAGCTTTGGCTAACTTAATAAGTAAGTTTAATTAAATAATATTCAATTTTATTTGTTGATCACAAGCTTTTTTTATTGGTTCATCTCAAATGATATTTGCACTTTTAATAGATGTAACGCATGTATTATATGTAAATCATTTTTTCATTTAGTTATATAGTTTACAAAGTTGAATTTGTTGACAAAAAATTTGAGAAATTTTATGAAAGGGAAATGCTACAACATAAAAGAGGATCCCACATTTTTTGTCTTGCGCAAAAGTAGCCTACCTATTTATCCATCTTTGTATTACCTATTACCCAACCTATTTAACTTAGTTAAATCCTAAATAAAATAATATATATAAATAAGTATAAATATGTAGCCCAACTACCTTACCTACCTGTCTATTATCAGCCCCCAACTTATGTTTATATCCCTAACAATCCTTAATATACATTTGAGTGCAAACATAATAAAAAGAACCATAAGGTGTGTGAATGGTGCTAAAAACCATAATTTTATATCTTTGAAAAATCATAAAAAGATCACAATAAATTCGATTGTCAATTTCTTTTCCTTTTCAAGTTCCATTACATATAAAATTTCATTGTTCAAAATTTGATGCAAATTAAAGATGTTTCAAGAATCATTTTGCATGTTCAAAACAATTGTGAACAATGATTTTTTTTTCAAATGTTTTTTTTCATTATCAAATGTGCATCATTCTTTCTCAAAACTGGAAATGATCTTAATATTGATAATTATAAAAGAAAAATCATTTGAAATTGGTAAAATTCATTTTAAAACACATTTGAATATGGTTGTTTCAAACGTGTTTTTTACCTTGAAAATTATGATTTTTGAAATTGTGTCTTTAACAAAATGTTACTTATTTTTATGTTATTTAAAGTGTGGATGTATTATATATAATTGATATAAACCAAGATATAGCAAAAATTAATTATATTAAAAACACAATTATAAACTAGATATGAAAAATGGAAAAAAAATTAAAATCAATCAACACGAAAAAGTCATGTGTCAAATGTAGTCCTTGGAAAGGATTTTAACCTTGGCGGCCTTGGCTCCTTTTGCTATGTTTGCACTCATTTAAAAACTCTAAGTCCATGTCATCATTGTGACCAATACTTGTTTATATTTATAACTAATGTGATGGGCTAGATAGATGATAAATCAATCACAATTCATCCATTTGCAAGATTAATTGCCATTAATTACATCCCAAGTTGTAAATATGATCAATGGAAGAAAAAATTGTAATCATGTAATAATTTGTACAAGGCATTTTCCATGTCACATACAACTACATGACTAGGTTTAGGCATTAGTATTAAAATGATCTAATCATGAATACCATGTTTTTGCATAATGTGATCTACTTATGTTTAGGTTTATGTTAATGTCCACTTGTGGATTATGATTAATAAAGCCCAAGGATGAAAGGCATTTTCAAAATGTAAGACTATACTAAATTATTGCCTATTCTAGGCCCTTATTTTATGAACACCCCCATCCTAAAGCTTTCCAAACAATGGACTTTAATCCAATAGAAATTGCAAAAAATTGATGCCAAAGTTTGATCTTTTTTTTTGTGGGGCCAATGAAAAAAGGTTTGTTAGGGTTTAGGATCTATTAGGATTTGTCAAAGGTGAAATAATGTTTAGGAGGGGTGGGAAAGTTGAGCAAGAGGAGTTGAAAGGTCTTAAAATGTTTATGATGAGAAATATAAGTTTGAAAGGTTTGAATATGTGAGGGAAAGGTATGAAAAAATCTAAAAAGGCTTAAAAGGAGGCAAAGCTATGAATGAACATTTGAGTGAGGTTTAACAAGGTTTGTGTTAGGTCTAACTAGGTTTGAATGAAATCTAAGTGAGGTTGGAAAGGTCTAATGACGTTTGGTAGAGCCTAAATGAAGTTTTGTAGGCTTGAAAATTTGTGTAAAAAAACTTGAAAAATGGGTGAGAAAGTTGAAACAACTTGTTAAAAGGTTTAACTAAAAAAAAAATTGGTCTGAAAAGTATGTACAAGGTGAAAAAGGGTGTGTCAAAAGGTTTTGATTGAAAACGAAAGGAATTTGAAAGGTGAAATGATGAAAAAAGGTATAATTGAAACAAAAGGGGGTATAAATGGTGAAAGAGTAAAAGAAAGGATTTAAGAAGGTTTTAAAATCTTGAGGGAGGGAAGTTTAAGGTTTGTAAAAGGTGAAATAATATTTTTAAAGTGTTTAAAAGGGGTTTAAAATTTTGAAAAAGGGAGTTAAGACAGTGTGAAGGCTAAAGGTTTATTATGGGATTAAAAGGTTTACTAGAAGTGAAGAACAATTTTGAAAAAGTGAGGGCAAAGGGTTTTAGGGCTTGTAGGAGGTCTAAGCTTAATAAGGCAACTTGTCAATGGGTGGAAAAATTAAAGAAGATAGAGAGTGTTGAAATTCATACATATTTAAAAATATGAATTTCAAATCAAATAGTTTGTAAGTCAATTCAAACATTTGGATTTCAATTCAATGGATAACTTGATTGCAAGGTCACTTGCAATTCAAATTACAACTTGTTTTTACTTCAGAATTTATAAGTTGCTACAAGCTAAATAAGCATTAAATTCAAACTTTGAATCACCTCAAGCAAGGTGAAGGTTAGTGAAATGCAAGAATTCCCTCAAGCACTAATGTGGAGTTTTAATTTCCATAATGCATGCAAGTTCTTTTATCATGCTTGAACTTAGCGTTTTTACTTCACACTTGCACAAAAACACCAAAGTTTCACGCTCACACATTAAATCAAGGTGAAACTCAATTTTGGTGAAAATTAAAACTTTTTTGAATTTCACCAAATGAATTTTTGTTAAACCAAGTTAATTCACACATAACAAAATCTTTATTTATTTTTGTTTCAAATCATAAAGTAAATTGGTGTTGTTTTTTTTTATTGAACTTTCACAACAATATTGGATTAATGGATTATGAAAACATTTGAAAAAGTTTGAAATGAATCCAATGAATATGGAATCACCAAAAGCTAGTTTAAATGTGTATAATGCATGTTTTCACTATTTAATAAACCCTTTGAAAACTTTCCAAGAAAATTCAAAAACATATTTATAAGAAAATTTTAAAATACACCGTTACCTAATGGTATAATGTAACATCCTCTTTAGTCATAAATATGAAAATGATTTTTATGTTATTGTGTAAATCATGACTTTTTAATTTTTTTTCTAAATGACCAATCATATTGGGCCATGGAATTTTGATTAAAATACCTATTCCTTATGAGGACTTATCATGTGAACACTTTTTGTTCATTTTAACTAAAATGCACATCATCCCATGTTATTTCCTTTTGTGTTGTGTTTGATATAACATATGTTACACAATTTAATTTGTGTTTTGCTCAAAGAGGGGCCGTACATCTCAAGTGCTGAAAATTTTATGGATATTTTTAATATGTTCTATTCATTTTTCTCTTAATCGCTTTCACACCCTTTTTTTTTGGCCACCAATTTAAGGCTACCATTTGAAGTCCCTAATTGTTAATTGATTGCCCTTATGTTGGTTGAAAGGGTCTTGTTGTGGAATGTTTTTGTTTAGTTAAAATCTTTTTTTTTTTAGTTTAGATTTTTTTTGAATTTTTTTTTTGAAAAATTTAAAAGTTTATTTGGTTCTCATGAAAGCAAACTCATGTCCTTTCATCTTTTGTCATGTAATTTTCACATCTTCGAATTAACGTTGTGTTATTAGTCAATGGTGTCCACATGTTAATAGACATTGTCATTGCCAATCCCACTCGAGTTGATTTGGTTTCACAAGCCACTTTTTTTTATGGGGTTGTTGCAACAATTGTAGTTCAAATGAACGATAATTTTTATCACAATCATTAGTTTTGTTAGACATATTCCTCCCTCTCACTATAAAAGTTTTCGAATGTTTACACAACAAGCAAATGGGTTTTTTCATCGATATGCCAACAGGGCATGAAAAGTGAAAGGCATTAAAAACCTTCATCATTCAATTTTATGCACATTTTATAAACAAAGGGTGTTAGTGACATTACAACATGCACAAGTGGCTTCTATTTTGAGACATGCAATTATAGAGGAAGGTCCATCTATGCTAAGTGTCCTTTCAAGAGGATCTCTTGTTTCCTTATTTGATCTGCTTCTTGTGACTGGAAGGGTTTCAAAAACTTGATGTTCCCCTTGTCATCTACCCTTTGAGGTGGTTTATTTGTTTTCTTATACATGAGTCCTTCCATTTTGTTCCTTGTATTCATGCTTTTTTTTGGTGCTTTGATTTTTTTTATGATTGGGGGTTTCATCATTATTTGTGTAAGACAAAAGTCATGCATTCTTAAATGTGTCTTTCTCATTTAATGTTAAGTGAAATGCATAATGAAATGGGACATGCTTCATAACAGTGTTGAGAACAATGCAATTAAGCACAAGCTTCATGATGAAGCTCAAGATCCATGGCATAAATGCCTTGGTCTTAGGGCTTTCTGTAAGATTTTTAAAAAAGATACACCCTCCCAACTATGTAGAGGGAAATACAAAACTGTATACACCCTCCCAACTATGTAGAGGGAAATACAAAACTGTAGCTTCCCTCAATTTAAGTGGGAGAGCTCCCTGCAAAGGCGGACCTTTTTTTTCAGCCTTGGGGGCAATACACAGCCATAAAGTTCAGCATTCATTAGTAACTTGGGGCAGATTGAAAACTTTTTTTTCTATTACAGCCTTGATTCCTAGTGTAAAAATGCTTAATTAGAGTTTAACATTGGCCTTGACTCCTAGTGTAAAGTGGGCCTTATTCAAATTTTTGAAAAAACCCCAGCTATAACTAGACTCGAAATTGGAACAGGTTGCTAAATGTTTTATCCAAGTCCCAGTTCTTCTTTTTAATAAATACTAGTGTGTGTGTGTATTTGACGGTACATATTACAAAATTACAACTACAAACTACATTTCCAAAACCTCACTATATACCACATTGCTAGGTTCTTTATTTTCATTGTTTCAACCTGAAATTTATTTTTTTTTACACATTCTAACATTTTTTGTGAAAAAGAAAGGCCCTAATCGCCAAATTTAGAAAAAAATAATTTAAATTCGTCAAATAAATATAAAGCATAAATATTTTTAAATGTTTTATTCACTATCATTGATATGGTCTATAGCCTAATTTGGTTAAATCCTCTTTGTGAGATAACTAATCACAAAAATTGAAAGAAAGCAAACCCTGTATAATAGGGATTTTTTTTTTCAAATTCCTTAGGTAGGTGCAATGGCAAGGATCCCCAGCTTTAATTTACATTAAATGGCGACTG
>Ga0116227_10003594_pt1 | contig 34335 bp, 23 predicted proteins | sample S1TSphgellanicum_FD_89693 | JGI IMG/M metagenome (GOLD analysis project Ga0116227, IMG submission 89693) | Host-associated microbial communities from peat moss isolated from Minnesota, USA - S1T2_Fb - Sphagnum magellanicum MG | ecosystem: Host-associated > Plants > Peat moss > Unclassified... | reverse complement strand
TTGGCCCCAAGTTACTAATAAATGTTACAACGTTGACGTCAGGATATTACTAAATGCTGGAACATTGGCCCAAGGGTTGCAACTTGGCTTCCAAATTCCATGGTATGCTTTTTCAGCTTTGGGGCCAATAAAAGGCCATAAAGTTCAGCAATATTAGTAACTTGAGGTAGATTGAAAAGAGTTTTTCTATTTCAGCCTTGGCCCCTAGTGTAACAGCCCTTGAGGCTGATTTTAACTTTTGCACCAATAGGAATGCTTGATTTTGGTTGAAAATTGGCCCTGACTCCTAGTATAAAGCAGACCTTATTAGGTACTACCCATTTGACAAACTTGTAGTCACTCTGGACCAAGTAAATCTTGGGCTGTCTAGTGAACCAGTACTCACACAGGTACCTTCACATGCTTGAGTGAGGCCTCTTCAAAGCTATATTCAACTTGGGAATTGTTAAATTTGAACCTGATTTGACATATGTGTCCGATAATAATAATGTTTAGAAGCAACACGCAATTATTAAGAGTTTTTAGTATTTACCATGGTACCAGTGTAAGTGCTGGTTCACCCAAGGGGCAAGAGTGTTTCATGTTTATTTCCATTTTATGGGAAAAAGTGGTGAGCCATGTATTCCTTGGGAATTTTTTTGCATCATAGTGTACAAAGAAAAACAAATTAGAATACTGGGTTGCAAATTTACAGCTTAATGTCACCTTACATATATCACAAAATTGAAAAAAAATGTTGTCAAGAAAACATCTTGCCACTTTTCTAATAAGTTGTCTTGCATTTTGTTAGGCACAAAATTAGAGCGCTAAATAACTTAAACTTGAGTCATTCTTCCTTCTTTGGAGAACATTCAAGATAGTGTTACAAACTGTAATTCCTTGTAGAGCCCAAGGTTGCAAATCCTTCAATTCATATAGTGGATGTCAACATGGCCATCACTAGGAGCAAGATTATTTAAGAACATGTGTTCAAGGATAGAGAGCCAATCAAGAAAAAGTCTGTTGCTAACTAACATGAGTTTTTAATTTTGAACTTTTCAACAAATAAAAAATTTATATATTAAACTTTAACTAAACTTTAAAGTTCTCTTATTGTCCTTGTGGCTAGTGTGTTCACAAACTAATATGTGCTTATATGTATTATTAGGCCTAGGATCAATTCGATTTTCTTGAATCAAGATCCCTGATTCCCAAATTTTTAAGTTTTGAAATTTTTAACCACATGGAGGCATTTTTTCAACAAATTGACAAGTTTTGACCCATTTTATTTTACCATAAACAATAATGCCTTCCGAAATCATCTTCCTTGGTCTATAGCCATCACATCTCTATTGCTTAAAATGAATTCATTTCTCTATGTCCAAATGGACCATAACACTCAAGAAAGCCCAAAAGGAGGGAAATTATTTATATTTTTTTGATAATTTTTTGTTGACAATGCAATGATGTAGACCTAGAGGCTTCATAGTCCCCTTCATTGTTGGGGGATGCTTAAGCATGTAAAGCAATGTGGTAACCTATGCCCATGTTTTGTAATCACATGGGCATCAAATGTTAAATTTGCCAACGTCCCATAAAAAAGATAAAAAGTTGATTTCTTAGGACCCTTTTTAACCAAGATCATTCTAACCCACCTATGCTCTCTTGTGATCATTTTAAGCTTGTTTTTAAATTTCCCAACTACTCCTATCTTTGGCCTTTTCTTCTCAAGGTGCACATAATGAGTTATTCACTATGCATGTGACAATGTTAATAGGCCATTCACTAGGGGTGACAAAAGCCCTTATCACCCCATCACACTTAGGAGAGAATTATTCATTAGTTTGGCATACCAACATTAGTATATAGGCATACTCTTCATTAAAATATCCAACCCATTCCTTGACTATTGTGTTGAGGGCGGGGTTATATAATTCTCACTTCCATTTTTTTGGCAATTTTTGCAACATGCGTGTTGAGATGCACTTCTCATTCTCATCAAATAAATATGAACTCCTTACCACTTCCCATGATTTAAAGGAGTTATGCTCAATGTTCCATACATTCTCTATTATTTGGAGGCCAATTTTTGAAGTTGATTAACCCTCAAAAATTGACATTTCCAACTTGTTTCCTTTCAACTCTTTAAACCACTAGAAGGCAAAATTCAATATGGAGTCTTTTAAAAAGGGGGGTTGAATGCATAACCTCTTTGACATTATCTTCCATGCTTTAACAATTCTCCCCCAATTTTTAGACTTTGTAGTTAAAACATGCTCATCAACAAACATTTGATGTGGATGTGGTAGCCAACCTTTATGTTTTGAAGGTCTTTCTCTTACACTGTTAAATTTTTTTTTAAAAAAAAAACTTCAAGTTATAATGACTAAATTCCATTTTTAAAAATTATTAATTTGTTGAAAAGTGTTGTTAAAGTATCTTCTAAATCAATGAGACTTAGACCACTTAATTCCTTCTTTACACAATAATCTGACCACCAAACCTTGGTTGTAATGTTGTGTTCTCATCTCCTCCACAAAAAATTATGCATTGTAGACCTACATCTTCTTATAACCATAATTAATCCCCCCCCCCCCATATAATGATAAAAAATCTTAGCGTTAACTGTAAGATGGAACTCACCGCAATATTCATTTACCAAGAGGAAGGAACACTATTGATTAGTAAATAATTACTTGGTAGTAATTTACCATTTAGCTATATCGATGTTTCAACTTGGAAACTGAACCTCACCATGTTGATGAAGCTTGCATCCATCCCGAGTTTTTCCATGCTTGTACAAAAGAATGACCATGACACTTTGTCAAACACTTTTGCAAATTTCAACTTTAAAAACATCATGTCTTGTTTAAATCTCTTAGCCCAATCAATAGTCTAATGGGTAAGTAGAACATTATCAAGGATGTACCTTAATGGAAGAAATGCAATTTGATCATTGTCTATAATTTTCATTAAAATGGGTTATAGTTTTAGCTATAAAGTTTTTGGTCAAAAAAATGTAAGAAACATTCAACAATCTGATAGGTCTCCAATTACTTAATTAAATCCTTTCAATTTATTGCCTTAAATAATAATGTGATCAATCTTTTCATCATGCATAGTGGGAATTTGCCATTGCTAATAGAATAAAAAATCCTTTCAAAATATTCTTCTCCTATTAAACTCCAAAATTGAATGAAGAACTCGATCACCATTCTATCTAAACTTGGTGCTTTCTCCTTTGTCATTAGTTTTGCAACCTTGTGTAGTTTTCTTTTGTAATGGGAACAACCAACACTTTGTTCACCTTTTATGTAAACCTAACAAACAAGGAAAACAAAATACATTATGAGAAAATTGTATTTGTTGTAACTTGACTAATGTAATTATAATGTGTCCAATAAAACTAGATTGTAACTAAAAAGTGTGCAATAGAACTAGATTACAACTCCATAGACAAGTTGCAACGGACATGATTTTTTCATAATGATATTTTCTATTTGTTTCATAACTTTTACAAAGTCTCCTTAGTCATCATATAACTTTGCATAATACATACAATAGGTATATTTTGACTCTTCTTTTGATGAGGTTAGTGAATAGTCTTTTTACCTCAACTTTGTAATTAAAGACTAAGGCATTTTTTTTTCCATTATTACTTTAAAGAATTATTTTGTGCACGCATTACCATGCTACATCCATCTAATCTATGATTTAATGCAAACACCTTCTAATTCAACATCTTCAAGTCCCTTGAGCTGATTTGTTATGTTCCGCATCTCTTATTGCATATTCACACCATGAATATTATGTTGTGCAATTGACCTTGAACTTATTCCAATTCATAGTGTAAGGACTATTTATGAATTCTAAACTTTGTCATTTTTTGCTTACAAAATTATTTAAATAGATGATGACTTGTTATAAATGGGTGCAATCAGAATAAAAGGAACCAAAATAATTGCTGAATCCAATGAAAAATGGTACCTTCACTACTTTGAAAAACCACCATTAGGGTCCAAGCATGGTAAATTAAACCAAAAAGTACATTTTCCTAAAATCCTATTTTAAAATATTACAATTTTTTACATAAACATAAGAAAGTAAAGTGGAAAGTTTTTTATGTTTCATTTTGAAAACATCTATGCTTCCATTGGGTCTATAGTAAGTTGAATATAAAATTTGTAAAACTTTAGTATAATAAAATTAGGTAACAAGTATGTTTATAATTGAGTGGCAAATATTTTTTTCAAACCTACTTTTTTCACCCTACAAACTAAATATATTTAGATGAAAATGTGAAAAAGATGAAAAGCCACAAATACATTTTAAGATCCCATTAATTAAAAAATTAAAAAATATTGTATTTCATATATTTACAACCTACTTAAAGGCTATAAAATAGATTATGAGCTTGCTTGAATTTCCATGAATCTACTCAAACCTACTTTAAACATGTACCTTTATTTAAAATTTTAACATAGTTGAAAAAAATGTTCATATTAATCATTGAACTAAATAATATTTTTAAGTTCAATATATGAAAGCCTACTTGATGGCTACTTTTCATTTATGTCACAAAGAACTTTTGCAATCCACTTTACCATGCTTGGACCCATTAATTTTATTTAATGAATTTTTTGTTCATCTTTTGCAATTGTGTTCGTTAATTGACAAAATTGAAGTCCCATGAATTTGGAATCATCTTATTTTTTTGGAAAAAAATAATTCATATAATAAACACTTGAATAATCCTTTTCAACATAGTTTAAATTTGGATGTGTTTTTTATTGTTAAAACCTTCCCCAATTTTTTTCAAATTTGTTATGAGTTTTAAGATACTTCATATATTAAAGCCACGTGTGTTGAACCATTAAAAAATCCTTTTGAATTTTATGTAGTGATTTTATATTGGGTTTTTATGTTTAGATGCTTTTAATGACTAATATAGTTCAAAATTTGTGATCATGGTTAAAATCAAAGTTGTAAGTTTGATTGTAACATAAATTTTGATGCAAAATTTCATATGTTTATTAGATAATGGGTCATATGTGATTTCAACATTGATATCAAGTTCAAAAAATTACATGAAAAACTATCACAATGGTATTTTAAATCAATACATGAATGCCACATGTCAAATGCAACCTTTTAGAAAAAACTTAATGTTTAACCCAATGAATGTTTTTTTATTGTGATTAGACCTAATTTAACAAAAAAAAACTCCCAATGGGATTTGATACGCAAATGTTTTGAATACATTTAGTTGTTTATTCAAAATACCTAATATTCATCTTTTAATATGTTTTGATGGAGATTAGGTCACACATCTTTATTTCACAAGTGATCAAACGATGGTTTGAACAAATGGGTGAAAACACACTACAAGGGGGCCATTTTGGGCATTTTCACAACATGTATGTAAAGTATATTTCTGCAAAACATATTGCATTTAATTTTGGGTTTCATTTTTGGTGTTTGGGCTTTATATTTTGATTTTCAAAAAGTTAATGATATCTAATATTATTTGAAAAAAAAGAAATACATTTTAAAAGCTTAAATTCAAGGAATAATAAATATATTTATGGTATATATATTAAATAATGTATGTTTTTGTTTTTGGATTGCATTAGGTTTGGGTTTGAATTTGTCAGCCAAAAAATGTTTGAAATGAAAATTTTAAAAATGAACCACCTCACATATATTATCATCTTCCATTTGAAAATGATAGTTTGTCAAAATGTTAATTTACAGCATACTTATGGTCATCACCCCCCAAAACACCCATTTGTGATATGATAATTATCAAATTCTTCACATGGTTCACAAACTTATTCTAATCATATGGAATCACAATGTTTAATATATATTACAAATTTGATAAAGACTAAAAATAATTTCAATCATTTTTTGAGTATATTTGCATTTTTTAGTACATAATGACATACAATTTTTTTGCCAGAAATATATTTTGGAATCGTACAATATAAGTTGGAAAAAAAATTCTTTGCGATTGAATTCTTTGTGTTATAATCTACCATATTATGCAAAAAATTTGGAAAAATATGCTTCAATATTACCATGGTTGAAGTTCAAACATGGACACACTTGGAAAACAGTATAATGTGACAACATTTTGGCCCCCCCCTAATGTGCTTTCACCCAAATGGCATCCCCCTTTATTATGTATATGGGGCTTTTCAACATTGGTCCACATTTGAGGCAATCGAGATGTATACTAGTATGTCAAGTTTCATCATCGTTCTTTTAGTTCCTTACTTTTGATTGTCTTAGGATTATTTAAGACCTTCAATTGTCCTTACATGTTTTTCAATATTCAAAATGACTTTAAAATTGCCCCAAATTATTTTTTATAATTAGAGATCATCCTCCCACATAATGAAGATTTGTTCACATTTGTTTCTATCATATTAAAACCTCCTACCATTACCCATTTATAATTGGCAAGTAGGGTTAACTTCAAACATTTTTTAAATGCAAATCTTTTTTTCACTTCATTAGGTGTGTGGCTTACCAAAGGTGTCCATCTCTTATAAGTAGAATGTATATACCACTTCGCCTACCCCTTACTCTTTTCCATTATTAGAGTAACTCAAGGTGGCCTTTGCCATTTAACATTGCGCAAGATGTTGGATGTTTACTCTTAGAGTCTCTCAACTGTAAACCCCCTTAATTTATGAATATTGCATTTACTCTTGGCATGATGCCATTAAAATAGTTCCTTAACTTGGAAGCCTCCTTGTCAAGGTTAAGACCCTAAACAATACATGATAGCAAGTTTAGTTGCACAATGCATCATTCTTATTTTGGGTTGATTTGGTGGTACAAGCCTTTCCTTATGTTCTTTTATTATTATTGTTAAAGCCCACATGTCATAAAAGGATTGATAATGATAGACTTCCTTGTTAATGAGGGATACCTAAGGTTTATTCCTTTTGGTTGTTACTTTCATAGATTTGATGTTGTTTTCTTTGTTTGAGGAGAAATGAGGATGGGTGTTTGTTCATGCAACCTACCACCTTTTAATATCTTTTCAATTTTTAGACCCATATTATATCTCCTCCCATTCAAGTCCTTTTGTTAATTGATTGGATAAGTGGCATTTGGTGTTGCTATCTAGTTACTTATTGGTGAAAAGTTTGATGATTGGGATTGTCGAATATCCACAAAGGTATATTCTTCTTCCTCATATTTTTGTTTTTTTGCTACATCTTTTTGTTGGTCTTCTTGTTGACCCACCACTTGATCTTTAAACATTGTGTTGACTAGTTGAAGTTGAGGTTCTAATTATGTCTTTTATTTTCCATTACCTTTAGTTGGGTGCATTTTGAACCTTGAAATTCTTTTTATTGTTGAATCCTCACCTACATGGTTGATGGTTGTGCACAAGAGATTAGTGGCATCAATTATATGTCCTTCATGTTCATAAGGGGTTTACCTCCATTAGGAATTGAATTGTTTCCTTGGTTGTACTTAAGGAGTTAAGTTGTATGGTTCTTTCCATTATCCATCCCTTTAAGGCCCTTGTTTGCATCCATTTCCACAACTCTCCTTTTTACCCCTCCTAACTTCTTGGGAGACTAGACCATAGCAATTGGTTGAGAGGCTTGTGAGTTGCATTTGACAATTTTTACTAATTTTTCAACAACTTGGGATGGTTGAAATGTGATTGGGTCTTCACCTAAGGCAAAAGTTAGGTGCCCAACTTCAATTGTAGGTTGCAAGGTGAATTGGGGAGTTGACATTGTCTATAAACATCCTCATTAATCTTTTTTTGTGCATCTTTCACAATATCTTTAAACACTTTAGTCATTTCTTAATCTTCTTATTGGAGTTGGGCTTCAAAAGAATTGTGATATTCCTTTCTAGGGCATATAAATTTATTTTGAACTCCAACTTGCTTAACAATCCATGCTTGGGGCCTCCTACCTTCTTAATTCTTTAAATGTATAATGTAAAACCTTTCTTATTAATGTATGGGTTAGTTTGTTAATGTAGTGGATGCAAGAAATGCAAATGGCAATGCCCATGATCCCCTATTCTCTTAGTTGTTTTCCTTCATGTTTCATCAATAATGACTCTAGACATTTTCCTTACCTATATATGTTCATATCTTTGTATTAGATGCTTCAAGTTGACACAAAAATTACAATGGATTGGAAATTACTTTTAGTTTATATTCACTTTAGCTATATAGACATCAAGTCCCTTTATGTCAACCTAAGTGATCCATCCTTGCTCAAGGTCTATGGCAATGCAAAACCTTGGACCATTTCTTATTTGATTAATTGCATCAAATTTCAAAATCGTGCTAATTTGCAACACAATCATGATTACAAAAATTCTAACCTTTAATGATAACATTTGGAGGGATATCCACATTGATGTTCTCAAACTTGAAGGATGGTTTGGGTTGAATATAAAAGCCTAGTTTTGATATATTGCCATCCCTTAGTGAGTTTTATCTAGTGACAACATTAGCAATTGTTGGTAATTAGTAAACTACACCTAGTGGTTAGATAAAGAAAACTTCTTCTAGCATCCATCATGAATTAGATCTCACCTCCTAGGACCAAAAAGTTCAATCAAGAGATCCAATTCGTTATGTGATAGTTGATAATCTTACTTTTAATGAAACTTGTTATAACTATGTACACTTAGTGGTAGGTGATTTTAGTGTGAACCATCATCAAGTCTAATCATTCCATTGAAATGCATTGACAATCTTGTAGAAGACCTTTGCAATTCTTGCTCAAACCTTCATGAAGCTTTTCCGTAATGCTATCTTGAATGGATTCCTATAACCTTTTGCAACTCGGGCATTCAAAATGTTGATTGTGTTTATGGAGTCAACCATTTACACATCCTCATCCATGGTTCACTTATTTGAGAAAGATCACTAATGTTGGGGGCGAAAAAACCACACATTCATTTTGAAGCACTTGTTTATACATAAAAGCCTCCATGAAGAAAACTAACTAAACCTAAAAACTAGCCAAAATGAACTTTAGTTCGAAAAAGATTCCTAGCAATTATTAAAAGATTAAAAGTTAAATTAAAAAATAAAAATATTGAACTTAGAACCCTAAATTGATGGTTAGTTATCACAACTAGATTGAAATAACATATTGAATTAGATAAGCAACATAGAATTAAACATCATTCAATTCTTAGCTTAACACCTACCCTCTCTAATATGGTCTTCGTGTGAGGATTAGATTGATTCTAATCAATCTCTCAACCACAAACAAAGCAAAGTAGAGATTTAATCTCCCTCAACTCCCCACATGATTATTTTTTCATATGTGTTACTATCAACCCTTCTATTGACATTGACAACTACACTTTTGGCCATGCCAATATGCTTTAGATCTTAAACATTGTCTTTTAAACAAAAATTTAAACAAGTCTTCTAATTTTACATGTAAAAACTTTGTTGGAAAACAAATATATAAGTAGTTGTCATTGGTCAATAAGTGCCCAAATGCTATCCAAAACAAATATGGACTAATTTAATTTTCTGACCACACATATCCAACAGATCTCAAAAAAAATGCAAATATCTATTCCAACTGATACCTCCCCCCTTAACCTTTAAAAATACAATGCACCAAGGCAGTTAGTTAAATGCTCCAAAATGACCTTGATCCTACATATATTTGTATGACCCATTAGTTCACCATTAATGTGCAATACTTGTACCTATTGAAGTTCATATCCTTAAAAGAGGGATAGATCCATAGGCCAAATTAAAGAATCTTTTTATGTAGCAATCATCCATAGGAACTTGGAAGGTGTAGAAAAAGGGACCATTGTTCCTAGGTAGATTTAGCCAAATTTGGCTATAAGTCAGATACGAAGCACAAATTTGTAGTCATCCTTCTATATTTCCAGTAAATTACTGGATTTAAATATAGCATTTTGACAATTTTTTTCTTCCCATGCTTCTTGCAATTGAAACCCCATTTTCAAAAAAGTTATTTAAATTTCACCTTTTTGCAAGATTTTGCCAATAAGAAAAAGGCTCAGGCCAATGTATTGTGTATTGTATACAGTAAACAAGTGCAATGGGTTTACATGCAACACCATGTTTAATGTTGCAAAAGACAAGGTGCCAGGTTGAACAAAGTTTGATTCAAATTTTTGTAACATATCCAATTTTATGATCAAACTTTCTACTTGAAATTGAGTTTGAACAAAAAGTCATATTATTTATGGTTTATGGGTCTTTGAGTGGAAGTAATAGGGGTTCCAAAATAATAATGGACAACATTTTACTGCTTAGTGCATCTTTCCATTAGGGGGCTGGTATGAATTTTTTTGTCATACCCTTTATACCATTACATTTTTCATCTCACGGAGCTCATAATCATCTCATGACTCTGAATTGACCAAATGCACTAGTTGCGACTCACCATAAGGTGACATTTTGTCACTTTAAAAGAAATTTGAAATCTATGTCTAACTAAAAGGTTCCTAGAAAGTAGCTGGACTGTCAATCTATTAGCATTCATTAATTATAAATATTTAGCCCATTGCAGTGATGCAATAGAAAGCAACTGTTGTAACAGGGCTCATGCCAATGGCTTTCCACAGGCTGCTACGATCACAACTACAGTCTTGTGCTTGCAGGTTTCCTCCCCTTTTCTTCTCTGATATGCTTCTTGAGACTGGTGGGGGCTCTGAAACATAACTTGTTGTTCCTTTGCCCCTTTGTGACGGCCTGTGGGTCTTTGTGCTTCTGCCAAGGACTTGGGTCCTTCCTCTCTCTCTCTCTCTCTCTCTCTCTCTCTCTCTTTGTTTTGGCTTTCCCCCTTTGTTGGGTGCATTGTTTAATAAAGTTTGCCAGGGTTTCATCATTACATTGTGTATGTAAGTGCGATAACTGTAGCCCAATGGAAAGAGACCCTTATTCATCTTCCTGAAATGACTTTTCCAACTCTCAGCTTTCCCATTGACTAGATGGTGTAAATGCGTAGATTTGTCTATAGTCCGTAGTCTAGAAGGTTTACATCATCAGTCTTGTCACTGCTAGAAATCCGTCACGAGCAGTTTCCATGTCCAGCCCACTTAAAATGGTTAGACGCTAAACTTTTCGCCCCCAAACAACCACTGTCCAAGTGTTGGTGCAATGCCCTGTGTAGAAGTGTGTGATTCTGTTGTAGGATTTGACTACTATTAGCTGAGTTTTAGCTTCAATAAAGCATTGCATTGACTCTACTCAGTTCCCATAGTAGAAAATCCTGCTGAGCAGCAGTCAGATCATATTTATCATCATTTAAAACCCAACAAATTCTCTCTTGAGTGAGGATTGGTAAATCATAATGATTGGTAGAGGTGCTTTGCTGTTAGTAGTTCCCACCTATTTGCAGTCCCTAAGCTGGTGGGGACTCTCTAATGACAGAAAATTAGCTAAAGGAAATTTAACAGGTTTTTTGATGGCTTGAAAGGGCAATCTAAAGGTTATCATCTAGAATCATGATATTTTGTGTCAATGGGTATACCCCCCCCCTCTCTCATGTTGATGCCATGCTTTTGAGTTTTGACCTACACCATTGTGGTAAGGGGTTTAACTACCTATGCATCCAATTTTCAATTTGATAGGTACTACTACCTAAAGTTTTTTTATTATCCGTCAAATAATAATAAAATAAATTAAAACAACGAGTGTGTCACACTATGGCCTTGCCATTTACATTAAAAAGTATCTTAAGGCAAAAGAAGAATTATGGAAACTCAAATATTTGACCATGCAAGAATATAATCTTCAAAAAAATCCTCTAAAAGAAACCAAAATCCTTCAAGATATTATAACTCTATAACTAATCTCAAGTATCAACACAAGCCAAAATTATCACCTTTCAAAAATCCTCATATAAAAATAGACTAATTATTACCTAGGGGCCAAAATCCCTTAAGCTACTATACTCTATATAGTGAATCTAAACACAATATCCTTGCCTTGGTAGGCAAGGCCAATAAAAATATATTGTCATTATTGTCAAACAAGCAGTCAGTGAGACTACTGAAACCATAACAGTGCAATCAACAAGGATTACTAAAAAAGCACCAAAAGGATGTTTCTCAGCCCCTCAGCGGCCAGCCAGAGTTGGCTTTAAAAGTCAACAAGGGAGGGTGAAAAGTCATCTATCCATCCATCAAGCTTGAGAGACAGAGGGATTGCTGCTTTTGAAAAATTCAATAAGGAAAATTAGAATTGTTGAAATAGTGTTTCAATTTCACAAGTTGGATATTTCAATGAAATCATTTCATTTTTCTTTTCAGTACACACTAGTGTGTGTTGAATTTTTAAAAATAAAATTATATATATATATTGGGCTATTTTTTAGCCAACTCATGCTATCCCTTTTGTTCTTTTAAAATAATAGAAATATGAACCCAAATGGAGGGCTATAATCTTTATAGAGTGAAGAAAGAGCCACTTTCCCCAATCACACTTATTAATTGACAAAATATGTTTATTGACTAAAACATATCAATAGAAAGAAGTGTATTTGTTCCCCAAAAAAAAAAATTCGACCAAAATAATTGGGGAAAATTTTGTGTTTTTAGTGTAAATTTGACTAAATTTGCTATTTTTTTGGGAAAATCTCGCCGAATTTTTTTATGTCAAAAATTTGAAAATAAACCCTGATCGGGAAACTTTTGGTTTTCTGGTGTTAACTTGACTAATTTTGCTATTTTTTAGCAGAAATTCGCCAAATTTTTATATCACAGACTTGAAAAGAAAAAGACAAAACCTGACCTGGAATGTTTTCTTTTTTTAGTATAAATTCGACTGATTTTTCTACTTTGTCGGAAATTTTCGTCAAGGTCGAAAAAGAAAACCTCTGATATTCGAAAGTATCTTTTTCCTCCCTTTTTTAATTTGCTTTTCCTTCTTTTCTGTATTTTCTTTCTCTTTTTCTTTCCGATATCTAACTCGAGGTCTAACCCAGGGCGAAAGTGAAGTGCACGAGACACGACACAACGGCGACCTTCTTTCCCACTCGGGACGCGCTTCCCCGCCCTGCGCGTTTTTCTCTTCCGCTCTGCTTGTTGTGGGAGCGAGCTGCAAGCGAGAGCTTGAATCTTGCTCGGGAAAATTCCCGGTATCGTAAGCCGTGTCAGGCGTCGCCCTTATACTTGCAGAGCAGGCTGGAATTCGCAAGAAAGCGGAGGAGGTTTCTTCTGTTTGCGTTCAGGAGGTGATGGATGATACACAGGACGCGAATTAAAACCCTCACGAGCTTGCGTTGAGGTTCTGGCGCGCGTGTTTAGCTCTTTGAAGAGAATTTGCATCTGTTCTCTTTGAATTTCCTTCGGGAGAATTTTTCTCGTTTTTTTTCCTTCTTGTTCTTGTTCTCGTTCTTCTTCTTGTGTGGCTACGTGCGGTCTGGCGCCATGAATGATCTATTGTCGGAGACTTCGTCGGCCAGGAAGGCGGGAAGTCCCTATGATGACGATTTGGAGACGGGGCCTAGTGTGCAGATGACAAGCGTGGGAGGAGATAAAGACTTGACGCGGTTCTTTGCCGATATTGAGAAGATCAAGACGCAGATGGAGAGCATCAGAGAATTGCTCGCGAAGCTCCAAGAAGCGAATGAGGAGAGCAAGGGTATACACCGGGCGCAGGCGATGAAAGCTCTGCGGGACCGCATGGATGCCGATATTGCGCAAGTGACGAAGATTGCGCGGACAATCAAAGGCGAGCTTGAACAGCTTGACAATGGCAACGTCGCAAGCCGGCGTGTGAAAGGATCTGAGGAGGGAACGCCGACGGACCGCACTCGCACCACTATTACAAACAATCAGCGGAAGAAGCTGAAGGATCTGATGGGAGAATTCCAAGCACTGCGAGAAAGGATGATGGGAGAGTACAAGGAAACCATTGAGCGCAGGTTTGCCATCACCAGAACTCCCTCGTTTTTGCTGTGGACGAAATTAATTTGCACCAATTCCAATTGTGCCATGGATTCCCTCCTTTCGTCTCCCATGCAAAATTCTCCCTCATTATGGCCGTCTCCATGTCCCTGAACTTCCGTTGCAAGCCTCTGATGATTGTGGAGATTACCTGAATGTCAATTCCTCTCCCCGAGCCTCATTCGGTTGACCTCCAGGCCAGTTTGATCGGCTCTCCACATCTTGAAGATGTTCAGAAAGAGAAAATTCCTCGGAACAAGGTTCAATCAGGGTTTGAAAGTGGTAGGTAAGGGCAATGGACCAAAATCAGGTTCCTGCTTGAGGCGGCAGCTGAGGGCAGCGTTGAATTCTGGTCACGCCCCCATCCGAGGGCGGCACCAAATTCTCGTAAGGCCTCATCCAAGGGTCTTACCATGCGTAATGACCTGCACATGCACGGGAAAAAACTGCGGGCCCTTGGGAAATGTGGAAGAGATGATCTTCCGTGACTGGAGGGATTCTCTTAGGGATTTAGGGCGCCCTCTCATACACCAGGAAATCTCTGATAGGTCATTACGTGGTAGGTAATCTGGGGGCCTTACCAGAATAAGGCACCTGCTTCAGGCCAAGGGCAGCGCTGAGTTCTGGTAACACCCCCGTCCAAGGGCCCTACCGTGCATAATGACCTGTCACGCACACTAAGAAAAAAAACGATGGGCCCTTACAAAATGTGTAAGAGCCCACCCAGAAACGTATGATGACCTCCCATGTCAGGAGGGAATGTTATGGATTTTAGGCACCCTCCCAACCCACTGGAAAATCTCTGACAGGCCATTACATGTAGCTGGATCTTGTGTGCACATCATGACCCAGAATTGTTCATGAAAATGCTCTTTTAGATTACAGAATTTTCTCTACAACACACTCTCTTGGGTCTATTTGAAGCAATTGCATAGAAATGCTTGCCTGAGTAGTTTGACAGCCAGATTCATTAAGTAGTGCATCCATTGTGTCATGTCACAGGTACTATACAGTCACTGGTAAACAAGCAGATGAGGAGACGATAGACCACATAATTGAGACTGGAGAGAGTGAGACGTTCTTGCAAAAGGCTATCCAGGAACAAGGGCGTGGGCAGATCATTGAAACAATCAGAGAGATTCAGGAAAGGCATGACTCAGTTAAGGAAATTGAGAAGAGTTTGCTAGAGCTTCACCAGATCTTCATGGACATGGCAGTGCTGGTTGAGGCCCAGGGTGAGCAATTGAACAATATTGAAGCACAGGTCAACAGTGCTGCTAATTACGTTGAAAGAGGGACCACTCAACTGACGATTGCCAAAAGACATCAAAGAAATGCTCGCAAATGGACATTGTGTGCCATCATCTTGCTTATCATCCTCATTCTCGTCATTGTCTTGCCTATCCTGAAAAGTACTGGTGTAATCTAAGAACATTCACTCTGGACTCTGTGAGTTATGTATCCAACCCTTTCCACTGCTTTGGAGATCATCTTCTGTACCAAGAAGATTAGGATTTTTCTTGCATAAAGAGCCACAGTCAACTATGAGTTCTCTGTCATCTTCTTCTTAGGACTCCTGTCTGTTAATCTCAGCATTTGTTCCAGTTTGTACTAGGGACTGCTCAATCGTGATTGCAAAAAGTATAGGCATTTCCAGTATCTGTAATAAGACTAGTCAAATATTAGCCTGCAAGGTTACATGCATTGCCTCTTTCTTACTGATCCCTATGTGCAACTGAGGTGTTGCCTCAATGTATAAATTCAAAGAATGCATAAAGATTTGGTGAAATATCAAATTCCATGTACACTTGTGCTTTTTCTTTCTGTGGGTCTTCTGAATGTCTATCTCTTTTCTTATGCAAGACTTGGTGCATGAGTAAGATGCTTGTTCATTCAATGCTGTGGTTTTTGGGCACAGACAATAAGAGCATCAAAGTAATTACTGTGAGAAGCTTCTGGATGTCGGATGCCAAAGGTAACTTAATTGTTTTAGGCAATGAGTTTCAGTCACTACTGTTTTTCAAACCCAACAAGGCAGTTTAATCACATCATGTGAATCATGGTTTCTCTGCAAACATCTCACAAAATGTCAATGCACAGTATTGTCTGTCCATGTGCCATGCGGGGATTTTCTGCAACCAACACAACCTTGCCAGTACTGCTCCCCCACCATGTCCAGGGCAATCAGAGAAAGAGGTGTGATTTTGCTTATCATTTTACCACAAGCTGATGCTAATTCATCCTTTGTCAGATTTTGCACACTTACTGCTTGTGCAGTCTGATTTTTAGTGTTGCACTTCACTGACCACAAATGAACCCCACACCAAACGCACGGCTACTTTCAGGAAATTCTTAAACTGTTGTTATGCAGGTGTTATGGAGAATGATGATGAATTGCTAAAGGTTTCGATATTACTAGCAGTTTTAGCCATTTCTGCAAAAAGCAGAAAACATTGGTTGCAATCAAACTGCCAGCTTCTCAGCACGAAAAAGGCTTTTTATTTGAGGACAACATAAATCAACACTTTATGTAAATGTGATTGTCTCCATATTGCAGAGCAGGACTCCCAACTCCTTTGACATGACACAGTTAGGGACAACACTGTAGAGTGGAAAGCAGTAAAACCTGTAGTGCGGGTTGGCAGCTTCTCCAACAATTTCCCTAGTTGTGTATAGTGCCACCTACGTGCGTGGGGGCAGAGATATGGTGGACATGTGTAGATTGCACCTAAGCATGGCTCACGTCATCCATCATCTCTATAGTGGAGAAAGTGACTCCTTTATTCCAGAGAATTAGGGAGAACACTAGTCACGGCCTAATGGGTACCTTGTTTATGGATCTTGTGAAGTGATGATGGGCACGGATAATTGGTGGATGGACAGCTGCAATTTTCATCTATCCTGTAACAGCATGAATAAAGGCCAGGAGGATTATCCATTCAGTGGAAGAACACACCAAGATCTTCAAAATTTATGTTTCCTTCTTGTAAGTTGTAACCAGTGTCAGGGGTGTTACCCTACATTCTTGTCAGATTCGACATAAATTAAGTCAAAAATGAGATGTTGAAATATTTGAGAAATTCCAAAGAATAAGTTGTTGAAATTGTAAACAGATTTCCAAATCATATTAGAGAAATCCTAAAATTCACAGTCTCTTCACCCTGTCTTTGGGCCTCCTTTCACCCCCTAACCCCTCTTTCCATGCTATCCCTCTTTCAGTGCTATCCGTAAAGTAAGGAATTTTTATTAAAACTCGGTACGAAGTGGTGAAATTCAGCATTTAACGCGCTAGGTCGAGAGGAATCATAATAGCTGTACATGTAAGAGCAGCGAAATATATGTAGGAGCGGTGGAGGCGCTCAGGTTTAAAAAGAGAGGGAATAGGTATTTTTGGTAAGGAAGACAGGGTGAAACTCAGAAAACCATCAAATGGTTTTCTGAGTTTCACCTCCCCTTCAACGCTAATATTCTTTTTTGAAGGTTCTTTTTGAGTCTCACCCTGTTTATGACCAAACTCTGGTTACTGGTGCTGTCTTATCCTGACTTTACAGATAACTCTATTGTCTATTAATTTTGTGAAAGTTCACTGTATTATTCCACACTTGTTCTTTTAGGGTTGACTTAAAATAGGATACACGTATCTCCTTTCGCCTTTTCATAGCTGTAACTTAAAATTTTATCACAATTTAATATTGATTGTGTTGTCTGTACTATGCAAAGGGCCAGGTAAGGTTCTAACTGGTTTGACCGGGGCATAACTAATCTAAAGGGCCAGAGTGAACCAGCCCCCATGATTGCACCAGCCCGTTGTTCTGTCTTCAGGATGGGCTGGATGATTCATCTTTTTCTTATTCGTCTTTTTACCTTAGGTTAACCAATATTCTTCTAGTCATTTCTTCTTGGCTAAATTTCTATTTTTTAGGACAATTTATATATCTTACTGGTTAAATTTATATTTTTTCTTAACTAAACTTATATCTCTTAGCTAAACCTATACTTATTCTTGGTTAAATTTGTATCTCTTGACTAAACTTATATTTTTTTCTGGCTAAACTTTTATTTCTTGGCAAAATCTATATATTTTATTGGTTAAATTTCTACCTAATTCCTACTCCAAAAATAAACTAAAAATTAAATATATTTTTTGATAATGTCACTTTAATTATTAGCAAAACATCTGCGTATTGGCAAAACCTATTTACCCACATGTCATCATACCTACCTATGCACTTGCAAATTGTGGACTTTGATTGCAAAAATTATAATGTAAAATGTGGGTAGTGCAAAGAAGTTGTAACATATATTTGTAGCTTGATTCAAACTCATGATGGTCTAATAAGCCATTAACCCCAAATGTGGGTATTGCAATTGTGGGAATTTTTTTAGTGGCGGTCCTCTACCTCCATTTTGGACCATTTAATACAAGATGTACTTAATTTAATTAAGGAATGGGTTTGATAAATTTATAGTTAAAAATACATCAAACATTTATGGATATTTGCACAATTTTTAATAATAATCAAAATCAATCCTAGATTGGATTTTGGGGGGAAATTTGGCCAAATCTTCATATATAAATACTTGCAACAAGATTCATTTTATCTCTTTTGAAGATGAATGAAAAAGGTCTCAAATTGGGCCCTCAAATTGAAATGACCACACTAAAGGTAAGAGAATAAATTTTTATTCCATCATTTAATTTTTTTATTTTCATTGTGTTTCAATTTTAATTCATCATTCATTCCTAAAATGTTATTTTGTATGGCATTTGTATATGTTTATATGTTTATTAATTTTATGACATTTACCATTAAGAAAAATTAAGTTTCTATATAAATATTTTGGGGTAATTAGTTTAGAACTCTAAGGCTAATGCTTCCATTCATTATAATTTTAGTTGATTAACTTTAAAATTCAAAACATAGTTGCTATAAATCTTTTTTGTATTCCATTTGTAACTATTTGTATAATCATTAAGTTGATAGCATTTACCATTAAGGTTTAACTTTAAAGTTTAATGAAATGTGGGTTGATTTATTTCAGTTGTGTTTTCAAATCAAAATACAATTATTTTGAATGTGACATCATCCTTTAACATCAACAATATGATTTTTTTCATAATCATTTTCTTATGTTTTTTCATTGTTTTGTTCCTAATTTAAGGAAATCAATCTCCTTGGATAGTTTTAATGCGGTCATCGAATTTCATTAAGATTGTGCCATGTTTGATATATGGATTTTAAATTTTGGCCTCCCATAGATAATGTGGATTTAGGGTCATATTGATAATATTGCATTTTGCCACTAACATATAATGTGCATCCTTAATTGTCATGCAAGTATTACATTTCCCTTTCCCATATACAATGTGGATTAAGGTGATAATGTGGGAATTGCACTTTGCCCCCACATATAGTGTGCATCCATAAATTGTCGTGCAAGTATTGCATTTCCCTCTCCCATATATAATGTGAATTACGGTCATAATTAGTGTTGGGTGAATATCTTGAAAATCCGAATATCCTAGCTAGATATCGCTCAAAATATCACTTTTGAAATCCTTTGGATATCAAAATTTTGATATCCAAACTAATATCCTTATATCTGGATATCAAAATAATGATATATGGTCATATAATATCTAGACATAATTTTAATTTTTTTAAATGATATCTGTGGCAGATATTAAATCCATGCCTGGATATGGATATGAAAAGGATTTAAGTTTAGAATGTAGGTTGTTAAGGGGATTAAAACAAAATTGTGGGCGCCAGTGTAGGTTGTTACAACAAGAAAAAAAAGTTGTGGGCACTGATGTAGGCCATTACAAAGGAAAAAAATGTTGTGGGCATTGCCATTAGACCTAAAAAAAAACAAGAACCCTAAATCTAGAATAAAATGGGGTTTGAACTTAGTTCAAGCCAAGCCCCACTTTTTCCTTTCTCTCGTTTTTTGCTCTCTACTCTCCTTTGCATTGCTACTCTCCTCTTCGCGTTAATTAATTTTTCTTTTTACTTTGTTGTTTTCTTCTTCAAATGTTTTTCTATTTTAGGTACAAGGTTCTTTGTGTTGTTTTTATTGGTGTGTTATTCATTGAAGAATCTTATATTACCCCCTTGCATTCCTTCTTGCAAGAATTAGGGGTGGTTCGGAATCGAAAATTGAAAACTTGTATTTTTTCAATAAGAAAAAATTCCCTTTGATTATTTCCATTACTATTTTTTTAATCCGTTATCTTTTGTTCTTTTTTTTTTTTTGTTTTTTTTTTTTTTTTGGCTTTTGGTTTGTGGTGTAGGGCTTGTTATAAATTGTTTTGGAGACAAACATAAACCCTTGTATTTTTGACAATTTTATTTTTGCTTACTTATTTTGAAATATTTTCTTTTTGCTTACTTATAATGTTTTGCAATCTTATATCTTTGCTTGTTTTGTAGTTTTTTTTTTTGCTTGCTTGTAAATGTTTTGCATCATATTTAATTGTGCATAAGAGCATTATCATCACATCACACAACAAAACCTTGTATTTGTTTCTTTAGTTTCTCCACCATTTGTCTTTGTAAAACAATTGGGAAAGATGAAAAGGTCAAATAATCAAACAATACAAACTAAAGAATATATAATATGCATAAATGATGAAACTGAAATTAATCAAATAAGGGAAGAAAGTGAAAACCCAAGTCTACAAACTAAAATAAGTAGAGTGACAAGAAAATTTGATGAAAAGAAAATTAAACAAAATTTACAACAATTGCAAACTCAAAGAAAAAAATGGCATCTTGATATAGAAATGCACTTTGTTGGTCTTTTTATTGTGTTAATGATAACTCAAAAGTAAACTTGGATGTTCCTCAAATGATATGTTGTTTATTGTGTCATTTTCAACCTATTGTTTATATGAATTCAAGAAAACGGTTAAGGAAAGGTCTAGTAACATATTATAAAACAAGTGGCATAACATGTCTGCAGAAACATCTTGATGTAAATCATTCAATAATTTATAAAAGGTCGCCCAAAAAAAAAAATGAAGGGAAAAAAAATGTAGGGAAACAATTTGCAAAGAAAAGGTCTCTTATTTCCAATTTTTTCATATTTGAATTTTTTTGCTTCAAAAGACCCCTTCAAAAGGATGATGTGGAACAAAAGATGTTTGTGGAAAATCTTGCACATTTAATAGTGAAAACTCATTTGCCTTTGCAATTTGTGGAAAGTGTGTGGTTAAAACGTTTAGTGTTATAATTATGTCATTGTGTGCAATTCCCTTTTCAAAAATGATTTTCAAACACTATTTTGCCTAAAATGGTGGAAAAAACTAAGGAAACATATGTTTTTATTTTACTAAATGATTATAGTTATGCTACTACCAATTTTGATTTGTGGATGCCCCAAGAATGCACATGATGTGTTTATCTTAATCATAATTTTTTTGGGATCTACTTTAAAACCAAAACATGTTACTCTTAGTTTGTTTGAAGCCATTGAAACTATAGGACAAGCATTGGCTAAAAATCTTATTGAACTTTTAGTTGCATATGGTTTGAAAAATAAGATCATAACATATGTGAAGGATGAAGGTTCTAATTTAAATACATTGACCAATGCTTTGAAGTTTGTTGTTAAATGTGAAACTTTAGGTTTGTAAAAAAGCTTTTAGGGAACCTATTTTGGTCATGTTTTTTCCAAAGTGTGCCAATATGCCACAACTAACGTCAAAGTTTGTAAGAACTTGAAATATGTGTTTGTTAAATTTGCCTAGGCAGATTTGTAGAAATGCATTACTTGGCTAAAGAAATATGGTAAAGGTCGTCAAGAATGGAACAAAACTTGCATTGAAACTAGTTTGAGACCCAAGAAACTAAACACTATAATGAAAACAAGGTTGTTTATTTTTCATACATTTAATTTTTTGCTCCATTTTTGCAAGTCTATTGTTTTTAATTTATTTTAATTATAAATTTTTTTTGTTGATCCTTGATCTACTTCTGCAAGTTTACAAGTAAAATCATCCTATTTCAAGAGGCATTATAATTCAGGGCAATAATTATCTTATGTTATAGTCAACAAACTACAATGAGGGTTACTTGTCATGTCCCTCCAGCTTTAACTTAACACATATCTCAAATAATTGTGATGTTTTGTCTTTAGTTATAAGTGTTTGTGTGTTGAATTAATTTTGTGGGCATTGGTTACTTTCTGATGCTTTGAATGTAACAATCACTATGAGCCTACAACTTGAAGAAAAAATATGGAATTTCATTTAACTTGTAGGATTTTATTAATGATGATTATGTTGTAGCCTAAGAATTATCATTGCCTACATCTAACATTAGAAGAGAAATATGTGGCATTTTAAATGGTTTTCTTTCATTATTTAAGAAGTATGAAGGAAATAAAACACATAACATGTTGTCCATGATGTTAGACTTTAGATTTAAAAGTATTTGGTTTCATCTCTTATTGGTTGAAAGCAAGTTGTTTCCATTGTCGAAGAATATGACCAATGATCCCTGTTTTTTATGCTTTTGAGATGCTACCACATCCTCCACCCTATGGCAAAATTTGGACCTCTAGCAAATATGCAAACTAATGAAAAAAATAGTTTAGACATTTTTGAAATGTCTACTAGAACCAATGAGATAACAAAGGAGGTGGTGAACAAGGAGTTGTTAATGTTTAAAAGGTTTCAAGTAGATGTCAAGGACATTAAATGTCCTTTAGAGTGGTGGGCGAAACATGAGTCTTTATTTCCAACTGTGGCATTTCTTGCTCATTAGATTTTTGGCATTATTGGTTTTCAAATAGAAACTAAAGGAATTTTTTCATTAGCTAAAATTCTTACAAATTTGAAGAGATGTCACTTACAATTAAATAATTTAAATAAGATTATTTTTGTTAGTAAAATTTGGCCTAGTGATCCTAGGGTGGGTTATAGTTCACCTTCTAATTTGATAGAGTTATTAAGGTTTATCTTGCCTCAGAGGAAAAAAATAGAACAATATGAAGGTGAATTTGAACGAAATGAACTTTTGGACTTGTAATTTGTAAAATATTTTTGAAAAAAAAAATTTACCTTGTTATCCAGAATGTTAGGTTATCTGATGAATATTAATGGTGACAGATATCTTATCATATTGAAATTTGGCATTGTATTTTTTAATGATATCCTTAAAAGATATTACAATTGATTTTTAAATAAAAATAATAATAACCAGAACAAGCGGATAACCAAAATTAGCGACTATTAAAAAAGATATATATCCGCCCAACATTGGTCATAATGTGGATATTACACTTTGCCCCCACATATAGTGTGCATTCATAAATTGTTATGTAGGTATTACATTTCCATCTACCATATATAGTGTGGATTAGGGCCGTAATGTGGGCAGTGCATTTTGCCTTCACATAAAGTGTGCATCTTTAAATTGTCATGTAGGTATTACATTTAAAGCTCCCTTGTATAATGTGGATTAGGATCATATAATGTGGGTATTACATTTTGCCCCCACATATAATGTGCATCATTAAATTATCATGCATGTATTGCATTTAGTGCTCCCACATATAGTATGGATTAATGTCAAAATGTGGGTATTGCATTTTCCTCTTCTATAAATAGTGTAATTTATTGATTATCATGTGGGTATTACATTTAAATTATCCATAGATAATATGGATTTTAAATAGATTTATGAGTATTGTAATTTAAATTTATAATTATGACCATAGACCATATCATATGTTTTCCATACTTAACATTTAAGGTATTATGTGTATGATTGTATAGGGTTTAAATGAAGGATACAAATCAATTACTTAGAACATGTATATTTGCATTAGTATTGGATATGAAAATTAACATGTAATTCAACATATTGCAGGTATAACTTGTTTTGGACATTAACATCAATTTATCATCTTTTATTGTATAATAAGCTCAAGGCATAAATTCAAACATGGGCTGTGCTTCAAAATCTCAATTTATTGAAATTCAAAACCCAAGGAGGTCATCCTTTAACAATATGGACTTGGTGTGGAAAAAGGATGTTCAACATAAAAATACACATATAATCAAAATTGAGTGTGCATACATCCCACATGCATGAATTTTGGAATTTTTAAATAGTGAACGAAGCCATGATGACTCCCCAATGGACTGGAACATTTATAAGTGATATCCCCACAAGAAAATGTAAAAATGCCAAGAATCCACAACCACCTTGGCCATATTTGGTATGATGTTTTATCATCCACTTTTGTTATATGAAACTTGTTTTTTAATTTCATATTGTACCAAATCTTAAGTCCTAAATTGATTACACATTTTGTAAGTATGCATGTGGGTATGGATCGGAAAAAATCATCCCAAACCACCATCAATCCATTAAATGGGGTTGTTAGCCCAATTCTTGATAAGGCAATTGTACACACAACCCGAGGTGGCAAAAATAATCTTCTACCATCAACCACATACACAAGCTAATGGTGAGCCTATGCATGGTAGACATGACCTTGATTCCATTGCATAACCATCTTTTTTGCCCCACGAATGTCACAAGCCCTCAAGGACCACGATTAGACTCAATAGGGTTTAGGCTACATCATCAAATAAATATATGACAAACATAAGGCAATATGGTGGGCTAGAATTGATGTAGGAAAGGGAATGACAAGGGATGATTTCATTAAGCAACAAAACATTGTTTACTTGGATTGTAAACATAGAAGAAAGAATTGGTGTTTACACAAAAATTTGGTCATTTCACTTCACGCATAGGCATTTAATCATCTAGATGATGTGTTTTATTTTCAAGATGCAAGTGAGGATAATGCCATTCATGTCCCATTCACAACAGGGATACAAACCTCAGATCTCAATTGCAAACCATAGTTTCATTAAGTGATAATGGGGCAATCTCAATGGATGCCACATTCGGCACCAATGACATGAAATTTCACTTGTTCACATTGATGGTGTTTGATGCACATCGCATCAGAATGATGGTTGCATGGATCATTACAAGCCACCAAACATGCAATGATTTGGTGGAATGGCTAACTCCTTTGAAAACAAAACTTTTAAAGAAGAACTTTAAGTGGAAACCTTTATGTTTCATCGGTAATGATGCTCCACAAAAGTTACAAGCATAGTGGTGAATTTTATTCTCATTCTACATTTTTTTGAACTTTTATGTACATGCAACCATTTCAAAATTTCATCCCACATTCTCCATTGTAAATAATGTTATTATTTGAAATGATAATAAATTCATATTTTATGCATGGTTAGGATTGTGTGAAGCGAAGATCAAGTGCCCATTTACCTTCGCGTATGACATGGTGTAAGGCTTGGCACTTATGTGAATGATGAAAAAAATCAAAGACAATGGGTTGCAACATGTAATATTGGACAACCTTCACACCATCATATACATGCCCATTGAACCAAGTGGAAACATTAAGCCTTCGTGACTCATGGGAAAAACAAGATCATTGAAAGTTTCATCCAACATTTGTTTAATGATTCATGGACTCGATACTTTTGGATTTATTATTTATAAATCGATACATGAATTAACTCTCAATCCATTATAATTGTTTCACCATGTTGTGCATATCCCAAAATATTCACTCCTTGAATTAAGGTAGAAACACCAATGATGGACTTGGCAATCCCATGTGGGTATTTTGTACTTTATTGTAGATTTGTGGATGGTGAGGCTTCAACGAATGCCACATTCAAACTAGCACACACACACATCAATTGAATCTTACCATGGGGCATTGAAACATTGGTTCTCTTTGGAAAGAAAGGAGTTTCGAGGTCAATGGATTGATTCGTTAATGTGGAAACTCACAACAACAATTACAAGACATTACATGCAAACATCTAAAATGAAAAAACACAGGTTTATCAAAAATAAAGTTGTGGAACACATTGTGAAAGCGAGTGTTGAGAAGGCCACATTGATTCTTCACACCCATGTCACCCATGGGATAGATGATTTGAATGAAACCAGCCATGCATGGATGGTACGAAACTAACAACATTCGTATATGACATACAAGGTACCACTTCCTTTCATTAAATATGTTTGTTGCACATGTGAATGGGTGTTACATGGAAACTTATGTAAACATCAAGTTGCCATTTTTTTTACATTTATTGATTTCATTAAAAAAAATATCATTCAATATTATGGGACATGGTATGGATCTGATTATGGAGGTTTTGCCACCATGTTTTGGACCCTACCTATTTGCACATTTATGACAATGAATATAATGATGAAGAGGCCGATGAAGATCATTATGAAAACCATGGGTTGTTAATATGTGTGGGCTTTTGATATTGGATGATATTTCCCCCAATGTGGAAAAAAAGAAGGATCACAACCAACTTTCAAGTTCATCCACCCCCACGAAAAAAGCGCGTGCTCGAATGGGTGACGTAATGCAAAAAATCATCAATGGAGTCAAAGAAGGTGGGGTTCAACTCATTGACCACATCACATCTTTGTTGTGTGTTATTGCAATAGATGTACAAAGTATTTGCCTTTCCAAAGGGAATGAAGTCATGCATCTCGATATAGCATTTCATTGCGATGAACTTGGCAATTTAGTGCACCAGATGAAAGGCATAAACGATGTTAAAACATGGAAATATTCGTAAGAAGAGGGTTCATAAGTTTGAAAAAATAGTACAAATGTTTTTTGTATTTATCCCCCATTTTAATTTTCCATTACTAAAATGTGCATGATATTACAATTGTGTCAAAGAATATATTATTTATGTGTTAATGCATTGATTTTGTATTAGTGAACATATAAAGTTTGAAAGTTAAAGTTACATTGCTAAAGCTATATAACACATTTTCTAAAACTCCCAAACAAGAATATCTTACTAAAATGTCATATAAAGGTGGCTTTTGCATACTTGCATCATGTACAACTAATTTACCACCTTATAAAATTTGGGTATTGTAGGTTAATTGTATAATAATCACTAGGTCAATATGCAGGTAATGCTTACCTATTTTGTCTCTTGTGGCATTTAATTGGTTTTGCATGTAGGTATTGCAAGGTTTAAGTTATATCATAGTTAAAGGTTAACATGCACTAATGCAAGTATTGCATGTAATGTCATATCTTTTGTGGGTATTAATTATATATTAGTATGTTAGATGAAAATATTACAAATTCCCTATTCCTTCCAATGGGGGATTTGACCACTTAATACGAGTATTGTCCTAACTTTTTCATCAGAATGATGATTTGTTTTAATGGATGTACGTACTGTAACATGGGCTTATATTGCGGGTTTTAATTTAAATTTGACAAATGTATTCATGTTCATTATAAGACAATGCATTTATAGCTGAAGGTAGTGAATTACAAAATGTAAGATATGATTTAAGGTTGAAGATGTCAATATTGTTTTTTTAGCATTCCTAGAAAGTTGTGATTACAAATGGATTAACAATATGACATACCTATTCTTCTAATGCAGGTATTACTTTAATTTTGTCTTTTTTCCACAACATTGAGTATTTCAATAAACGTTTTATTTTGTCAAATTAAGAATCACCCGTGGTATAATAAAATTTAATAAATATTATTTTATACATATATATCCATGTTGTAATTAAATATGCAAACATAAATAAAATTTAAATCCAAAATGTAAGGTATTAGTTATTTACTAACATTAAATTCTAAATATTGCAAAAATTTATTATTAAAATGTCATAAATAATGTATATTGAAGTTATAAAGATTACTTTTGATTGATTAATTGTTCGTATAAAATGCAATTCAACATTATAATACAATTAGGACTTAGAAATAAGGATTTAAAATTTCTATTTTATGATGGTTTTGAATCAATTTCAAATGTAAACTTTATATTGTTATTTAATATATGAATAAAAAGCCAAAATATTTTCTATTTTCTTAAATTGTAATTTTATGTTTTAATACATTGAATCAATATCAATATAATGTAAATGTAAGGCTTGTTCAGAATGTTTTTGGGGAAAAAATTCAACATTTTGCAATATGGTCAAAATAACCATTTGGAAAATTTTCAAAGAAAAAAAAGATGGTTTAAGGTTTATTTTAAGAATTTTTGAACGTAAAGTTTATTAATAATATAATTTATGTTGTTAATATAATATTTCATTTTTTTTGTCATCTAAATAACATTTATATATTATTATTTTATTTAATTGAATGTTAATTTAGTACAATTCAATAGTACTTTCAATTAGTGCAATAAAAAATAAAGAATGAATGTTATCTAAACCAAAACCTTTAGTATTTTTGCCAAATTTTTCATGTTCCACCACAAAAGTGGTGATGAACCATTAAAACCTTAAACCAAATCTAGGATTCCCATACCATGCTAGCCAACCACTAAATTTTATGAACTAAAGATGGAAATTTTTTAAATGTAAGTGTTTAATTAGAATAAAATGTGAATATTTTTTTGAACCATGTAACATGATATTATTTAGTTTTTGAATTATGGGCTTGCGATAATGTTATGAAATTTTAGACATGAATATATTCATTAATATGTTCTTTTTATAATATTTGACAATATATTTAAATGTCATAACTTATGATATAAATATGATATATTATCAAGCCTTTTAATTTTTTATTTATAATTATATTTTAAATAAATCCTATTACATGCAGGTATTGTATTTGGTGGAAATGATGCCCTTAAGTAATAGATGATGAAGGAGTGAATTTTTCAATACTTTAATAATCAAAGTTTATTAAATAAAGGGGAGCTTTTGGTGAAAGTACACAATGCATATTTATGTAGGTACTGCAAGAAGCTTGGAAACCTTAAATCTTTGGAGTTTAGAAAAAATGAGGCATGTCCATAGTCAAGATGAAAATATTATTAATTGGTTTAGGGATTTTTATTTATAAATATCATTTGGATATTTCTTATTACATTTGGTCCATTAAATGTAGGTATTGCATTTGGTGGACAAGATCCCCTTAAGTAATCCTTAGATGATGAGGGACTAAGTTTTTGCAATACTTGCATAATAAATACTTATTAATTAAAAAGGGGCTTTTGGTAAAGGTACACAATCTAAATTTATGTAAATATTATGATAAGTTTACTATGGCAAACTTGTAGTATTACATTACAATAATAAAGGTAAAATTACCTTAATGATCACCCTATCACTGATTATAAACAATGTAAGTATTGCAAATTAGGGTTTGGAAAAATTAGGACATGCCCAAAATCAACGTTTACACCTAAAGATGAAGGTATTGATAATTGGTTTTTTTTTAAAAAAATAGGTACCTTTTGGATATTTCCTATTGTTTTTTATACACTAGATGCATGTATTGTATTTGGTAGATAAGATGTACCTACATAACCTTAGATACTTACATGACCTTAGATGATGAGGGAACAATTTTTTGCATTATTAAATCAAGGGGGGTTACATAACATAAATTTACTTAGGCATTGCAATTTGGGGTTAGGACACGCATTTGGGATTTGACATAGGGTGATAGGGTACAATATTGCAAATTGAAAACTTTAACCCTCATCTAAAAACTAAATATTTTCATACAAAAAAAACCTTAAACTTAATATTCGTAAATTTTTTTTGTGCATAAACCATAATTATGTAGACATTATAACCTAATGAATGCATAGGTTTTAATTTGAAAAATTAAGAAAACCTATATAATGAACCCTAAAATGTTGAGTTGAAACTTTTTTATGCAACAAAAATTCCCTACATTGACCTTAAGTTAAATAAGCACAAAAAGAATTGGTTGTATAACTTTAATGGTGGAATTTAACAATTTTTTAAGAACTAAGTTAAAATCTAATTTTGGAATTATTTTTGCATAACCCTAAATTGTGTACAAACTATCAACATTGGATACATAATTGTAATAAAACTATGAAACAATTATATATAAGTACCAATAAAACTTGTGTTTTAGATTTAATTTTGGGGGGGACCCCAACCAGTGGGAAGGTTTTTTATCATTCATACCTTTGCCATGGAGTCACCTTCATTCTCCTTTCCTTTAATGAAAAAGAAAAGAAAAATAGGAAACTCCTTAGATATATGTGTGTATGTGAATACAAAAATTCACTTAAAAAATATTCCATGAAAATAATATAAATGTTAAAAAAAAGTTACTTTAAAACAATTAATGACAAAAAGGTGGGCTTAATTTCCTTAAACCCTAAACCCAATGTCCCCTTTATTTATTTGAAACATATATCAGGAAAAAGTTTAGATTATAGCAATGTGACGTGAACATGAATTGGTTGATATGTGGGTATTGCAATTTGAAATGTTTTATGGAAAACCCAACCATCAACAAGAGAAAATCAAAAGTTTGCAATATTTGCATAGACAAACTGGGTTTTGCATTAAGGGGACTTTCATGAAAGTGGGCAATGTAATTATATAAAAATATAAAATTACATTTTTTCCTTGATTGTGCAAGTATTTCATGATAAGGATAATGAAGGTATTGCTTAATGTTCTAGCATGGCCACAAAATGTGCTAACCCTATTAGATGATGAGGGTATTGCTCATATGGTTTATAGTAAATGTAACTCATTCATGGTGGATGGGGGTTTTGTGTGTAACATGGCATAAGATGCTCCCAAAATCTATAAATCCCAAAACTAAAGGTTAAAATTAAAACAAATGGATTGATACAAAATGTTGAAGTAACCACATTACAAAAAAAGATGGTGACAAAAATATATAAGTTAATCTATAATGCCTAGACCCAAAAATGGTGCATACATGCATTAAAGCTATATCTATAATTATTCTTCCAAGGAGGATGAATTAAAAGGAGTGCCCATATTGATGCGATACTTTGTTGTAGCTTCTACATTTTTGTTGCATGATGATAAGTAAATAGTTAACAATGTTTTAACACAAGTCGAATTGCATTTGCAACAAAAGCTTCCTTTGTTGTGCCTTGAAGCCTAACACAAAAAAACAAAAAAACAATTAAAATTCCAATGTTAAGTTGTAAACAATTTTTTTTTTAAAAAGTATAAGTATGGAAATATACCGCCCATGAATGATTTCGAAATCATGATACTTGGATATTGCATCCATTTCTTTGGTTTGGTTACATTTATTGGACTCCAATGTCCAATTTTAAACACCCCATGCAACTTTCAAAAACTTTGCATAAGCAACTATGCTTGCCCAAATTGTTTCAGCAAGGTTTGCATCTTTCTCAAGGTGTGCCCATGCACTTTTGGTAGATGTGGATTAAATTCTTGTGGAATTATTCCACACTTATTATAACAACAAATTTGCACTAAAATATGCACACATTCATAATTCATGCCTTGATCCCAATCACACCTACCTTTACATTTCATTAAAACACTAGATTCATGGTTATTTCATATAACTAGAAACTGTACTTCAAAATACAATGAAAAAATCCAAAAATAAAATTACAATTCATTTCCTTATATTTTTTATATTACAAAGTATTCACACAACAATATGAATATGAAAATCACTATAGATGTCTGTACTTCTCTTGTTTATTGAAAATTTCAATCAAAATATAGCAAAAAATTCCATATTTTGTTAAAATGAAATCAAACAACAAGATTGAATCTATGGTATATCAAAAACAAAATATGTAGTTTCTATTACAAAGTACTTACATTTACTTCCTTACTCCAAAACTATGTGTCTAATAATGAAAATCCTTTTCCCAGAACTCCAATTTTTGGGCAGTCCCCAAGTCACCATCAACATGATTCAAAATCAAACAAAAATTCAAAATTTAAACCTCCAATGTCTAATGATCAATCCTTATCTTTAATGTTTTGTTCATCCCAAACAATGTAATCAACCTACCCCTTTAACATTACCCCTTCTATACTTTGAATTCTATCCTCGAAACTAGGTTGTGAAATGATAGAAAATGAAATAAAAGTACTATGCAACCTTCTAGGTTTCTAATTGTTCAACTACAGTCTCTGTAATCTAAACTTGTATAGTAACCGATGGTTTTATACTTATTTCTGAATATGCAGTTTTAACCTCCTCCACTAGCTCAATTTGTGGTTTTATTTCCAAAGGCTACATCTTTGATTACTCTACCTCTATTGCTGGAATAATTTCCACTTGTTTTTGTTCTTGAATTATTTGTGGTTCTTTTTCTTCTTGGCCCCCTCTTTTGAGTTCCTATGGTTCCTTGGTATGCACTTCCTCCTCTTGAGCTGTCCCATTGAGCCCTACTTCAATCTCTTCATTTTAGTTCGAGTTTTTGTACTTATTGGACTTCCATAAACAAACTTTGGAAAATTTCTTTAATATATCTCCAACTTGTACTTGAGGCTCCTCTCATCAACTTTATGACGGGCCAAAATTCATCTCCAACTCCTTTACAAAGTATTCTTTTATAACTTCATATATTCCTTAGACTCTGTATCATAATCCTTCATTTTGTTTTTTGTCTTCATTAGATTGTAATACTACAACATATGTTCATAATCCTCTAACTTTTTCTTCACACGAGTTGGGTCTAGACTTTTCCTTTATTCATATACAGTTTCCAATTATGTTCGCAACTATTACAAATTCCTTTGATACCCTTTATTTGCCTCCACCAACTTGTCTTTTTCTGTCTTTGCTATCCTTCTTTTGAGTTTTTCAAAAATAAGCAAAGAAGCACTCTTCAGATTCATCAATTCTAGATCTATCAATGCATTCTCCTTTTCCTTTTTCTCCTTAGTTAATGTTTCCACATGACTACCCAAAGCCTCTTTTTGTTATTTGTAATGGAACAATGTCTTTGCGCGTTTCCTCTTTATAGCTTCCTAGGCTTTAGTTGTTTTCCTTAACTCCTTTAATTCTTTAACTTGTGTTTTCATCAGAGCTATTTTAGCCCTGAGCTCCACATTCTCATCCTTTAGTTTTTGTATGAACACTTTGATCTTTTGTTCATTCTCTGTCTTGTTTTTCTTCCAAATTTTTATGTTATGCTTGATTCATTCTTAAAGTCCTTCTCCTTGTCCAATTCCACCTACAATATTGCCTTATCCTTATTTTCTATGATTAATCTGTTTTTTAGACTATTCACCTCTAAATTCAAATTCCCCATATTTAGACTCACAATTGTCATGGTTTGAAATAATTTAGTTGTTTTATCAACATGCATTACTTTTGCAACTACCTTTTCCACATATTTTGGTGTATTTGTCTATGTCATAGGATTTTTGGATCCTTCTACAAAAGATCCTAGCTTTTGTACTAATATACTCCTTAGCCAAACGCAAATGGCTACCCCTCTGCAAATCCTAGTCTACTAACTAGTACATGTAATTATAGTGGTTTAAACACTATTAAAGGAGTTTGTGTTTCCATTCTCTCCATTCGTAGTTCAGTAACTTGTAAACCTCCTTATGTTTGTTGTTGTTGGTATATATGTTATTGATGTTATTGTTGTTACAAATGTTATTGTAAATGTTGTAAATGTTGTGGACTTCAAGTGGTGTCCATCCACTCTTCATATATATATCCCCATCCATCTATAGATGCTCCTCAACCTTTGGAAACATTATATCATGCTCCTTTTTAACCTTTTGCCTGTGTTCCTTCATTTGTCTTTCTTGTGGAGATGACATTTGTGGTACCTTTGCATTTTCCCTACTTGCATGTACCAATATTGGCATTCTAGATGGTGCCACTCTCCCCCTCATCATATTCTATGATAGTGCTTTTGTGCTTTCCTGTTTTTTTCTTAACTCCTGATTCTGAGGCTCCACCTTCCTCAACTTTATTCTTCCTTTTGATAACACTTTGAGATTTTGTTGTAATCTTCTTTCTATTCTCCAATGTTATCTGCATATCCTTTCTAGTTCTCTTGAACTTGGCCTGTGGTTTTTGTGGATTCTTTTTTTGGTGAACCAACATATATTTAAAAATCTTTGCCAATATCTAACTAACTAACAGGTGTCCTTTTTGTCCCCCTTATACTCCCTAACATATTTATACCATCGATCTAGCTTGCCACACAAACTATTGTATATAATTTGTGCCCAATCCACCTTCTGCCCCTTTTTTGTTCTCATCAATGTGATGGCATCCTTATTGCTAAAATATGTCATTTTTTCTCTCTAATAAATCATAGATATGATTGTAGGGTATTAAACAAAATATGGCATATGTCGCAACCCTAGCCTTGGCCTTGCAACCAAGGCAAAGGGCTTGCAAGGGTGTGAGCCAAGAGGAAGCCCAAGAGTCAAAGTAAGAAGAAGAAGCCCGGGAGTCACATCACAAACTCTCGGGAGTGTTAGAAAGTGTGAGGGAGTATGAGGGAATGAACCCTCACACTCCCAAGGCAACTCCCACTTTGGG
>Ga0116227_10003593_pt1 | contig 34335 bp, 34 predicted proteins | sample S1TSphgellanicum_FD_89693 | JGI IMG/M metagenome (GOLD analysis project Ga0116227, IMG submission 89693) | Host-associated microbial communities from peat moss isolated from Minnesota, USA - S1T2_Fb - Sphagnum magellanicum MG | ecosystem: Host-associated > Plants > Peat moss > Unclassified... | reverse complement strand
TGATCCTGGGTTGAGAATATGTTACATGACGACCAGGTAACTTCGGCGCCCAGTTCAATCAATGTTTCAATTAACACAGCTGTTTGTATGGTCATGTGTAAGCAACCCGCAATGCGTGCACCGTTCAATGCTTTTTGCGGTCCGTACTCTTTACGCAGCGCCATTAGGCCCGGCATCTCAGCCTCAGCCAGTTCAATCTCTTTACGACCCCATTCAGCTAATGAAAAGTCTTTTACCTTGTATTTAACGTAAGCAGTCTCTACTGATGACATATCTTTCTATTTTTTTGAATGGCAAAATTAAGCAATATATATGTGGAAATAAAATTGTGACTTATAACCGGTAAAAGCCACCATTGCGCAATGAGGCTTCTATCTCAACCTATCAGCCGATTTCACCAGTTTCTCATCCCGCTGAATACCTTTTATAGCAAAAATATACAGCAAAATAGCTAACGGACAAAGGAACAAACCTATGCCAAAATTCTTAAAATCGAGGGTTACTCCGCCGCCTGTTGCAGCTTTTGCAGCTTGCGCTATCCAAAAGCTATAGCCAATAATTACCAATACAGAACTGTAGCACAAGGCTATCTGCTGCTTACGGTTTTTATAAAGAAAAATGATGATCAATGGTATGATACCAACAATTGCTGTTACCGCTGTAAGCGCTACAAAATGGTCAGTAAGTTGTTGTTGTCCGTTTACATCCTGGTAAACACCCATTACCATAATATTTATTGGCTTATTATCAACATAAACGTTGTGTGCCAGCGGAAAAAGAAAAAGAGCCAATATAGCCAGACTGGCTAATAGCAGGTAAACACTTTGTATTCTTTGCAGCATATTTTAAAATATATGTAACAAAGATAGAAATATGATTAAAATTAAGTTATTGGAAATTAGGAAAGAGAATTAAAAAAAATGAGTCAGTTAATGGTTAATATTTCGCCTGAAGGTGTGCTTTTCCCTGTTCATAAATACAAAAAACGCGATGAGTGTAATGTAGGCGAGTATACAACATACGCTAAATTTGCTAATGATATTAATAACATCGAATAACAATAACGCGCAATAAACCGGTATATATAAAAAGGCTGTTATTAATAAACCTATTTGTATTTTCTGAATAGCCTTTTTGTAATAGTTCCTGAGTTTTTGGCTATAGGTTCTATCACTAAATACGTCAGCTACGGCTAATAAATCCATATTATAGTTCTTCATCAATAATAAGTTTAATCCAACGGGTTTATAATGGTCGCAGTTTAGGGTTCTGCGTAACTTATTTTTTACAATAAGGTTTGCTAATGTATAATGTACATTTTAAAATTCCAAATTTTAAAACACAATTAACTACCAGTTAATCAATTTCTTATATTTATTAAATTTTGCATTTGCCGGGGCTTATTAACTTTGCCGTGTGAGTTTGCTACAACGCTTTTTTATTGAACTGGCTTATGATGGTACAAACTATCATGGCTGGCAAATACAGCACAATGCGGTAAGCGTTCAGGAAGTGCTCAACAAGGCTCTATCAACCATACTGCGTGAGCCGATTGAAACACTGGGCTGTGGGCGTACCGATGCCGGTGTGCATGCAAAAGAGTTTTTTGCACACTTTGATACGGAAAAAGCCATAGATAACGGACCATGGACCATAGATAAAACTAATAATGTTATCCGCGGCCTTAATTCTATCCTGCCTCAGGATATCGCCATAAAAAGTATTTTTCCTGTTGCGCCTGATGCGCATGCCCGGTTTGATGCCACCTTGCGCTCTTATGAATACCATATCCATTTTAATAAGGATCCTTTTAAAAACGGGCATTCGTGGCTGCTGCGCGACGAGCCTGATATTGTCCTGATGAACCAGGCAGCTGCGATCATAAAGCAATATATTGATTTTAGCTGTTTTAGTAAATCAAACACACAGGTAAAAACCAACAACTGCAAAATAGCCAGGGCCGAATGGATTAAAACCGATAATGGCATAGTTTTCCATATCTCGGCCGACAGGTTTTTGCGCAATATGGTACGCGCCATAGTGGGCACCTTATTACAGATTGGCAATCACACCATTGAACCCGAAGCTGTACGCGCCATTATCGAAAGCAAAAACCGCAGCAACGCCGGTCTATCGGTTCCTGCCTGCGGCCTTTATTTAACGGAAATAAAGTACCCTTATATTTCTTAAGCCATATAAGTATCAAATCTTCAAATTGAAATTTATGATCTTATAATTATGTCTACCTTTGAAATTAGTGAGCACTGATAAACAAAATAGCGATTCAAAAAATCCTCCATCAGCAAAAGAAGTAAAACCTGCGCCTTCGGCAGTTACCGGCAAAGCACTCGACTGGAAATTATTAGGGCGTGTAATGCACTACGTAAAGCCGTATAACAGAACATTCGTAACGGCTGTGTTTCTCACTGTTTTTTTGGCGGCAATTGCTATAGTTCAACCTATCCTCATTCAAAAAACGCTCGACGATTATATTTTAAAGGATAATTACAGCGGCTTGGTTTTTATGATAGAACTGATGCTGGCACAGTTGGTTGTACAAACCATTGCGCAGTATTATCAAACTTATATCACTAACTGGCTTGGCGAATCTGTGATCCGTGATCTGCGGATAGATATTTTTAACCATATCACCAGTTTGCGCTTAAAGTATTTCGACCGCACCCCTATCGGTGTGCTCATAACCCGCACCGTATCCGACCTGGAAACTATCGCCGATATTTTTTCCGAAGGATTGATCTCCATTATGGGCGATATGCTGCTGGTATTTGCTGTAATAGGCTATATGCTTTATATTGATTGGAAACTGGCGCTCATTACGCTGATACCGATGCCGTTCCTTTTTGCGTCAACCTATGTTTTTAAGGAAGCTATAAAATCATCTTTTCAGGAAGTGCGTACGCAGGTGGCTCACCTCAATACTTTTTTGGCGGAGCACATCTCCGGCATCAGCGTGATACAATATTTTGCCCGCGAGGACCAGGAGATGCGCAAGTTTGTATCGGTAAACAAAAAATACCGCGACGCTAATATCCGTTCCAACTGGTATTATTCTATCTTTTTCCCGGTGGTTGAAGTACTGTTTGCCATGTGTATGGGCCTGCTGGTTTGGTATGGCTGCAAAAGGATCTTGACCGATCAGCAACTGGCACATTTATCAGCGCATAACAAGGTGGTTTCGCCGGGCACTATACTCGCATTTATAGTTTACCTCAACTTACTTTTCAGGCCGATAAGGCAGTTGGCCGATAAATTTAACACCCTGCAAATGGGCATGGTAGGTGCCGACAGGATTTTCAAGGTTTTAGATACCAACGAAGTTGCCGTTAATACCGGCACATTAAGACCATCAAAAATAAATGGCGATATTGAGTTTAGCAACGTTTGGTTTGCTTATAATGAGGAGAACTGGGTGTTAAAAGATATCAGCTTCCATGTAAAACCGGGCGAAACACTCGCATTGGTTGGCGCTACCGGCGCAGGCAAATCGTCAACCATAAATATCCTGAACCGCTTTTACGAGATTGGCAAAGGCACTGTTAAGGTTGATGGCATTGACATACACGATTATGATGTAAACTACCTGCGCGCACAAATTGCCACCGTTATACAGGATGTTTTTTTGTTTACCGATACCATTGCCAACAACATCAGCCTGAATAATGAAGCCATAACCCGTGAGCAAATTATTGCTGCGGCAAAGGATGTTGGTGCGCATGAATTTATTGAACGCCTGCCCGGCGGTTATGATTATAATGTAATGGAACGTGGTTCTACCCTATCTGCAGGCCAGGCGCAACTGATCTCCTTTATCAGGGCCTTGGTTTATGATCCGGCTATACTTGTACTGGATGAGGCTACCTCATCAGTTGATACGGAAACAGAGATATTAATACAAAACGCCATTAACAAACTGATGCAGGGCCGTACGGCTATTGTGATAGCTCACCGCCTCTCAACCATCCAAAATGCCGACCGGATAATTGTACTCGATCATGGCGAAATAAAAGAGATCGGCACCCACCAGGAACTGCTTAAAATTGAACACGGCTATTACCGTAAATTGTACGACCTGCAGTTCAATTCAGCAGGAATATCAAGATAGTGTTTACCCTCAATGTCATTTCGAACGATAGTGATAAATCTTCACCGGTCTGCAAAGCGGTTGTGCTTGGTGTAGAAGATTTATCCCTCCGGAAATGACAGAGAGATTGTTAAAATGTACGCTTACTTAACAGGTGGTTTCGTCCCCGGGTTAACAGGTTGCTCTTCCTTTTCATGTTTTTTGGCAATATCACCGCCATGGGGTTCGTCGGCGCTGTATTGTTTGTCGGCTTTATGCACTACGCTTTTGTGGCCATTATCATTTGGCCTATGGGTTGATGTATCTGATGGCGAAGGCTTATCGTGTGAATTTGCTGGCTTTGTCATATGGCTGATGTATTTATATTGAATTAACACCAGAGATTTATTTTTGTTCATATTCCAAACCGATCTGTAATAATATCATGACAGCCAAACACTAATATCTCTTCCCACTATATTTATGTTTATTGATCATATAAATCTTAAAACATGAAAAACTTATTGTTAGTGGTACTTTTCTCAACTCCATTTTTTTGCTTCGCCCAAATTGATACCGCTACCCATAAACAAAAGGTTGCTTATTGTATAGCCCAAGTTGAGCACAATGGTTCAAAATTTGATATTAATTTTGATGATGGTTCAAGGGGTAAAAATGGCTCAGAGATAAAGGATAGCCAGGGCAAAACCATGAAATTCGACTCACGGATCAGCGCACTTAATTACGTTACCCAGCTTGGCTGGACATTGGTTTCATCATACACATTAAAAGGAACTACACGCGAGGTAATTGCATTTGTTTTTCAACGGCCGGTTAATCAATAGCGTTAATTTTTGTTAAAACGGCGCTCATTTTCGTATTGGTAAATAATAATAACAGATAAACTTTTACCTTTAGGCTGGGTTTCTTAATTTCGCAAAAACCAAAAAGGTATCTATGGAAGAATTTGAAGCAAGCGACTCGGCAAAAAAAACCAAAACGATATACATTTCAACCGTATTTGGTATTGCTATGGTATTACTGATGGTTGGTTTGCTTGGCCTTATTTTGGTTAATGTGAACAACCTTACGCGCTACGTTAAGGAAAACATTGTACTAAATGTTTTTTTGGATGATGCCACGCATGAAACCGATGTTTTACAACTGCAAAAACAACTGGAAGCCAACCCAATGGTTAAACAAACCCAGTATGTAAGCAAGGAATTGGCCGCCCAAAATCTACAAAAAGACTTGGGTAAGGATTTTGTTAATTTCCTGGGCTATAACCCGCTGCCGCAATCAATAGATGTGTATTTAAAGGCTGATTATACCAATGATGCCGATATAGAAAAATTTAAAACAGAGTTGCTTAAAAACAACCCGATAGTTAAGGAAGTTAAGTACGAAAAATCATTGGTGGAGCAAATGAACCAGAACTTAACCTCTATTACACTGGTTATACTTGCCTTTACCGGCATATTTGTGGTGGTATCGGTAGCTTTGATCAACAATACCATCAGGCTGGCCATTTACTCACAAAGGTTCTTAATAAAATCGATGCAATTAGTAGGCGCCACTAAAGGCTTTATACGCAAGCCATTTTTGCTTTACGGCATCTGGCATGGCCTTTTAGGCGGCTTAATTGCTATTATAATATTGATAGGCACTTTATACTTTGCCTACCAGCAAATACCCGACCTTGTAATTTTGCGCAACTATGCCGAGTTTGGGATAGTGTTTGCCATAGTTATAGGCATGGGGTTATTTATTGCTGGCTTTAGCACATTTTTAGCAGTGAATAAGTTTTTACGTTTAAAAATATATGACCTGTACAGGTAAAAGCTAAAGGGCGAAAGCTAAAAGGCGAAAGCTGAAAGGTTAGAAAAAAATCAATAATTCAACAACTCGATAATTCAATAATTAAAACATACATGGCACAAAAAGTTACAAAACCGGCTACCAAGTCATCAGCAGTTAAGGCTGATGCTCCGGTTCATTTTATTTTTGATAAAGGCAATTACCGTTTGCTGATCATCAGCGCGGTTGTAGTTGCATTTGGTTTTATATTAATGGCCGGCACAACCGACATTTACAGCACTACCAAAATAGTTATAGCACCACTTGTTGTATTAGGTGGCTTTGCACTGGGTTTTGTAGCCATCTTCAAAAAACCCGAAGCGAAAGCATGAATATAATACATGTTATAGTCCTGGCGATTATTGAAGGACTAACAGAATTTCTACCGGTATCATCAACCGGCCACATGGTTATTGCCAGTTCGTTAATGGGCATCAGCAAGGACGAGTTTGTTAAGCTGTTTGAAATTGTGATACAACTGGGTGCCATATTAGCCGTTGTGGTATTATACTTCAAGCGCTTTTTTAAATCACTCGACTTTTACTTTAAACTGGTTGTAGGCGTTATACCCGCTGTAATACTGGGTGTATTGCTAAAAAAATATATCGACGCTTTATTAGAAAGTCCGCTTGTAGTAGCTGTGGCTTTTGTAGTAGGCGGTGTTATTTTACTTTTTGTTGATGAGTGGTTCAATAAACCTACCGTTACTGAAGAAAAGAACATCAATTACCTTACAGCGTTTAAGATCGGATGTTTCCAGTGCCTGGCAATGGTGCCTGGCGTATCACGTTCTGCCGCCTCAATTGTAGGTGGTATGTCGCAAAAGCTGAGCCGTACCGCTGCTGCTGAGTTCTCGTTCTTTTTAGCAGTACCCACCATGTTTGGCGCTACTGTAAAAGATCTTTGGGATTTCCACAAACACAGTACACTATCAGCCGATGTAATGCACCAGGACTTAAAATACCTGCTGATCGGCAGTGTTATCGCGTTCATAGTAGCATTGATGGCTATCCGCAGTTTCATTACCTTTTTAGAGCAAAAAGGCTTTAAAGTTTTCGGCTGGTACCGTATTTTTGCAGGGATAGTAATTATTATATTGTACTTCACCGGCAATGCTTTGCACAATATGTAATTGATTTTACAACCGAATAAAAAATAGCGATGGGTTTGAAACCCATCGCTATTTTTGTTTACCCCAAATTGTCATTCTGAGCGGCAGCGAAGAACCTGTCCGCATTTCCCGGCTGCTCTATTGCGCTCGTCTGTGACGAGTGCTTAAAGTGGGTTCGCGATTGTATCGCCCGGGCATTGCAAATGCCCTACAGAGTTAAGCACTCGTCACAGACGAGCGCAATTGTATGTGAAACTTTGATGATTATCTTTTTACACTGCCAATTTCGACGGCGTTACCCCATAAGCCTTTTTAAACGCGAATGAGAAGTGCGACAGGTCCTTAAATCCTACATCCATATAAACATCTTTTACTCGCTGGCCCTTTTCCTTAATAAGATAGTAAGCATCGCCTAATCGCTTTTGTTGTAGCCAGCGATTTGGTGGCGTATGATAGATCCGCTCAAAATCGCGCTTAAAAGTTGCAAGGCTGCGGCCCGTTAGATAAGCAAAACGACTGACATCTACATTGAACTTATAATTCTCATTCATATAAGCTTCCAGGTCTATTTTGCCGGGCTCGGTAAAATCAAAGAGGATATTTTTTAGTTCCGGGTTGGTTTGCAGTAATATCATGACGGCCTCTTTAATTTTTAAAGTGGTGAGCGCGTCGTTACTGAGGCTGTAATCATTAAGATATGGCGTTAACGATTCCATGTAATTTTTCAACAAAGCATTTGGCTGCAAAAGCATACAATCATCGCCAGTATAAGGGCCTGTTACTTGTATGTTGTGCTCGGCGCTCATGCTCTGCAAAATATCCTGGCACATCCGGATCCCGATGGATTTATATTCGCCGCCGGCTTGCGGATATTTTACATATTTCGACAATTGGTTCCTGCGAAAGAACCTGAATTCGCCAGCCTTACAATAATAAGTTGTGCCGCCGATAGTTATATCAGCATTGCCGGATATAATATAGCTGCATGTATGTTCCGGTATAAAGTTCTCCCCTTCCCTATTCGTCTGCGGATAGCACGAAAACAAAATAAGTGGTGGCCCTTTGCCACATTTTTCATTCATAATTTAAATTTATAAATAAGCTTTAATGTTATTAGCCTTTCACCAGAACTTTACCTAAATCTGATTGAAGGAAATCCTCCGCAGCATCATGATCTGTTGATACACTTACGTGCATCCATTTTTCCATTTCGGCGGTGCGTGTGGCATCAGCTTGTTTTAGTAAGCCAACGGCTTCGCTGCCTAAAACCAAATGCACAGGAGGCTCCGGGTGTACGGCCAGGTCAACCATTACTTTAGCGGCTTTATCCGGGTCGCCCATTGGTACAAACTTTCCGCTGGTGAAAAATTCTGATCTTTTGTCTACGGTACTTTCATACCCCTCAATGTTCCGGGCATAGGTCATGGATGCGCCAGCCCAATCAGTACGGAAACCACCCGGTTCAACACAGGTAACAAATATACCCAGCGGCGCTACTTCTTTCGCCAGCGCCTCGCTAAAGCCGCCCAGGCCAAATTTGGCTGCCTGGTACATAGTTAAGCCGGCATTACCCACACGCCCGCCTACCGAACTGATCTGTAGTATCCGGCCTGAACGCTGCTCACGCATGTAAGGCAATACTGCCCGCGTAAGTTCAATAGGCGCATACAAATTGGTTTGCAGCTGACTGTAAACCTGCCTGTCGGTAAAAGCCTCTGCAGCGCCAACAATACCAAACCCGGCGTTGTTCACGAGCACATCTATCCTGCCGAAATGCGCTACCGTATCGGCTACCGACTGGTATATATCATCGTAATCGGTAACATCTAATTTAATGGGGAATAATTGCTCCGGGTATTGCTCAAGCAGGCAGCTTAAAGCCTCCGGATTACGGGCGGTAGCGGCAACTCTGTCGCCACTGGCTAAAACCGCTTCGGTAAGACTGCGCCCCAGTCCGCGCGAACTACCTGTTATAAACCAAACTTTTGTCGTCATGTGTAGATCTTTGATAAAGACAAAGATACCTCACAAAGCAGGCGACAGCTTTGTTAAACGGCTCAAATTATTTTGTTGAACGGCTCATTAAAGTCAAATTGTATAAATAACTGTTCACTAAAATATACGGATTGGACTTTTTCAACGGATGTGCTCTGGAGAAATAGTTTTGGCATAATATTTATAAATAATTAGTTATAACATTAAAACCTGCAACATGAAAAACGTTACTAAAACAACCCCGCTGCTTAAAGCTATCGATCGTGAATTAAAAGCTATTTTAGCAAAAGATATCAGAAAGTTTAATACCGTACAGGAAATCAAAAATAAAAACGCGGCTTTTTTACAGCTTATAGCTGCTTAGCATAAAGCGTTTGCTTATGGGAAGCCTTTGAACGGAAGATAGGCATATTGTAACGGATATAAATATTTACCGGGCAATGCGTCTCATTCTAACACATTACATTCGTAACCATTGGCTGCCATTAGCAGTATAATGTTTAATGTACAAACCTTTTCGCCTTTTACCCTTAACACCTTGTCGCAATCTTCAAGGTCAAAGTTTACTTCGGCAGGGAAGAAATGCTGTTGAATTAACACCTGCAGGTATTTTGCCTGTATTGAACTATCTACATTAGTTTTAAAAACCTCTATCATCATAACATCTGTTTTTTACCAAAAAACCCCGGCTAAAAAGAAACCGGGATAAGTGTTTAATTGAAATTATTATTTAGGGGTTATTTAAAAAACGTAGAATACACTGGCTTGTACCGCATTGTTTTTAAAGTCGTTGGTGATGTTTGCAACGTTAACATCCGCTACTTTTGATATACCATAAATATACCTTACACCAATACCAAGGCCCATTTTTGATTGGTAACCTATACCGCCAGCAGCACCAAGGTCTACCCTTTTGGCAAAATTATCAGTGTTTAATCCGGCAACGTCTTCTTTAATTTTAATACCTGCCTGCGCTCCTGCCTCTACATAAAACCCGGAGTTGGTACGATATTTAAACAGCAGCGGTACCGCCATATAATAAAGTTTAAGATTCTGATCGCCAAGATCGCCTCCTTTTATTTTAGCGCCCTGGGTTGAGAACAGGAACTCCTCCTGGAACAGAAAATTGTTAGTGATCTTAAAAGCTACGGTAGCACCTGCATGAAAACCTATTAACGGGTCGGTAGGGAAATTTGCATTGGTGAAATTAGTTGCATTGGCACCTGCTTCAATACCAAACTCGAGGCGGCTAAAAACATTCTGTACAAAGCTTTGGCTAAAGCCTTTTGACGATAACAGTACCAAACAGATTAACATCAGTTTTTTCATAATTTTTCTTTTTAGTGTGACATTTTTGTATGCGGCCCGAAGCCACAATTATTTCGTATTTAAGCCAAAGGTGCTTGCTAAAAAGGAGATAGAAAATGAAAAACTGACCGAAGCGGGCAAACTAAAACCGGAAGCGGAAAAAACGGGATTAAAGAAAATTGGATTTTGAGAATATCTGTCCGAAGAAATAAACAAAAGAATATCAAGCCTTTGCCAGCCAGTTCAGAAACTGAGCAGCTTTATTTTTGCTCACGATCACCTTTTCGCTAAAAGGGATATTGAGGTTGAGCGATAGTTTACGGGAGAAGAAACTGGATACATCTACAATGGTTTTACGACAAATCAGGAACTGGCGGTTAGCCCTGAAAAATGAATTTCCGCATAGTTTTTCCAGCTCATCGAGGGTTTTATTGGGGTAGAATGTTTTGCCTGAAAATGTAAGCAAATGCGTAACCTCATTAGCCAGGTAAAACATAGCAATATCATCCAGGTTGATCGGGATGATCTTATCCAACTGATATACCAGTACCGAGGCCGCCTTCTGAGTTTCCTTGCCTGCAAGCAACTGCATCAGGGCATCAAACTGCGGCGCCTGTTCTGCCGAAAAGATCTTTTTGAGTTGTTTATACTTTTGCAACGCGTTATCCAGCGTTTGCCGGGTAAAGGGTTTTAAAATATAATCTATGCCATTGGCCTTAAAAGCATCCAGCGCATATTCGTCATAAGCGGTGCAGAAAATAACCGGGGCAGTAACAGGTTCTGCAAGAAATATCTCAAAACTGAGCCCATCGCCAAGCTGTATATCACTGAAGATAAGATCGGTGTTTTTATTAATGTTAAAATAAGCAATTCCTTCTTTTACCGATCTGATCTGCACAATATCCAACGGCTCATCTACCAGTTTCCTGATATTCAGTTCAAGGTCATCGGCAACCAGGCCTTCATCTTCAATAATTATTATCTTCATTTTTTAACAATTTAATACTTACCGAAAATGTGCCGTTATCTTCATTAATAATCACCTCATCGCCCGACCAGATCCGGTACCGTTCTGCCAGGTTTGCCAGCCCATAATTGGTGGAAGCATCTTTCATCTTTTTCTTCTGCAGGTTATTGCTGATCAGCAGCCGGTCGCCCGTTTGGGTTATCTTCACCTCCAACGGGTCCTGTGGCGTAAAATTATTATGTTTGATGGCGTTCTCCAGCAAAGGCTGTAATGAAAACGACGGCAGGAAATTTTCTTTTAACGTTTCCAGAGGCAAGTCAATAGTACAAACCAATGCCGTACCAAACCTAATGCGCTGCATTTCGAGATAATCAGATAAAAGCTTAACCTCATCTTCGAGCGGTGAAATATTTGATGAATGGTGCGCGATAGAGGCCCGCAAAAAATTAGCCATGTGCACGATATAATCATCGGCCACCGCGGTATCCTTATGATAAAGCGCTTTCAACGTATTCAGCGCGTTAAACAAAAAATGCGGTTGGATCTGTTGTTTCAGAACCAGGTTCATGGCTTCCGCATTAGCCGTTTTTAAACGGGATAGTTCCAATTCGGCGTGCAGTTTATGCTCATACAACAATACGGAATCATGCATGATAATGATCATGGTGTTAATGATAACACCCGAGCCAACAAAGGCGGCAAGCAAACCAAGATCCCAAAAAGTTATTGTTTTGCCACCTGAATGTTCAAAAATTGGCCTTAACATCAGGTAGATCAATATGCTTGTGATGTATGTGAGCAAGCGCCGGTAAAATGTAAATTTCTTTGACCGGGGCGGGAACATACGGGCCAGTATTAACATTACGCCTACATCCGTATAGCCAACAAGTACAATGCCCAACATGGTTAAACACGTGTACACATATACGTGCGTATCCGTATCGTTATGTAAAATAACGAAGTAAAAAATGATCCCGATAATTATCGATAGCAGCCAGCTAAGGCGATTTAAGCGTTTTACGGGTAAGCGTTCCTGCATATGCAAAGGTACTTAATGTGTTGGCTGTTAAATGTTATTAGGCACCGAAACGGGCAAAAGCGGCATTCGAAAGGTTTATATAGCGATTGAAAGGGCAGCCGCATCACCCCGTTAGTTAAATGATGCCCGAACGAGCGACGAAAGGTATAGGGCTAAAACTATATAGTAAGGCATAACGACTAGGGGTGTCGGGATTTTTTGAAAAATAAATTTTTTCTGAATATGCTAATACCTTATCTTTACAAATAGAAAAAGAGCACCGGCAGGCGCTCTTAGAATTTGTTACTAGTTCCTTTGTAAAAAATAAAAACTAACTCTGATCAGCAAAATCATTGGATAAAATTTTGACCCTCTTTGTTCGTAGCAATGAGGGTTTTTTTATTTAGCGATTTTTGCTATCTTATTTTTAGTGTCATTTTTGATATATCAAAAGTGCAGAAATTTTGGTTTAAATAAAAATTTTATAAAATTTTTATTATAAAATTTTTGTAACGTTTTTTAAACAAAACTTAAACAAGCTAATCGAGACATACAAAATTAGTTGTTTTTTATAGCACCCCCACCATATACAATATCAATTAAACGAAGCTCTAAACTCCAGCGGTGAGAGATTAGTCTTCGTCTTAAATAATTTACTGAATGATTGCGGGTGTTCAAACCCCAGTTCATAGGCAATTTCACTTATCGAGAGGCCTGTGGTTGATAGTTTTTCCTTTGCTTTCTCCATCAACTTATCATGTATATGCTGTTGTGTGCTTTGCCCGGTTAATGTTTTAAGCAAGCCGGTTAAATAACTGGGCGATACATTTAGGGTTTCGGCAATATACGTAACGGTGGGCAGGCCCAGTGTTGCTAAAGCATCGCTGTTAAAGTACGTGGTAAGTACTTCCTCCAAACTATCTAGCAGTTTGTGATTGGTTATTTTACGGGTGATGAACTGGCGGTTATAAAACCGCTCGGCATAAGTGAGTAATAGTTCCAGCTGGGCAATGATGATATCCTGACTGAACTTATCAATATTGGAACGGTATTCCTGCTCCATGCTGTGCATCAGGTTAATGATGGTATTTTCCTCTTTTTCTGAAAGGAACAAGGCCTCATTTACCGAATAATTGAAATACTCATGCTGTTTCATGATCTTGGCCAAAGGCGTGTTCCACAAAAAATCGGGATGGATCAGCAGCATCCACCCGGTATGGCGCAATTCGCCCGATTTTTCAACCTCAATACCAAAAACCTGTCCCGGCGAGATAAAAAACATAATCCCCTCATCAAAATCGTATTCCTGCTGGCCATATTTAAACTTGCCGCTGAAATTCCTCTTTAGCGAAATGGAATAAAAATCAAATACGATGCTTGTCGCCCCGGCATAGGGCATACTTTTTATCGATTCAAAATTTATTACGCTGATCAATGGGTGCTCCGGTTTAGGGAGCCCCATTACCTGGTGATATTCGCTTATGGTTTTTATCCTGTTGGGTTGCATAACACAATTTACTTATTTTTGGTTATAAGCGGCTGCAAATTCTTTGGCGAAATCCTCGATCTTTACTTTGCCTAAGGCTGGTTTATGGCGATAATAATCTTCCACTAATGAGCCGTTATGCTGACTGGCAAACATCTGCACCAAACCTTCGGCGACACTTGGATTAAGGCCAACCGATTTCATCAGGTTTAAACGTTCCTCATCGCTAACCAGTATCCATCTCAGGTCAGGTATGCCAATGGCTTCGCCTAAAACTTTTGCCGTTTCATGCCCGGTAAGTTCATCGCTGGCTACGTAGCGCACTTTGCGGCCGGTAAGCGGTGTTTCAAATTCATCAGCAATTGCGGCAGCAATATCAATTGGCGAAACCCATACCAGCAGTTCATCCGCGCCATAGTTGGCAGAGATGACGCCCTGGTTTTTTATAGCAGGTATAAAGCCCAGCAAATTGTAATAGAAACCAACGGGGCGCATAAAGGTAATGGCGGCATCATTGGGCAGCTTATTAAAAATAACTTCCACCGCGCGGTGTGCTAGTATCAGCCCTGAATCTTTTTCCATATGCGCGCCAATACTGCTGAGGTGTACCACACGCTTTACCCCCGATTGTTCGATAGCCCGCGCATAGTTTCGGCCGATATTACTGCAATACGCCGCGATGTCGAGATCCGGGTTAAAGTAATTGGTTGGCGGCACCATGGTATATACGGCATCAGCACCGGTAAATATAGCAGTAAGGAAATCAACATTTTCTACTGAGCCAATAGCCGCTTTAGCTCCCAAAGCTTCTATTTCCTGTTGTTTATCTGCTTTACTGCTGACAACGGTAACATCATGTCCTTTTTGAATTAATTCTTGTGTTAGTGGTTTACTGATATGCCCTAACGAACCTGTTACTATAATTTTCATTTTATATATCTCCTATTTTGATATAACAAATGTCCATAACAGTTAACAAGCAGGCGTAGCCGAATCTACTGTTGTTGTAGTCGAAAAAAATGAGAGTGAGATTTATGCGCTGTCCGAAGTTTATAACTTCGGACGACTATGTATGTAGTCTGCGACTACATACCCAACAAGCCCTTCATATCCCGGTATCAATTATCCCCCACCTTTTAACAAATATTGGTAAGTTTTTAACCGTTTTTTGAATTTATAGCTATAAACTTCCATTTATTCTCTAATTTTATGCTGCGCTCCTGTTTTGGTTCCCGGCACTGATCCAACCCCTGTCAGCAAGCCTATCCAAAATCATTGTTTGGCCAATAGGAATTATTTATATTGATAATTACTGCCATGCAAAACTGCTATCGCTCTCAATTTGCATTTATCATAAAAAATCAACAACAATGAGTAAAATTACAGTAAAAGACGGAACCGAAATTTATTACAAAGACTGGGGAACCGGACAACCCCTTTTCTTTCATCACGGCTGGCCATTATCAAGCGATGATTGGGATGGACAGTTAATGTTTTTCGTACAGCATGGCTACCGCGTTATCGCGCATGACCGCAGAGGTCACGGCAGATCAACCCAGGCATCAGGCGGCCACGACATGGATACTTATGCAGCTGATGTTGCGGCAGTAACCGAAGCGCTCGACCTGAAAGATGCTGTGCACATTGGCCACTCAACCGGCGGCGGCGAAGCTATTCATTACGCGGCAGGCCTGGGCAAAGCCCGTGTTGCCAAAGTTGTTTTGATCAGCGCTGTTACGCCTATAATGGTACAATCGGAAACTAATCCTGAAGGTGTGCCAATGTCGGTATTTGATGAGATCCGTGAGGGTACTGCTTTCAACAGGGCACAGTATTTTGAGGATTTCACCATCCCATTTTATGGCTACAACCGCGAAGGCGCAAAAATATCGCAAGGTATCCGCGACAACTGGTGGCGCCAGGGTATGATGGGCGGTGTAAAAGCACACGTTGAAGGGATAAAAGCTTTCTCTGAAACTGATTTTACCGAAGACCTGAAAAGTGTAGACATCCCCGTACTGGTTTTACATGGCGAGGACGACCAAATCGTTCCGTTCCCAATTGCAGGCGCAAAAGCTGTAAAGCTGTTGAAACATGGCAAACTGATCTCTTACCAGGGTTTCCCGCATGGTATGCCTGCAACTGAAGCGGCAACCATCAACAAGGACCTGCTGGAGTTCATCAAATCGTAAAAACATCCCGCAATAAATAGAAAAAGCTGTCGGCGTTAAAGTTGACAGCTTTTTTTGTTAGGGAATAAGTGGCTCTTTAATTAAACGAAGCCCTAAACTCCAAAGGCGAAAGATGTGTCTTCGTTTTGAATAATTTACTGAATGATTGCAGGTGTTCAAAACCTAATTCGTAGGCTATTTCACTTACGGACAGGTTAGTTGTACTCAACTTTTCCTTAGCCAGTTCAATTAGTTTATTGTGCAGATGTTGCTGGGTATTTTGGCCGGTTAAGGTCTTAAGTAAACCTGTTAAATAGTTGGGCGATACGTTTAAACTTTCGGCAATGTAAGTAACCGTAGGCAACCCTTTTTTGGCTAACGCGCCGCTGTTAAAATAGGCCGAAAGCATGTCTTCCAAACGGCCCAGGATCTCATGATTAGTGATCTTACGGGTGATGAACTGTCGCTGATAAAATCTCTCCGCATAGGTAAGCAGCAGTTCCAACTGGGCAATAATTACGCTCTGACTGAATTTATCAATATTGGAATTATACTCCTGCTTTATGTTTTGCGCTATGCCGTTGATCATGGTTTCTTCCTTATCCGAAAGATGCAGGGCCTCGTTTACCGAATAACTAAAAAATTCATATTGCTTAATGGTTTTGGCCAGCGGCGTGTTCCACAAAAAATCAGGATGAATGAATATCATCCACCCTGAAGGATTATGTTTTTGTCCTTTTTCAAAATTGATAGTTAAAACCTGCCCGGGTGCCATAAAGGTTAGTACGCCTTCATCAAAATCATGCGGCTGCTGGCCGTATTTCATCTTTACATGAAAATTCTTCTTTAATGAAATAGCATAATAATCAAACAGTATACTGAACGGACCATCCGCATGAGGCCGCGAAAACGACCCGATATCGATAACGGTAATGAGTGGATGCTCCGGTTTAGGGAGCCCCACCATTCTATGATATTCAGTAATTGATTTAACCCTGATCGGCTGTACCATTGTCATACCTCAATATAAGGATATTATTTAAAATAGATCCCTTTTTCCAGATCGGCAGGTAACGAAGGATGCGTTGGTTTCCAGTTAAGCTGCCCCTGGGTTATTTTGCTTGATGCCGGGCAGTCGATCCCTGCAAAACCTGCAAACCAGCCGAAGTGTTCAGCTGCCTGCTCCTGCGATACTGATACTACCGGAACATTCAACCCTTTGCCAATAGCTTCAGCAATAAATTTAAAGTCGACTGCTTCATCACCTACCGCGTGGAACCTTGCACCTGGTTTAGCATTTTCTAACGCCAGTCTGAACAGATGAGCGGCATCCAACCTATGTACAGCGTTCCAGCGGTTATGCCCTTCGCCAATGTAGGCCGATTTTCCTTTTTCGCGGGCTGTTCTTACCAGTATTGGAACAAAGCCATGATGATCCTCCTCGCCATGTACAGATGGCGATAAACGCACTACCGATGTACGGATACCCTTTGCAGCCAAAGCGTCGGCAGCCTGTTCCGACATACGTGGGAATCTGTTACCGTGAGATGAAGGTATAATATCTTCAGTCGCCAAGCTGCCCGGACTAACCAGCGCCGTGCCTGAAGTAATAATAAACGGACGATCAGAACCTGCCAATGCCTCGCCAATGGTTTCGATAGCTACCCTATCCACCTCGCATACTTCCTGAAAGCGTGAAAAATCATGAATAAACCCGGCATGGATCACGCCGTCTGCTTCCTTAGCGCCGCTGCGCAGGCTGTCCAGGTCTTCCAGGTCGCCCCGGTGAACTTCAGCACCCGCGGCTATTAGTTTGTTTGCTGATTCCTCTGAACGTGCCAGCCCTAAAACCTGGTGGCCAGCGCCTAATAATTCCTGCACTATTGCAGTCCCGATGAAGCCTGTGGCTCCTGTAACAAATACACGCATATTGTTGAATTTTTAGATTTTACTTTTAATGTAGACAAACGAGTTGCCCGTTGTGTTTATTGATAATACAAAGATGGGGGGCGGGCGGGACTGAGATTTAGCCGTATCTACTTTTGTTTTAGCCAAAAAACGTTAATGGTTATTTCACTAATAAATACTATCGGGGCACCTGTAAAAATGGTATGCAAACCTGTAACCTGTATAAGTGTTATCTATTAGCTTAGTATCATCTTTAAGAATACAATGCTTTTTAAACATCACTTAATAAATCAATATGGAAATTAAACGTAGCGGCTCGCAGCCATCAGGCAAAGGCCCGGCAGAATATTTTACAGGAACAGTAAGGATAGACCCACTGAACAACCCGCCAGAACCATCACGCGTGGCGATGGCGCTGGTTACTTTTGAACCGGGAGCACGTACGGCCTGGCATACGCATCCATTTGGACAAACATTAATTGTTACCGCGGGTGCAGGTTGGGTACAGCGCGAAGGTGAGGCAAAGCAGGCAATCCATCAGGGAGATGTGGTTTATTTCTTCCCACAGGAAAAACACTGGCACGGGGCAACAGATACGACCGCCATGAGCCACATTGCCATACAGGAAAAACTGAACGGTTCGCCTGTGGATTGGATGGAGCACGTTACTGATGAGCAGTATAAATAACCTCCCATAGGGAATCAAAGGTCGAAGTTTAGCATAGCGTAACTTCGACCTAAAACAATACAAGCATCCCTTCTTGTGTTAAGAGCCGGGAGATTCTTTTAACTTATTTCGAGTTCGCTTTAAGCATTACGCGGCCTTTCTTAGTCAGCGTGCATTCTGGTGATCTGTCATTTTCCTGGCCCTTTGCAACTTCTATTAGATTGTATGATCTCAGATCTTGCAGATCATCCTTGCTTAAGTTTATTGCCTTGCCTTTATCCGCTATTGTTTTCAGGGCCGCAACCACATCGTCGTGTTTCATTGATATTGTTTTTAAAATACAGACCATCCGTTACGCAGCCCACATCTGCAAATATCGGATTTATTTTTTGGATGGCTTATGAAACAAACCAGCGAGCGGCAGCCTTTTCAAATTCACTATAATCCGGGGCATTATCAGCGGCCCAGGCAATAATTCCATCAGGGCGTATCAGCGCAGCATTAATACCTAACTGGTTTGTTGCCGGGCCTGAAACATATTTTATTTGGTTTGGATATTTATCAGCGAAAGCTTTTAAGGCAACATCCGTACCGAAATCAAGCAATATGCCTTTGCCATCGTACATTAGGTCATCAATTGTGGTACCGTCTTCAAGTTCAAAGTTAGGAACGCTGTAGCCTGTCAACGGATGGTTACCTTCCAGATCATAATGAGTAAAAATGCCCCATACCCGTGCTGCAAAGTAGGTGGCACCATCGTGCGTATTCATCAGGTCGCGGAAGATAGCGTTCAGCGCACGGGCCTCCGGACTAAGCCCCATAATAGCTACCTGCGCCCGCGACCAATCCAGCACCTGTGCGCCAACGGGGTATCGTTCGGTATAATAGGTATCCAGCAAACCTTCAGGTGCTTTGCCGTTAATAGTCGCGGCGAGTTTCCAGCCCAGGTTCATGGCATCGCCCAGGCCAAGGTTGAGCCCCTGCCCGCCCAGCGGCGCGTGGATGTGCGCGGCATCTCCGGCTAAAAGTACCTGGCTATTTCGATAGGTTGTGGCTTGCCGCGCCCGGTCGGTCCAGGTAGTGGCAGTGTGCAGGGCAGTAACGGTAACATCGGTGCCCGAAACACGGCGCAGTACTTCCTGCACGTGTTCAAGCGTGATTGGCTTGTCTGAACCATGAAACGCGCCACCGTCAAAATCCTGTATCACCACGTAACCGGGCTGCGACTGCATGTACATACCCGTTGTTGTCACGATGCGTCCGGGACTGAGTTTCTCCGGGTCGGCAATGTCCATTTTGGTGGTGTAACCGGTAAACTCCGGTTCCGTTCCCGCGAATTCAAAGCCGCCTATTTTGCGGACAACACTCCGGCTGCCATCACAACCCACCAGCCATTTACTTTTAAAAGTTTCATCGCCCGACTGCACAGTTACCCCGTCTTCAGTTTGCTGAAAGCCGGTAATGGCAAGCCCGCGCCTGATCTCTACACCCAGCACTTCCGCGCGGCGAGCAAGAATAGTTTCCATCTCCTGCATTTCAGAAATTAAGCTGGTTGGGGTCGAGCTCGGCAAACGATATTTCCATTGCGAAGTATCTACATTCCCTTCTAAAAACGGGATCCCAGCGAAGTGCCCTACCTGGCGCTGCGCTCCTTGTTTGGCATGTTGATGCGGGTTTTTAAGGTGTTTATGAATTTCTAATTCATTTAGTAATCCGCGGCGGTCGAGCGATTCAATGGTGGGCGCTGAAAGTCCGCGGATGCCGAAAGGGAGTTGTTTGAGTGGCGAGTGCGGGTCATCCGCCTTTTCCAGTATCAGTACTGTACATTTGGCCAGTGCCAGTTCGCAGGCTAGGAACAGGCCAACAGGGCCCGCGCCGGAGATAATTACATCGTATATGGTTTGATTGGGTGTGGATTTCATAATTTTAAATGTTAATTCCTATTACGGGATTCGAACACAAAATTCTGAAATCAGGATTTCTCAGGATTGTACAAACGCGACAAAATCATTGTTCATCGCCTGATTGCCTTTCTTTGCTTTCCGCGCGAAGGCGGCTGGCGTAGTCCCGCTGTAGCGTTTAAATTCCCGGCTTAAATGCGGCTGATCTGTATAACCCAGTTCATGGGCCAGGCCCGCAAGGCTGGTATCAGGGTAATGCCATAAACGGTTGCGTACCTGCTCAAAACGCATCAGACCCGACACATCCTTAACGCTATAGCCCGAAGATTGTTTAAAGTTCCTTTCCAGTGTACGCACCGTGGCATGGGCAGCAGCAGCAACCTGGCTCACCGGCATGGTGCCTTTTGCCCCGCGCATGGCAACGCCTGCTTTAAATAACATGCTATCGGCAGCTATGCCCGACCGCGCCTCCATAAAATACTGCGTCACCTGCGTTATCGCTTCATCTATCCTGTCCGTTTCAATCAATTTACTCAACGTGGACTGAAGTTTGGCGATAGGATGCTCAAATATACGTACACTACCCTTACCGGATGGCAACCCGAGCAAATCGAACACCGTCCACGGGAAACACCTGATACCAATAACCTCCAAACGGTTTTTAGTATGAAAAACCACAGGCTGATTAAGCAGCCCCATCATAAACGGCGACGGCAATGGTTGTAAACCACCATTATGAACCATGCATAAGTCTTTGCCGAAATGAAAAATGATCTCCGCATAACCATCAGGCTGCACCTTAAACTCCGCTTGTTGCTCATCGGGTTCTCTCCTGTTATACCAAAAACATTTGATGGTATCCCGGAGGGGTTCAGGGGGGAGATATTCTTGGTGGTGCATAGTTAAAGGTAGGGAATTGGGCATGAATTAAGTAACGACATCTGGCTTTTCGGCCAGGAGTGAAGTAGACGTGCTTTTTGGTTAATAAAGTTGGACTAAACTAAATATATCATTAATTTACCCAATAAAACACAATCATATGATCAGCAAACAATTAAAAGACAGCATGGGTATCGACCACATTGTTTTTACGGCAATCGATGTCCAGGAAACCGAAATATTCTATACCAAAATATTCGGTGAGCCTAATTTTTCCAAGCCGAATGTTGTCATGTATAACGTTGGACAGACAGGGTTGATATTTATACAGAAAGACAAAAGTAATCCCTTAATTAAAAAATTCGATCCTACTGTTATCGGCCTGGAACACTTCGCCTTCGGACTTAAAAATTTAGAAGAACTTCAACAGGTTGAGGATGTGTTAACTGAAAACAAGATTGAAAACAGCGGCATTCATATTGATAAAGACAGCGGAAAAGAAAAAATCTGGCTGAATGACCCGAGTAATATAAGGATAGAGTTTTATTTATAAATATACTCGATCGTTGTTTTAGGCAGGAAAGTACGACCATTTATTATCATATTCCATTGGCTATTTATTTGTAAACTAAAAAAGCCTCAAATCTTTCGACTTGAGGCTTTTGACTTTCTGTAGCGGGGAGCAGGATCGAACTGCCGTCCGCTGTGCAGTGGATATGAATCTTAAGTTCTAACTATTTGAACTGCCAAACTTCTCCTTAATAATCTCCCAAATGAATTTTCTGCCATCACCTGTCTTCAAGTACTTTTCACGCTTTATTGCTTCTGCTTTTGTTACAAATTCTTCACTGTGAGTTAATACCCAGGGCCGATATCTCAAAGTATAACCCTTAGTTGCCTTTTCGTTGTGGGATAATAGTCGGTTATCTATATCTGACGAGTAACCTGTATAGATCTTATTAAAAGTGGGAGAATAAAGCACGTAGACTGTAAACATGCTTAAAAGTAAATAAAAAAGGCAACACCTAAGTGTTGCCTTTGTAGCGGGGAGCAGGATCGAACTGCCGACCTTAGGGTTATGAACTGATTGACAATGATTTACGTTGATCGCAAATGGTTCTAAATGACTCGAAGATATTTTTTGGTTGTCCATATAAGTACATATAAGACCATATAGGTACAGCTGTTGTATGAACATTGTATTACCAAACTCCGTAAATTTGCTTTTGGTTATTTGCGGGGTTATATGACAATTTCATATGGCAACCGTAAGGATTTATATCCGCAAAAGACCGTCAAAAGACGGCAAGCTTCCTATTTCGATCTGTATTACGATCAATCGTAAACAGGTTTACATCATGACGGGTCAAAAACTTGACAGTTTAGACCAATGGGATGAGAAGACACAACGTGTGCATAAGTCTCACCCCAATGCCGCACGGCTAAATAATTTTCTATTGACTGAATTAGCTAAGGCTAATGACAAGGCGCTGGAGATGGAAACGCATGGGCAAACCTCAGCTAAAGCCGTCAAAATAAGCCTAAAGCCTATCGAGGAAACCAAGGTATATTTTCAGGACTTTGCCAAAAAGTATTTAGACGAGCAAAAGGCCATTGGTAACTACGATATATACAAAACGGAAATTACTCGTCTCAAAAAATTTTATGCATTCCTGAAAGATGAAAAGATTGCATTTGAAGACATTAGCGTCGATCTTATCCACCGTTACATTGGTTTTCTGCGAGTTTCTAAAAAATTTCAATACGACAAAACTAAACCAGGCAAACCTTTAAGTGAGCGCACAATAGTAAATCACTTAGTTATCATAAGGACGTTATTTAACAAGGCAATATCTGCAAACGTCGTCACAAAGGATTATTACCCATTCGGGGAAAAAGGTAAGATTTCGATTAAATTTCCTGAATCAATAAAGATCGGATTGGAGCAATCCGAAATTAAGAAACTTGAAGATTTAGATTTAAAAGAGCTGCCAGCAATTTACAACGATGCGCGAAATGTTTGGTTAATTGAATTCTACTTTGCCGGTATGCGAGTAACAGACTGCCTGCTGTTAAAATGGATCGATTTCCAAAATGGGCGGCTCTATTACAGAATGTCAAAAAACGGCGAACCGGGTTCTGTAAAAATTCCTAAAAAGGCACAGAAGATCATCAAACAATATAAATCTCAGGCGAATAATATTAATAACAAACATGGCCTGGTTTTTCCATATCTGCAAGACCTGGGTAGCTTGGATGACCGCCTCGCGGTGCGGAAAAAGATATCCTATACCAACAAACGATTGAATAAGGCCATGGTGACTTTGATGAAAATGATTGGCAGCACTAAAAATGCCTCTCAACATAAAGCTCGTCATTCATTTGCGCAACGGGCTGAAGAAAAAGAAATCCACCCTAAAGTATTGCAAAAGATGTATCGACATGAAAGCATTTTGACAACGATGAAATACCAGTCCAATTTCTCATTCAAGAAAGCTGACGAGGCGATAGATGCTGTGTTGGATTTTTGAATAGTTAAGGCTTGGGAGTGTTATATGCATTGCAAGCAAAAGATCATTGGTTCGACTCATATATACTATATTTTGAAAATCAGTACTTTAAGAGACGTCATTAAGCCCTACAATAACACAGAGGAAATAAAGCTGACAATAAAGTCAGGGATTTAGTTGTGCCGAACGCAGAGCGCGTTTACTGGGCCCATTGCCAAACCAAAACAATACGGTCCGGCAGGCAATGGGATTAACTGGACAATCTATGCAGACAATGCCGAGCCAAAAACAGGTGAGATCGAATGTCATAAGATGCTGAAAGCCCATGAACAGAACATCCCTGATTTGGTTAGTTAAGCATTTCGGTGCTAATCACTTTCTGCGATCAAACGATATTCTGCACAAGTCTCGCATAATCCATCAGTAGTAAGATACTCGACGGCATTTCCGCAATCTATGCACTGTTCATAATTAACAATCTCAAACTCATGGTGGACGATGGAACCTTTTTTATCCTTTTCTTCGTGGAGTATAAATTGATAATGGCAACCCGTACATTCTGTTACGATATTCGCATTGGGGATATGCACCAGTTCCTCACAATGAGGGCACTCAATAAAATCTGCACCGCAACTGTCACAAAATGCGGTTTTCGTTTCCACTATCGGATCATTAACCTCAATTAACTGCCCGTCGAATAAATCGATCTGCGCGGGATCGTTACTATCTTTGCTTAATTTATGCGGATCAAAAATTTTGATAGTTTCAAAATTCAAACCCGAATATTCATATTCACAAACCGGGCAAATAAAAGCCTCGTCAGCTGCCTCGATTTGCGCTTCTTCCTCTAAGGTTAAAAATTCCTTATCCAACGCAGTGATTAACGGACCTAGATTATGGTAAAACCTAATGTTGGGTTTGGCTAAAAGCTGCTCCAGGTCTGGGTGTACATGTTCTTTATGCTCAGGGTGAGAAAAATCGCCAGAATTGCTGCTTACAAAATAAGATTCCTGGTAATACCCCGTGTCTTCCGGCTCGTCTTCGCCAAAACTGAAATAACCGGTCTTGCCATGTTTTTCAATATAGGCTATTGAACTCAGCAGTATAAGTGCGTCGGCCATGCTGTTTTTTTTATCGCCTATAAAAGGAGCTTTTTTGGCGAGCGCCATTTCTGCGGCGGCGATTTTATTTTCGGCGGTAATCGCTATCCTTTTGGTTTTTGTTTTCAGGAAATTTTCAACGCGGGCAATATGCTCTTTTTGAATAGCGATTTTTTTAGCGGAAGTTTCCTCTACCTGTTGTTGGAGTTTTTCAATTTCTGCCGCAGCTTCGGGTGTAAACTCTTTAATCGCTTTCAAGTGTCCGACATAGCTGGTGGCTTTGTTCTGGATCTTTTTTATTTTCTCCTCCGTATAGGCCTTGTTTCTTTCAAATTCCTCCAATATAACATCATTGACAAGAAAGGTTAAGCTACCATCATCCACTCGTTTTTCGATAATATCAAAAACCCTGAAATGCAAGTCATCATGTTCTTTAGAAAGAACATTGAACCCGTTAGCCAGGTATATCCAGTTATTTGTATCAAGAAAAATATATTGTGGCCCCATAATTTAGGGGGCAAATATACCGCTTCTTAATTATGCTTGCGATGCTTAACCATCAATTCATCCTTCTTGTTTATCTTCGCCTAATGAAAAAGATTTTAGCCATTTCGCCGTCACTTATCTTCGCCTTACGGCTATTTTCTCCGGAGTTTAAAGATTACCAAACCACCCTATCCTAAAATAAATTCAGCCTGACAGATAACTCACAGCAAATGGAAAAATTCAGGGACCATGTTTACAAAACGTATTTGGCTGAAAATCGGCCTTTCTATCATATTACCCCAAACGGTAACCTGCCGGAAATATTGGCCAACGGCCTGGAGAGGCGCAATATTATCGGGATATGCTGTGTGCTGATTCCGGATGAGGTCATTGTCCGACACATCCTCGATACCCAATTAAAAACAACCGATGCAAATCATTTTACGATCATTAAGATTGAACCCGAAAAATTCGGTTTGACCATAAACGAATTGGCGCGGGATCAAACAACCGAATTGACCAATATCCTGCACATCAATATCATCCGCGACCGTTTGCTGGTAAGCAAAAGCGATGTCTACAGCGAAATCGAAGCAGATGATACAAAAATCCCGGATCAGGAAACAGTGATCAACAGGGCCAAGGAACTGCGCTATCAGATCAACGTATCCGTGCTTTGATCTTCTTCCAGTAAATTCAATATTTCCTCGCGGTTTTTTGAGTGTTGCTTTTTGATCAGATCCAGCAAGATCGCCAACTGCCCCGTAAATTTCAGCCGCTCATCTTCGGTTTCTGCCGTCATCATCCCCGCGCCGGTCGCTGCAATCAGGTCATTCAGGTCCTCTTCTTTAATAAAAATATATTTTGCTGTTTCCATGGCCAAAGGTATCGAATTTAAAAGCCACAGTTGTAGCAGCATTTATTTCAATTTTTCTAAAATTTACTCGATATAAAATGGTAGAATTAGATCACCTTATTTATTTGATCCTGATTTAAATGAACGACCTGAATTCTTTTATCGAAAGCGAACTTAGCCATAGAGTAAGCGATTATGCCAATTCCCCCAATTACATACTGGAACATTACGGCGCTGAAATACAGAATATAGAAGCCTATAACGGTCGGCAATTACTGGAGATGCTGCAAAATGCGGACGATGCCTCGTTCTCTGCAAAAGAAAAAAAAGCCGCTTTGTTCCTCGAAAACGGCATCCTTCGGATATCCAATAACGGCGAACCTTTCGATAAAGAAGGATTTACCTCATTAATGTATATCCACCGCAGTTACAAACCCATGCAAAAGGACATGATCGGTCAAAAAGGGTTGGGTTTTAGGTCCATATTAAGCTGGGCAAAAAGTATTGTTATCCAAAGCGGGCAAAACCATATCGGGTTTTCAAAGCAACGCGCGGAATCTTTTTTAAAGAACTTAATCAAAGATCACCCGTCAATCGCAGATTTTTTAAAACAGCAATCGGAAGAAAAATACCCAATAGCCGTATTACGGATACCTGAAATTGTTAAAGCGAAAGAAGCTGCCTACGATTATGATACCAGTATTATTATCAAACTGAAAGAATACGCCACTGAAGAAGAAGTAATCGACCAAATGGAAAACATGATTTCTATGGAGACCATGCTTTTTCTAAAAAACCTCGATGAGATCGAAATTAAAAGCCCCAATCAGCACGTCCTTTACAGGAGGAGGATCAATGATGACCAGATCGTGGTCGAAAAGACCGACCTGCTGACAGATATAACCACATCAAAGTCCTGGTATGTCAACAGGGTGACCGGAACACATAAAAAGAAAAATTACGAACTGGCCATCGCCTGGAATGATCAGCTGGATGATCGCGGTAGTTTACTTTACAGTTATTTTGAAACACGGGTAAAATTCCCATTTCCAGCAATTTTGCACGGAACGTTTGAACTTACGCCCGATAGAAATTCGATCACCAACGACACCGCGGGTCATAATAAATTCTTGATCGGGATATTGGCTGATCTATTGGTCGATACGGCGATAATTATTACTAATAAAACCGATCAGGTATCCTACGGGCCTTTAACACTTTTGAATATAGATTTTGATGCCATCGATCCCCGGCTACAGGCGCTTAATTTTAAAGAGCTGCTTTTTACCAGGATGAAAAGTAAGGCGATATTCCCAAATGTGAACGGCAAATACATTACCCACGGCCGACAACCTGTTTTTTATAAATCTGGTATTGCTGATATTATAAATGGAGCGGATGTTACCGATTTATTAATTTCAAGCACGAACCAGGCGGTTATCGCCCTTTTAACCGAACTGGGCAGTTTCCACTACCAACTGCCCAAAATGTGTGAAATAATTTCGCCAAGGGTAAAGTCACTGGACACGACCAAAGCTGCGCAACTGCTTCAATTTCTGTTTACCTACCCAACCTACACCGAAGAATTCAAAAGCAAAGAATTCGACAAAAAAGATTATCCACCCTTGCTGATCGATGGTAAGCGGGAACATATTCCCTGGAGCGATCAGATTTTTTTACAAAATGAGCAGGACAGTGGTTTCGATCTGCCAAAATCGATCAATATCAGTTTCATCGGTGTAGAACTGTATGCTGATTTATTAAAACGCTATGGGAATGACAACCATAGCCTGCTGTTAAGCCATTTACGCTGGCTGGATGTTAAAGTTTATTCGTTCACCGATATCGCGTTGACCATCATTACACATTATGTCAATGCAGTTTCCGTAGAGCAGGTTTTAGAATGCCATAAATACCTGTTTCAATTATTTAGACTTGAATTCGGAAAAGGTACACCCGAGAAAGTGTCCACATCTTTTAGAGTGGGGGCCATCAGCCAAAAAAATAAAATCACATCAGTCAGCAAACTGTATTTGGGAAAAGATCACGGCAATGACCTTGCAGAACATTTGTACAGCTATGATAAAAATAAAATTCTGGCATCTTACAAAACTTTTGGCTTTGAGCAGGAAGACGAAGGCTTATTAAAGGCTTATTTTAAATGGTTAGGCGTAGAAGAACTGCCCCGCTGCTTTCAAAAAACAATCACTACCGCGAGCCCGCATTATGCTGGTTACAAGGAATACATTTTAAGGGGATACGATTACCGCAATCCGCTGGATACCTATAATGAACGTTATAAAGATTATAATCACCTGCTCACCGAACTCATCTCTGTGGATGAAATCCGCGTGGCGGAATACGACGAGATTGAAACAATCCTGCTCAAATCGCGGCCCGAATATATCTTCAAATGGATCAACACTGCAGAGAACCTGCGCTCCACATTGGAAAGCAACCAGGAAATTCATACTTCCTCCGTTACCAAGCTGAGCATCCGGTCAAAAGTCTATCAAAGGCAATTTTCTGCCAGGAAAATGAAATCATTTACCCGTTGGGTTTTCTCTACAACCCCTTGGCTACCGGCAGATTCTGCCGTCTTGAAAGCTGCCCCGGATAAATGTTGTTTATCAAGGACCATTACCCGAGACTACAGCCCCTATGTAGAAAAGCCAAAGATCGACTTGGGGAAAGTAGCCGAAAAAATTAAACTTTCAGAAGACATACTTGAAAATTACCTGGTACTTATCGGTGTTCATAAGGAAATTAGCTCTTTTTCGATGAACACGTTATATGACATGCTGGCTTCGCTGGAAAAAACCGACACGAGGCGAAGCGTTGGTTCCACTATTTACAGGGAAATAGCCAGCAATTATAATGATGCAAAACTGGATACCCGGCACCCGGCCTATTTAAGATTTATAGAAGATGGGAAAGTCCTTTGTACCAAAGGAAACGAAATCGACTATTTTAAGGTCAGCGAGTCTTATTACATCAACACGAAGAACTTCGGAAACAACGTACTCAAACGGTTCGCGCTGATCACGGTCGATAAAAAAAGGGGCGCACAAAAGATTAGAAAAATATTTGGCGTTCAGCCCCTGCAAAACATCTCGTTCAACATTTTGGGGGAACCGGAATATCATTCGTTAAATCCTCTTTTCGAGGAAGAAATTTCCAGATTTAAGGCGCTGATCTATGCCCTCCGTATGAATGCCGACAATACAGGGGATATTAAAAGCAGGATCAAACGTACCAAGATCCATTTGGTCGAACGCATAGCAGCGGACTATACCCATGCAGGTACCAAAGAAGCTTTTGTGCTGGAACCTTTCGAGTTTGTCAACAGAAAGGGGGACTATTTCCTATTAGTTCCCAAGGAGATGGATGATGCCAATGAACTCAGGTATAACATCGCTATGGGGGACGCGATAGCTGAGATATTCACTGCTGTCATCAATACAGAAGAGTACCGTTCATTTATCCGTGAACTATTCTCGACCCGGGAAGCTAATCGTGAAGAACTTTTGTTAAAGGAAATACAACTGGAAAACAACGGGATCATCGTCGCAGCGAAGCATGAACTCAATATCGTCGATGATATACGCCTGTCTTTCTGGCATGCCTTCGCCATAGCTTCTGCACAGCATTTAAAGGCGGAGATCAGGGATGAAGCCAAGTTAAGCCAATTCCTAGGCATTAAATTAAAATTACTGGAACCCTTGCTGGCGCGCCTCATTAATATAGAAACATATTCAAGCCTGGGCGAATTGGCCAACCAGGAAATATTTTATGATTTGTTCCTGAAATTTAAACTGGACTTCGCAACGTTCTCCCGCCACTTTTCCGGACTGGATTTTAGCCTGTTATTCAAAAATACTTACGAAGACCTCAAGGCCGCTTATAAACAGGTATTTACAGAAGCATTATACCAGGACAGCGTGGCCAGCGGGGAAATCGACATCAAAAGAAAATATTTTAACACGGTCAGGAAATATGATGTTGGCGGCTATAACCCTTCAGATAAATACCATGCTGATATGACCAAGTATTTTAAGGCCCAAATCAAAAAACAATTTAAAATTGACCTGAAGGATCAGGGAACACTGTTTTCCTGCAACGATATGATCAATGACCATATCCAACTGCTGGAAAATGAAAACGTGCAAATACCTGAGTTGTTGCTGGAAAGTGAAGAGTTGCAGGCGATGGTGCTGTTTTTTGAGGTTGAAGAAATAAAAGCCCTTATTGAAAAATTCCAACAAAAAGAAGCAAAATCCGGTACAGCGGCAACCGGCGAAAAACAAATCAAGGTCAAAGGGGACATATTTACTTTTACCGACTATAAATCGCTTGCCGAGCAGTTAACAGCAACCACCGACTTTAGTAAGTTCAAGATCCAGTTCAGCCATACGTTAAAAACCGACTTGACCGGCGAAGGCCATAAGGGCAGTGGCAACTCCTCAGGAAAAAGAGCCGTTAGGTTTAATACTGGTAATGAAGAACTCATCGGCTTTATTACAGAGGTTTTAACCGTTAACCAGCTGATCAGAAAGTACACCAAGGAAAAAGTCGAATGGGTTTCAGAAAACGCCTTCAGGGCCATAAACGCATACACCAGCGAAGGCGGAAAAGGCTACGACATAGAAGTTGCCGAAAATGGTAAGATAAGGTATGTCGAGGTGAAAGGGATCACCAACATCCGGGATGGCATCAAAATGACCTCTACCGAAATGGCGAAAGCACTGGATTATCCGGATAAATATGACCTGATGATCGTAGAAAACCCGCTGGGTGAATTGCCTGTGTTCAGGTACATCAGATCCCCATTCAGATTCAAGAAGGAAGAATCGCTTTTATCCAACAAGCAGATGAACGTGTTGAATGACAGTTTCATTATCAAATTTAAGTGGGACGAATGATCCTTTCCTGCAATACCCCAATATGAATTATCAATGATAGAAATAAATTCCTATAGCCTAGCGATGGCATCTAATAACAAAGAACTTTTAAAGTAAAAATATTTGTGAATTAGTGCACAGACCTTAGGGTTTGATGCATCTAAACCTTATTGAAACTTGAAAAAAGTGCGTTTAAATGCCTCAAAGGGCATTTTTTGGAAGTTTTAAGGGAGAGAAAACCGTTCTTAAATACAACGGTTGTATAATCAGGAAAAAACAAAAGCAGCTATATGTTACTATAACTGCCTTATTTTCAATGTGGTAGAGGGAAGCGGCATGATGTCGAACTTTTTAGTTGACTTACAGTCTATCGCAGACTCTAAAAAATTAATTGAAAATTAGTAACTATTTTTTAGTGATGCCATATCTATAACAAAACGATAGTGAACATCGCCTTTTTCCAAACGTTCGTAAGCCTCGTTGATATCCTGCATTTTAGTTCAATATCCGCAGTGATGTTATGCCCGGCGCAGAAGTCCAGCATTTCCTATGTCTCGGCAATACCGCCGATATTAGAACCGGAGAAACTGCGACGGCCTTTGATCACATTAAAGGCACCAATAGGTAATTGCTCCGGCGGCAGCCCAACCAGTACCACGCTTCCGTCAACACGAAGCAAGTTCAAATAAACATTAATATCATGCTTAGCATAAACGGTATCTAAGATCATATCTAAACTGCTGTTGTATTTAGCCATCTGATCTATTTCAAAATTGATTTCGCCAGTTGATGCGCTGATATACGATCCGGATAGAGAGTACAAACGAATTGAATTGAAATTTCCGGATTTGCCTGCCGAGAGTATTGCTTATGTAACAAATACATATTTCTTAGATCAGGTTGATTTTGTCTTGATGAATAAGCGAAGCTTTACCATTGAAACCAATTTTCGCGATCCCGATCTGATAGATACTGTATCCCGATAACCTGCAACTAAATTAAATATTAAACATTAAAGCCCCTGTTTATAAATAATAATATACCCTATAAAGGGCGCAAAATGTAGCGCCATTTATAGGGTATGGGTATGGTGGTCCTGCCATTATTTTATTTTCCAAACACAAAACAGGCGATATCATAGGCCGTACTCAGGGTGATGTCCGGGCAAATAGTCGGTATGATCTCAATACCATGACATGCGCCCATTAGTTCCCGGCAACGTGTCTTTACGCCGCTATTCATCAACAGCCTATAAAACTCGATACCCTCGTCACGCAGCGGGTCGCATTCGTTCACGCTGATCACGGTCGGTGGCAGTCCCTGCACATCTTCAGTGGTCGCAAAGGCCGGCCACGCTAATGGGTTACGATCGTTAAAAGCCTCTATCCCGTAAGCCATAGCGCTGCGGTTGTTTTGGACCGAGATAAAGATGCCTTCGTTGTCGGTCGACGATGGATATTGTGGTTGCGGCCACTCACCGGCAATATATGGGCACAGTGCATAAATGCCTGAAATGAGCGCAAGCTCATTTTTCCGTTTCAAACTCATGGCAACTGCCAGGCTCAGGTTTCCCCCGCCGCTTTCGCCGGCAACAGTGATACGCTGCGGATCGATGCCAAGTGAAGCTGCATTTTCGTGTACCCATCTCAGCCCGGAAATACAATCATTCAGGCCGGCAGGGAAAGGCGCAACCTCGGGTACAGAACTCGGGTGTATCGAATTGCGGAAATCTACCATTGCCACGGCAATGCCCCGCGCTGCGATCAGGCGGCCCCAGGTTTTATAATTGCCCAGGTAGCAGGAACTGAACTCCATACGGCCACCGTGTATATAATAAACGCAGGGCAGTGTTTCGTCGTTGTCCGGGCGGATAAACTGGATATTGACCGTATTACCATCAGGGGCAGAGATAAACGTCTCAGTTCTGATAGACAGGCCAGCAGACGGTGCAAGGGCTTCGCTGTCCATGGCATCGTAGGCTTTGTTCTGCCAGTCGTTAAATGCCATGCCCTGTGCGGAATATTCCTGCGCCAGGAGTTCTTCGCGGGAGTTTACATTTGGCTGCGGTGTTCCGGTTGGAATGCCCGCAAATGCGGCCTTGATCCGTGGATCAAGGCGTGGATCGGTTTCCGTTTTTGAGGTGCTGTTCATTTTTTTTCTTTTTAAAAGTGATCAAATATTTTTCAGGGTGTCGTCCAGCCAGTCATAGATGCGGGCATAAGCAAGCCGGCTCGCACCCATTTCGCAATGTGCCCCCGCACCTTCTTCATCGGTAAAGGTAAGCATCGTTTTCGGGCAGGTCAGGTGATCAAAAAGCTGCTGGGCCTGGTCCTGGAAGAACAGGTCTTTTCCGGCATCGCACACCAGTGTAGGGCATTGGATCTGTTCGGCAACTCCGTTCGATAAAGTAAAAGACTGCATAGCAGCGACAAAGGCACGCGGGCTGTTGGTCCCGGTCACATACATACCGTGGTTAAAGGACCACCGCGCTACGCTGTTGGTTTTCATAGCCTGATCCAGCGCTGCATCCAGTTCCGGGGCGGTTTGGGCAAATAAAGCGGCACGCACCTGCTCGCGTTTTTCCGCAGGGATGCCTGTAAGTAGCGAGGTGCCAAAATCGTAAACCCCGTCATCGGCAATACAGGCGGCCAGGCGGTGCTCAAAGGCGGCGGCACGCGGAGCCAGGTAACCACCAAGACTTTCGGCGTGCAGGGCGATCTTGGCCGGATCAACGTCTTTGCGTGTCAATGCGTAATCCACAACCGGGGTCACTACATTTTCCCAATCATGGCGAAAGTGTAACCCCTGGTCATGTATCGCTGCGTATTGGCCCGGACCATCGAATACCAATACATTGTAACCCCGGTCCACTGCGGCGCGTGCGCCATTCCAGTGCATTTCTTCAGGAGAACCATCGAAGCCGTTGTTTAATAATATAGTAGGACGCGGTTTACCGGAATTATCCACCGAGTGAAAATAACCGCGCAGTGTGGTGCCTTCGTAAGGGATTTCCACCGGTTCTATTGCCGGCGTAAATAAAGCGGCGGCAGCTCTATAGCAGGCGGTCGACTGCTCAAAGGCGAGTTTAATGCGCGGATCAGCCGGGTTACCGTGCAGGAAAAAATCGGCGCTG
>Ga0116227_10003592_pt1 | contig 34337 bp, 31 predicted proteins | sample S1TSphgellanicum_FD_89693 | JGI IMG/M metagenome (GOLD analysis project Ga0116227, IMG submission 89693) | Host-associated microbial communities from peat moss isolated from Minnesota, USA - S1T2_Fb - Sphagnum magellanicum MG | ecosystem: Host-associated > Plants > Peat moss > Unclassified... | reverse complement strand
GAAAAACGGTCTAGTGGCCCATGAGTGCATTTTAGACCTGCGATCGCTCAAAAAATCCGCAGGCATCGAAATTGATGATGTTGCCAAGCGGTTAATGGACTATGGTTTCCACGCTCCAACTGTCTCCTGGCCCGTAGGGGGGACAATTATGGTGGAACCGACGGAAAGCGAATCCAAGTCAGAGTTAGACCGCTTCTGTAATGCCTTGATTGCCATTCGCCAAGAAATTGCCGCTATTGAATCAGGCAAGATGGATATGCAAGATAACTTGTTGAAGAATGCACCCCACACCGCCGAAAGTCTCATCGTCGGTGAATGGAATCATCCCTACTCCCGTGAACAAGCTGGCTACCCTGCACCCTGGACCAGAGAACATAAGTTCTGGCCAAGTGTAGGCAGGATTGATGCTGCTTTTGGGGACAGGAATTTTGTTTGTTCTTGTCCACCAATGGATGCTTATTAGATGGGGAAGTGGAGGAAGAAAAATGCTCCCTATTTTTTTCTTCACTATCTTCTCAAAGTTTTGTCCTGCATAGCTTAGAGTTGCCTTGTCACCCTCTAAGAAGTCTGATAGTTCCTCTTGGAGTTGATGGAGTTTCAGAAACCCAGAGGTGAAACCAGACTCAAACTAGCGTGTTAATTTTGTGGGAGTAGTCTAGGGGAGAGTTCATTCATCTTCGGGGTGGAAGATGGGGAACGTAAGGGACCAAAATCCCGGCAATTTCTTCCCCCATAGTCCGACACAGAACCTGCATGAAGCCTTGTGGGGTAAAGGTTAAGAGAATTAACACACTAGGGTGAGACTACCTTGGGGAGAGGGGATGGGGAATCACCAATCCCCAACACCCAATTACAGACTCCTAACTCCTAACCCCACAGTTCCAGCATACACAGCGCGATCGCCTAATTCATCCTCAATCCGCAGCAGACGATTGTATTTTGCTACCCGTTCACTACGGCAGAGGGAACCTGTTTTGATTTGACCCGCACGGGTACCCACAGCTAAATCAGCAATGGTTGTGTCTTCGGTTTCTCCAGAGCGATGGCTAATTACTGACCGGAAACCGTTACGAGTCCCCAGGTCAATTGTTTCTAAAGTTTCAGTTAAAGAACCAATTTGATTAAGTTTAATCAAAATGGCGTTACCTGCTTGTTCCTGAATCCCCTTTTTCAGGCGGGTGGCGTTGGTGACAAATAGATCATCACCTACCAGTTGGACTCGTGAACCTATCTTTTGGGTCAACAATTGCCAATGCTGCCAGTCTTCCTCATGCAAGCCGTCTTCAATTGATACAATTGGATATTGGTCAGCCAATTTTACTAAATAGTCAACAAATTCAGTAGGAGCATGGGGCTTCCCATCATAGACATACTGCCCATTTTTGTAGAATTCACTGGCTGCTACATCCAAGGCTAAGGCTACCTGTTCCCCTGGCTTATACCCAGCTTGCTCAATGGCAGCAACCAAAAGTTCCAAAGCCACCTGATTAGATTCTAAATTGGGGGCAAAACCACCTTCGTCCCCTACCCCTGTCAGTAAACCCTTCTGGGCTAATACCTTGCTAAGGGTAGCAAATACCTCCGCACCCCAGCGTAGAGCTTCCCGGAAGGAAGGGGCACCCACAGGTACAATCATAAACTCTTGAAAATCTACGTTATTAGCTGCATGGGCACCACCATTGATCAGATTCATCAAGGGGACAGGCAGTAGGTTAGCTAAAGGTCCCCCTAAGTATCGATATAGGGGTATAGCTAAAGACTCAGCCCCAGCTTTAGCTGCTGCGAGGGAGACTGCCAAAATTGCATTTGCACCCAAGGTAGCCTTATTTGGTGAACCATCCAGAGCAATCATGGTTCTGTCTAGGAGTTCTTGATTCAGCGCATCTAGATCTAATAGGTTTGGGGCTAGTACCTCTTGAATGTTTTGCACCGCCTTTAGCACCCCTTTGCCTCCGTAACGGCGCTTGTCCCCGTCTCGCAGTTCATGGGCCTCAAAGGTACCAGTGGAGGCACCACTGGGAACCTGTGCTAATCCTACAACGCCGTTCACTAGATGCACTTCGGCTTCAACCGTTGGTCTACCCCGTGAGTCGAGGATTTCCCGGGCTACAATTGCGTCAATGGCAGTATCCATCACATTATTCATTGCTTTATCCATGAGTTGAGTCGTCTAGTAGCTTAACCCAATCGCTAGCATAGGACTTTAAGGAAGTTTATCACCTCAGATTAAGGAAAATTTTGGGGTTCTTCCGGTATTTTTATGGTAAATTAGTAGTAGACTGCCAATTTAATAGACTGCGTAATCGAAAATTCTCGAAGTTACTAAAGCCATATCCACGTCTTTTAATTAACTTAAGTTTATTATTAATTCCTTCTACTGTACCATTTGTAGTTCCACCATCAAAATAGCCTACTGTGCCAATTTTAGATTTTGGATTTCGTTGAGGGATTGTTCTGTTGTCCCATGTACTTGGTGTCCCCTCTCCCTTATCATTGCAAGCTCTATGCTCTTTTTCCTTCCTAATCTAAAATCCAAAATCTAAAATTGTTTGATAATTACTCCCATTTCTTCTACCTCTTGAAAATCTAATATTTTTACCTCTGGTAGGTTGAGAATTTGAACTACTGGAATTTTCATCTGTGACCTCTTAAGAAATTAAATTCGTTAAAATTTTACAACACTAGTATTATTTATATTGGTAAAAAGGTCACAAATCTTTACGTGGCAACAGTTCTAGACTTTAGTCTGTATAATTTTAAACAGCAGAATCTCTTGTATTCTAGTTTTTTACCATAAAATATACGGAAGAACCGATTTGGCTCTGGCGGTTCAGCCGGTTGGAAGGAAGCTTACGCGCAGTTCAAGGAGGTTACTGAACCGCAGTAGTACAATTGCAGCACTTTGTAGTCTTGCCCAAGGTAGCACCCAAGGGGTTTTTATCGACTCAATGCCAGCAACAAAGGCATACCAACATGAAGAATTGACAGAAAAATTATCTAGAAACTAAGCTTTGATTAATAAAAGGTTATAAAAACCTCAAATTTCACTCATATAAGTTCATTTACCAGAGCCAGCAGTTGAGAGCGCATTATTGCACACCCCAGACCCTATTCAAGTAGGAGACAAAGTTTTGATTCTACGTCCCTTCTATGTAACTGGAAAAGTTGGGGTAGTTTGTGGTCAAGAGTCACGCTCAGATGGTCAATCAAGCACCCACTGGCTGATTCAAGTAGAAGAAGATGAGGAAAATATTGTAGTGTCACTCAATCCGAACGAGTTTCTCTTGATTAGCCTAGAATTAGAGTAACTTCAGGTTGATGCTGTATGATTAGAGCTGTACTTTTTGACCTTGACGATACGCTTATAGATCACGATGCAGCAATTAGAGGTGCAGCTCTTTCATTGTTCGATAAGGTCATACCCGATGGCAAACATGAGTTCAAGGTGTTCATAGAACAATGGATATCCTTGAACCGAGAGTGGTACAAGAAGTTCTTTGCAAAACAAGTAACGTTTCAGGAATCGGGCAGAGGGAAACTGCGAGAAGCATTCTCGAAATACGGTTGTCGATTCTCAAACAGGGATGCTGATACTTTATTATCAGAGTATTGGGAATACTATGTGAGTAAATGTCAGCGGTTTGATGATGTCGGTGAGTGTTTTGCACAGTTACAGAAATGCAAGATCGGGGTGGTAACAAACGGTCAGGAGGCGCAGCAGGTTGAAAAACTTAGACGATGCGGTATTCTGTCAGTTATGGACGTGGTTGTTACTTCAGAAGCGGCAGGATTTGCGAAGCCTGCGCCCCAGATTTTCCAGTTAGCTTGTGCCAAACTGGGAGTACAAGAAACAGAGAGCATCTATGTCGGAGATAACCTTGAACTAGACGCGATTGCGGCCAGAGATGCCGGATTAATAGGAGTCTGGCTCAACCGTCTTCACGGGGATTTGGAGGCATCTCCTCGGATTGTAAAACGAATCAATCGGCTGACTGAACTATCAGAGTTAATGTTATAGAAGCTGGCATCAAGCCCAAACTAAACTGTATTGTTGATTTTTACCAAACAGTACCGAATTTTGTTCAGGAGTCGGAACTCTCCTTACAAGAGGGATAATTTGATATTTGAAAACCACCAATTAGCACATCATTTTTATTACAAATTTTTTAATGCTGTGATAGCAAAGAAGGTAGTTGGTACATGGAGTAGAAGACTCGCGCTCCACAGTCTTCGAGTGAAGAAGCTCGGAAGTTAAGCCAGCAGGCACAAACTATTCCGTCACGCGACCCTAATGACCCAAATTTTCGTCGTCTTTGCTACGTTAGGTATGCCGATGATTTTCTATTAGGAGTAATAGGCTCAAAATCCGAAGCATTGGAAATCAAACAGAAAATCTCCACGTTTCTACGTGACTCTTTAAAACTGGAACTCAGTGATGAGAAAACGCTCGTTACCCATTCGCGGGACGAAGTTGCTAAATTCCTGGGTTACGAAATCCATGTGTTGCACGCCGACGATAAACACGACCACCGTGGTCAAAGATGTATCAATGGTAGCATCGATTGAGAATACCTAAAAGTGTAATTGAAGACCACTGCGTTAAATATATGCGCTCTGGAAAACCAATACACCTCACTCAAAGAGTTAACGATGATGCCTATAGCATAGTTAGTCAATATCAAGCGGAGTACAGAGGAGTAGTCCAGTACTATCGTATGGCTTATAACGTCCGGGTTTGAAGACGAGTCGCTCTGGCAACGGAGCGGCTTAGTTTACTGATTCATCACTGCCTCCTTAATCATCCTTCAAGGTTTCAATCAATAAATCCACCTGTTGCTGTCGCTGTTGCAAAAAGCTTTCACACTGACGCAAATATTCAACAGCAGTGGTAAATTGCTCAAAAACTTCTGCTAATTCTAATTCACCTGCCTCAATGCGGGTGATGATTTTTTCAATTTCCGCTACCTTAGCTTCATAGTTCCCACTGTCTAGAGAATCGGGATTTGCGGAACTGTTGCGTTTAGCCATGTTGAAAATTCACTGTTAATAATTTGTGGAAGTCTCCTCCCTCAGGGCAGCAGGGTGGGGATATGGAGGAATTAATTACTTGTTGCTGCTTGGATGTAAGTAGGTATATAATTATATTAGTCGTGATTTTAGCATAAATGGGTGGAGGAAACGCCAGTACGCTGAATACCAATACGCACAGAACTCATAACTCAAGATGCTGCTGATATCTTGAATGTTTCCGGTCCTTACTTAGTGAAATTGACCTAAGAAAGCTCAATCAAAACGAACTTACTTGAAGAATATACTCTCCACGGTTTGGCGCTTGACTTTTAAAATCGCGCAAGAGGTTACAGGCAAAGTTTTTTTGCCCAGGCAAAAGTCCAGAAATCAGCCGTTTTTAGTATAAACCTCATATCTCAACAGAATCAGATTTTAACCCAAAGAAAACAGAAAATTAACACACCTTGAAAGGGCTGGTCCTAGTAACCTTGCTCGTTTTGATTTACTGCTCGTGTATATGTAAATGGCTGAGTATGTGTAAGAAACTCAAAACCAAGTCCTCTAAGAATAGGTTCAGAGATGGGAAGCGCATCAACAAGCTCTGCTGTGCAACCGCGTGCTGCTGCCTCCTTGAGAAAATGCTTAACCAATGCACTGAAAAAACCTTTCTTGCGGTGGGTCGTTTTTGTCCGTCCACCAACCAATTCAGCAAAAATGCTGTTGGTTGGATAGTAAGCGCGCAGACAGGAAACAGGCTCTCCATTTACACTTAAAATACACACACTTAGCTCATTGGGTGTCGTCTTAAAGATTTCAGAGAGTGTCTGTTTTTCCTTATCTACGTTGCGACGGCCAATTTCGCGTGATATTTGGGCGACCGCTTCAAGACCATTTTCGTCAACCACAGTTACGATTTTGCTACCATCAGGCAAGGTTAAGTCGTTCACACTTTCGATGTTCAAGTTGGTAATGGGATAAACAAGGACACTTTCTCGTTCTTCGGCTTTGAAACCCGCCGCGAGAAGGCTGTTGACGAGGTTCTCGTGACCGTCATGCTGATAGACTTTCCACTCTAGGTCATAGTCGTTTTTGTTGGCCAACGCCTTTTCGGCAGCGATCAGCGAGGCAATCTTGCCAGGTTTTGCCCGTACGGCGACGATGCGGCATTCCGAGCGATCCGGGGAATACTCTCTTGCCACGTCCCCTTCATCTGCAACGCTCCATCTTTCGGCGTCCAGTTTTTTCAGGAATTGTATCTTCTCAGCTTCGTTCATAAGAAAACTCGGTAAGTGGGAAACGAGCGCGGCTTTAGAGAGAGAGGGAAACGACTCGGTGACTTTAGTCGCAGTGAATCTTTCTTGTTAATCCATTACCGCCTTGGGGTTGTTCGATTTGGTGTACTAATGCAATTGCACTTTCAATGGGACAGTTACCATTCCAAATCTTACAACCCTGTACGCATAATGGTTTCGCTCCGAGGAGCCTCCCTTTTGGGGTAATGTTAGCTATGTGCAAAGCACACGCTTCGCGAACGACCTGTTATCAGAGCTTGTTGGGACCAGCAGCACTGTCTCAGGGACCGAGCCGATTTTAGATTTTGGATTTTGGATTGGTGATGAATTAGTTAGGAGCAGGTGTTAGGTGTTTGTTTAGAGTTCCTCCTAATCTAAAATCTAAAATCCTTGGATCCAAAATTCAGGGACCTTAAGACTGTTTAACCACTAGCGATAGAGCCGGGGGATAGCTTGGCATCCCAGGGTGTCGTGACTCAAATAACGTTTACCTATTGCTAGAACATCGGTCGAGTAAAAGTAGTTGACAAAAGATATAATTTATGTAATGGACGAATTAGTGTAAGATACGTCAATAAATGTGTCAATATTTATAGAAGTATCACTTAAGTTTATATTGTAAATTATACCTAAAACTCACACTTTTCCCTACCTCATAGTCTAGTGAATTTGTCAATACTCTCTACTTGACCGACTCTCTAGGTGGTCTGGTCAGCACAGCTTGCTTGATTTCTCTTACAGAGCTTCAGCCTTTAAGGGCTTGGTTGCTGACATAATTTAGGACTTATGCATTGACAGAGTTAAGTTTTTTATTTGGAATCGAATAAAAATAGAATATTATCAAATGAACTCGGAAAGTACTGCCAATTAGGCATAAATATTTACAAACTAATATCTAGACTGGATAAAGGATTCCAGGACAGAGTTTGTGTAATTAATTCTACTCAAGTACTTAAAACATACGGAAGAACCAATTTTCAAACACCCTCTTAGCCAGTAATACTAATAACAATATATGAATCCTAAAAAGCAAATATTCTATACTTTAGATGGAATTAGAGGGATTGCATCAATTCTTGTAGTGCTACGTCATACTTTGCCATTTTTTAATTTTGAATTTCAAGAAAGTTATTTAGCGGTTGATATTTTCTTCCTGATGAGTGGTGTAGTAATTAGTCAAGCCTATCAAAATCGTTTAGAGAATGGCTTATCTGTATTTAATTTCATGCTGATTAGACTGATTAGGATTTATCCAATTTATTTGCTTGCAACCTTGCTTGGTGTTGTCTCAACTATAATGAACTTAAACGAAGATATTACAGCACATAATAACTTATTTGGATTGTATTTGAGGGCAATTTTGCTTGTTCCTAATTTTAGATTTGTTTGGTTCTCATACTTATTTCCCCTGAACCCCCCGGCTTGGTCGCTTTTTCTTGAAATGGTGGTAAATATATTTTATGCTTATATTATAAAATTTCTGACTAAAACTTTAATTGCAATTATTATGCTAATATCAGGACTTAGTATGGCTTTTTCCATTTATGCTGTTCATCCCCACAATCTTGATCTTGGTTGGAATAACGCACACATTTTTGCAGGATTTACACGGGTTTTTTACTCATTTTTTGCTGGTATAGCATTATATCACCTATATAAAAAAAAGCCGCATCTCAATCAATCTACCAATATTATTTCTTCGCTAATTTTAGCTACTATATTTGCTATTTTAATAGCATCTCCAAATGTAAAAATCGTCCCTTATTTTGACTTAATCATGGTAATCGCAATATTTCCAGCTTTAATATATGCAGCTATGTTATTCCAACCAACTGGTATATTAGCAAAAATTTGCCAGTTTTTTGGTTTAATCTCTTACGCAATTTATGTCTTGCATTATCCTTTAAGCCATTTAATTAAAGCTGTATGCGATAGAAAAGGTATTATAATAGAACATTACGCACCAATTGGAGGGATTTATTTATTGCTATTTCTGGTAATTATATGTTGGTTAATTGATAAATATTATGACTTATCTATACGCAAATATTTACGTAAACTTATCTCTTATTAAATTCTTAATAATAACAACAAAAACCTATCCCCATTTCTCCAGTCCCCTTGTGGAGAAATACAAAGACCTCTGCCAACTACTTAATCAGTCATGAACACCGATCGCCTCACCATTAAAGAACTCACGGATGCAGTCGGTAAGGGCATTACCCCCCGCATGGTACGACATTACCACCAAGTAGGAATCCTCCCCCAACCCGTGCGATCGCCCAGCAACTACCGCCTCTACACGCAAAAAGACGTAATTCGCCTCCAAAAGATTGTGGCACTTAAACAGCAAGGGTTTCAACTCAACCACATCCGCCAAATTTTGGAGGTGGAACCCCAAGCAGAAACCAATCACCACCTCATGGCGCAACTCCAACAACAATATCAAGCTATTATACAGCATATCTGCCAATTACGCCAAACAGCAACAGCCCTAGAAGGGTTGCTAGGGCGAGATCATCACTGTCAGTCCATACAAGCTGAAGTCCTAGCTCAGCTTAAGCTCCTAGAAGTAGACAGTCAAACAGAACTAGGGGGACTAGAAAAGCTTTGGAGTCGCTTAGACGCTGAAGTTCATAGCCATTCAGAAGTATTTCCCGAATCTCTCCAAAACTTACTACCCGACTTATCTACACGTTCGGAAATTGAACAACATCTGATTTCCCAGTTAGTTTTAGCTAGCGGTGATGTCAGCCTAGTCCCCTTTATCAAGTTGAGCCGAGAGGCAGTTGCTATCAGTCGTCAAGCCCTCAAGTCAGGCTGTGAGATTTTGGTGGATATCCCCACAGTTGCAACTGCCCTAGATCAAACACGACTAGCCCACCTAGGCTGTCGGGTGACAACCCTCATCAATCAACCCCATATTAACACTATTGCAGAAGCAGAAATTGCCTTTTGGCAGGCTCAAGAATGGCATAGCACTCTGCTGCAAGTAAGTCCTGGTAGTGTACTGGTAGTAGGTTATGCTCCTTGGATCCTGCTGGAGGTGTGTGCAGCGATTAAAAACCAGAAAATTCACCCTGCATTAGTAATTGGTATGCCCATTGGCTTTAGTCATGCTCCTGCTGCCAAGCGCCAACTAATGCAACAAGCGGTAGCTTTCATTACCATCGAAGGAACCCCAGGTGGTGGCTTGTTAGCTGCTACTACTCTCAACGCCCTTGTAGAATCGCTGATTGAAAAACCAGACTGCCACTGTTATCTCAAAGATCCACCCTGAGTGACGATAAATGATCCATGTGGTATAACTTGCACTAGCAATCATCAGCAGATAAATTTATCGGCTCTACGGTACTTTTTATGCTGAATTATACAGTTGCCATAGGGAACTCTTAACTGGGGGAAAGACGCAATATTAACGAATAATGTCGATAAATCAGCATTTTTATTGGGTAACTTTTCCATCAAAAATCTGGAAGTACCAATTTATCTCCAGGAATTCCGGCAACCAGGGTATAGACGGTCATGCTCTCAATGCTAAGATAATTTGCACAAATTTCCTAACATCAGCCTGAGAGTGGGCAAAAATCTTCATGCATCTAAATAAAAATGTATACATCAGCACTGAACTTATCAAATAAACAAGAACAAGGATGTATAATTAGCGCGGCTGTGCCAAAAATTACGCTTGTAAGGTTAAGGGGAATGGAGCAGCAAAAGACAAAGTCAACCAAATTTATCTGTTCTCCCCTCTACCCCATCAACTACTAGTTGGTTTTCTCCTGTACCTAGATAAGGGGCATATGTGGAAAAAAGAAAAAAGATATAGTGCAATAGTCAATCTGGGATTGTGGCTGACCTTAACTACTACCCCAATAGTAGCAACTTTATTTGTGTCATCACCCATACTGGCAAAATCTGCAATCAAAGCTTCCAGCTTCCAACCACCGCAAACAGTGGCAAATGGAACTACAGTGCGGATTGACGGTTCCCAAGAGTTTGAGGCAATCAACGACAGCTTAAAACAAGATTTTGAGAAGCAATTCCCCAACACACAAGTGGAAGTTAGCGTTAACGGTACTGATGCAGCCCTAACAGCTTTGCGTGCAGGCAAAATTGATATTGCAGCCATCGCTCGACAACTAACCCACAAAGAAAAAGCCCAAGGTCTAGATCAAATCAGCCTGTACCGGGAAAAAATTGCGATAATTGTTGGTGCAGATAATCCTTTTCAGGGCACCTTGACTACTAAGGAAGTTGTCCAAATTTTCCGAGGCAAAATTACTAATTGGTCGGCAATTGGAGGTAGTACAGATCAAATTCGGGTAATTGACTACCCTATCAGCAGCGATCTCCGCAGGGCATTTTTCAACTATCCAGCTTTGAGGAGAGTTAACTTTGCTGCTAACACTAGCACTACAGAGGATAGCACCGCAGAAATTGTCAAACAACTAGGCAAAGATGGCATCAGCTATGGCATAGCTAGCGAGGTGTCGAAAATCCCAGAAGTCAGAATTGTGGAGTTATCAAACCCAACCTCAACAGGTGATGGTAAATATCCCTTCTTCCAACCTTTAGTCTACGCCTACAAGAAAAATCCCAGCATCAATGTTGTCCAATTTCTTGGCTTTGCCCTGGCACCCCCAGGACAAAAAGCCATAGAAATAGCTAAAGCGACGACAACTGCCCCAACTGAACTACAAGCAGTTACCACAGAAACTGTCCCCCCAACACCAGCACCTATTCCCGTCGCTTCACCCATAGTTAGTCCACCTAGCACAACCACCCTCTCCAACGAACAACCATCCCTACCTCCGGTAGTCAGTGGACTACCGGAGGCAAAAAACACCCCAGTTTGCCTCCTGTCGCCTTTATTTTTTATTGGTACCATAGGTATATTTTTGGTATGGTGGTTTAGATATAGAGAGCAACCAACTGAGGACGAGGTGGATAGCGACGGTGAACCAAATCCTAGCTCCCCAATAATAGGGATTAATAGTATCAAAGATATTCCCGATGTGAATGGGAATTCGACCAACGGTTTCTCCCACCTCAAGGACAGTACTTTGGTAGGCAAAATCTCCTTAGATAGGAGCGAAGTAGTCAAGGACACAGAAACAACAACCTCCCTGTCTGACCTACCTGGTGTACTTCATGTAGAACCGGCAACTGATGAAGATACAACCCATGACGTGACCACTCTACTTCCCGATCTGCCAGATCCAGTCTACACGGAACTACCATTTGTAGCTCTGACGACACCAGAGCTACCAGATTTACCAGTGGTCACATCCAATAACATAGAACTACCAGACCATGAACTGACAAATACACTGCCGGAACTACCAGAAACTTCATCAGTAGATGTTGAAAGTAACATTAATCTTATACCCCGTACACCGAAATGGGCCTATGTCTCCTGGGACGTCCCTGACTCACAAAAACGAGCACTTCAACAACAGGGTGGTTCTCTCCTCGCCGTGCGGTTATATGATGTGACATTGAACCAAAGTCCCCAGTTAGCACAGCAATATGAATGTGAAGAAGTGGCAAACGATCGCTATATTGCCATCCCTAAAAGTAATCGGGATTATATGGTAGAAATTGGCTACGTTGCCAAAGGCAATCGTTGGTTGCGTTTAGCTCGTTCCGCTCCAATTCAAGTTCCAGGTCGTCCCAGTGCTAATTTCTGGTTCATTGCAGATAGCGAGCTAGTTATTCACGGTGCCACAGATCCGGATGCTAATATCACCATTGGTGGTAATTCCGTGAAACTCAAATCCGATGGCACCTTCCACTTACGCATTCCTTTCTCAGACGGTTTAATCGACTACTTGATCACCGCCACTGCTGCTAATGGGGGAGAAACAAAAACTGTCTACAAGAAATTTTCTCAGGAAACCTCAGAAAGTTAGAGGCGTCCCTCAATTTAGGGTAGAGGCTTTTTTTGGGGAATGTCTCTACAGAAAATCCCTTATCTAAGTTCAGGTTCAATGCAATCAAGTCAAGTTCAGCAGAAACTTCAGTCACTATGGACGGCTCTCATCTTGCTGAGTATTTTCTTTGGTGTGGAAGTAAGTGCAGGTATTTTGAGCCACAGTCTATCTCTATTGGCAGATGCAGAACACATTCTGTCTGATGTAGCAGCGTTAGGTTTAGCACTAGTGGCAATTTGGCTATCTCAATCCATGTCGAGGATGACGGTATTTAAACGCTATCGACTAGAAGTTCTAGCAGCGCTGGTTAACGGTGTCGGCTTAGCTTGTATTGCTGGCTGGATAGTGAAGGAAGCCCTGGTACGGCTACACTCATCATCTCCAGAGATTCTGGGCTTACCGATGTTAGTAACTGCACTTCTAGGCTTAGGGGTGAATACCTTTAACGTTCTCTGTCTGCACAATTGTAGCCATGAAGATATTAATATTAAGGGTGTATTTCTACATCTGGTGGGAGATTTAGTCAGTTCAGTGGGGACAGTGGTAGCAGCGATCGCCGTTATTTGGCTAAATTGGACTTGGGCAGATGGGGTGATCAGCTTAGTGGTAGCGGGGGTAATTGCCTTTTTAGCTGCGGTTTTGGTAATTCAGAGTATTAATTGTTTGCGAGGTCAGGTTGCTGATTTAGCCAATACTGCCTGTCAATGCAATCTGCCAGAAGCGCAATGTACCAATGTGCAAGCAGCCCAGAAGCTACTATTTCCTACTTTACAGGAGCGGATATAGCTAGAAATGATCAACAAACCCAAGATAATTGTCCTTGATGATGACCCTACCGGTTCGCAAACAGTCCACAGTTGCTTACTACTGATGCGTTGGGATGTGGAGACCCTCAAAGCTGGGTTAGAGGATGACTCCCCCATTTTCTTTATCTTGACCAATACGCGATCCCTCACCCCAGAAGCTGCTGCTACCATCACCAAAGAAGTGTGTCAAAACCTCAAAATAGCACTAGCAATTACAGGAATCGAGGAGTTTCTAGTGGTGAGTCGTTCAGATTCGACCTTGCGGGGACATTATCCCATTGAAACCGATGCCATCGCCCAAGAACTTGGTCCCTTTGATGCTCATTTTCTCGTCCCCGCATTTTTTGAAGGTGGACGCATTACCCGCGACAGCATACATTACCTGATCATTGATGGTGTGCCGACTCCGGTCCATGAAACTGAGTTTGCCCGTGATTCAGTCTTCAGTTATCATCACAGCTACCTACCCAAGTACGTCGAAGAAAAGACTCAAGGGCGAATTCCCGCAGCTACTGTCACCAGATTTTTACTAGCAGACATCCGTGCTGGCAGCCAGGAGCGCCTACTGCAACTCCAAGGCAATCAGTGTACCGTCGTCGATGGGGAAACCCAAACCGATCTCAACCGCTTTGCTGTAGATGTGCTAGCATCTGCAAGTCAAGGGAAACGGTTTTTATTCCGCTCTGCTGCCAGCATCTTAACAGCTTTAGCAGCCTTACCTCCCCAACCAATTGCCCCTGAAAATATGGCAGAGTACGTGCGGGGAGGTAAACCTGGAGCGGTGATTGTGGGTTCCCATGTTAAAAAGACAACCCAACAGTTAGAATCATTGTTGGCAGTAGAAGGGACAGTGGGAATTGAGGTAAATGTCGGACAGTTACTGGAAAATGGTGCCAACCAAGCTGCTACACTGTTAAAGACAATTTTAACCCGTGTATATGCGGTACACCAAGCACTTAAAACCCCAGTAGTCTACACCAGCCGTCAAGAGTTGGCTTTTGCAGATGTTAAAACCAGACTAGAGTTTGGAGCTACAGTATCCCAGCTACTGATGAATATTGTCCAAGGCTTACCAGATGATATAGGATTTTTAATCAGCAAGGGTGGCATTACTTCCAATGATGTTTTAAGTATAGGACTAGCTCTAACTTCATCTCGGTTACTCGGTCAAGTTTTAGCGGGTTGCTCAATGGTGTTAACACCATCAAACCATCCCCAGTTTCCCAATTTGCCAGTGGTGCTGTTTCCCGGTAATGTGGGGAGTGCCGATGCCCTCAAAACGGTTTATCAAAGGTTGACTATCAGCCAGCAGAAGCCATGATTTTGGGTACTAAGATGCATGCTTGATTTTTGAACAATAACTCCGTACGCAGATAAATTCAATCATCAAATCTGATTCCTATATTAATTACTTAACTGGACATAGTGTCGCATGACTTCTGATTCTCCCAATCTAGACTCAAATTCTGCACCTGATCCAGAAACTATCTCCTCCCTGGCTGATGCAGAAGTAAATAATTCCCCTGCCTGGGAAGCATATCCCAATCCAATTCTGCCGGAAGCTGAACTAAACTCCGTCCTCTTGTATCTACAAACTGATTCACCCTCTGACCCTACTGATGCAAATCCAATGGAGTTAGGATTACCAAAACAGAGAGTTGATCATCCTCTACAAGTTCAGATGAAGACAGAGGAGGGAAAATTATTACTAATTTTACCTACAGAATCTCAACAACCAGCCTCAGAACTCAGTTGGTCAGAGATTTGGCAGCAGATGAAGCAGCGGTTAAATGCAAGCGATCGCCTGCGTAGACCGCAAACTCAGGTGCATCTAGTAGCACAAGACCGCTTACTAGATAGTAGACAAATGCAAGAGATCGCCGACGCTTTAGGTGAATTCCAACTCGAACTAAAATGTGTAGTCACCAGTCGGAGGCAAACAGCGATCGCCGCTGTCACCTTAGGTTATTCTGTAAAACAACTCCAACCCCAACCCTCCCTCAACTCAGAGTCTAAAGCTATCCCCCTGGCGGATACACTCTATCTAGCAATGACAGTCCGTTCCGGTGTCGAAATTCGTCACCCTGGTACGGTAATTATTGTAGGAGATATAAACCCTGGTGGTATGGTAGTTGCAGATGGAGATATTCTAGTCTGGGGTCGTCTACGGGGAATTGCCCATGCTGGTGCTAAAGGCAATAGAGAGTGTCAAATCATGGCCTTGCAAATGGAACCAACTCAATTAAGGATTGCCGATGCTGTAGCTAGAGCACCAGAGAAATCACCATTGCAGTTCACCCCTGAAGTAGCCCATATTACAGCCCAAGGAATTCGCATTGCCAAAGCCAATGATTTTTCTCGCAGTCAATCAAGTAAAATTGTCAAAATTCAGGAGTCCGAAATTAGTTAAGTAGCAGTCCCTTAACTTTTCCCGGTTCCCAAGAATATATTTCCTCAATTGAGCATATTGGAGATCATGAATCGCATTATTGTCGTCACCTCCGGTAAAGGGGGAGTAGGTAAAACCACAGTTTCTGCAAATCTGGGCATGGCCTTAGCTAAAATAGGTCGTCAAGTTGCCTTGGTAGATGCAGATTTTGGCCTGAGAAATTTAGATTTGTTACTAGGACTAGAAAACCGCATCGTCTACACAGCGCTAGAAGTCCTATCCAGAGAGTGCCGCTTAGAACAGGCCTTGGTTAAAGATAAGCGACAACCCAATCTTGTACTTCTACCCGCTGCCCAAAATCGCACTAAAGATTCCGTAACTCCCGACCAAATGAAGCTACTGGTAAATGCCTTGGGGCAAAAATATCAGTATGTAGTCATCGATAGCCCCGCAGGCATTGAAATGGGGTTTAAAAATGCGATCACCCCAGCTAAGGAGGCCCTGATCGTCACCACTCCTGAAATCTCCGCCGTCCGTGATGCTGACCGGGTAGTTGGGTTAATAGAAGCACAAGGTATTAAGCGGATTCATTTAATAATTAACCGCATCCGTCCCGAAATGGTAAGGGCAAATGATATGATGTCAGTGCAAGATGTTCAGGAACTTCTTGCCATCCCTCTGATTGGAGTAATTCCCGATGACGAACGGGTTATTGTATCCACCAATCGGGGCGAACCTTTAGTATTGGCTGAAACTCCCTCCCTAGCGGCCCTAGCTTTTGAGAATATTGCTCGGAGATTAGAGGGAGAAACTATCGAATTTCTCGATCTCAACTCACCCCAAGACAACATTTTCTCCCGGCTGCGAAAGCTATTCCGGACAAAAATTGTTTAATTTAATTTAATTTTCTAATCTTCGCTTTAGAAGTAGTTGTAATGATGCTTGAACTTTTAGAAAAAATTTTTTTTCGCCCTGCTGATAACAGCCGCAACCAAGTAAAACGCCGCCTACAATTAGTGATTGCTCATGATCGCGCTGACCTAGACCCGCAGACGTTAGAAAAAATGCGCCAAGAAATCCTGGATATAGTCTGTAAGTATGTAGAAATTGATACAGAAGGATTGGATTTTTCCTTAGAAAGCAATCAACGGACAACTGCTTTGATTGCTAATTTACCCATCCGTCGGGTCAAGGAAAATACGCCTCAAGAGGAACAATTAATAACTACTAACGAAGATGAATTATCAGGAAATATCCAAATTTAAGTCGTGAGATTGCAACTTACTTCAAATATTTGGAAACTTTTGCCCTGAGGGAATTTTAGCTTGAATATACTCTGCACGGTTTGGCGCTTTACTCTTAAAATCGCACTTGAGGTTACAGGCAAAGTTTTTTTGCCTAGGCAAAAGTCCAGAAATCAGCCGTTTTTAGTATAATTGAGTGTGACAGTTAAAGTGCGATCGCCTCTGATAGAGGATTGTGATGCGAAAACGATTTCATAGCTGTCACCTTCACGTGGGATTCCCACACATCCAAACTAATTTGCCCAGTAGATCTGAGATCGGCTCCAAAGAATAGTCCTTCATGTCCACCGTCATTTGCTTTTCTTCCAGTTGAAGAAATCGCCATAACAGCCCACTACTAACACAGCCATAAACAGGTTTCGGTTCTTCTCCTGCCTGCTGGTTAAATAGCTGTGCGGCAACCATAGATGCCATACACTGTCCCATTCCACTGTTGAGATCCGCTTTTTTCGCTTCTAGTAGTACGACTACTGGAGACTCAATTTCTAACTGCTCGGGTGATCGGCTAATCAGAAAATCACAAATACCAGAGAGTCCGACTTCCGCGTTCACCGTGAAGTCCTGCCCTGAAAATAGACTCACTTGATGCAAGAGAAGTTTCCGGACTTCAACCAAAATTGGGCTAATCAGTAGTTCAGATTTTGCTTTCTCACTCGGCAGTGCAACGGCAAGGGGAAGGTTTTCTTCTAGCACTTCCAACAAGGTGGAAGTTGGTGTAACGGGAGAGAGGGTGGGGAAGAAGGTGGTTTCTTCGTTCGTCTGAATTCCAAATGCTTGCTTTACCTTACCAACCGTGAAATCGCTGTATGCCATAGGTCTTGTCCCATTGGAAGTGCAGGTTTTCACCTCCTGATTCTAAAAGGTTTTCGGTCATTATTTGAGGTTACGAGTTAAGTCTCCGTACCCAACAGACTAGGTCTAGTTTCCACTTAATTTCACATCCCAGCCACAGAAAAATCTGCGAACCTGTTGTTAAATTAGAGCAAAAACCAGACCTAGTATCAAATTTCAGCCGATTAGATTGCCACTTCTAACGTTTGCCACGATAGGGAACTGCATTTAGATAGTCAAGATCAAATACAGATAGTCTTTGCGCGTAGTTACCTTTACCAGAAAGGGATGCGGCTAAATCAGTGTATTTCCGAGGATCTCCTTCTGGGAGCCGTTTTTCTTGTAACTTGCGGGTGTAGAATTTCTCCACCGTAATCCGCCAATCTGTGGTTACAGTGCCAGCTGTTTCTTGGAAGTCTTCACCGTAGCGGGGAGTTACCAGGTTAAAGGGACGGCCTTCTAACCGCTTACGTTGGTAGGGAACGGTGTTTTCACCAAAGTTTTGGCTGTATTCTTCCGAGTCCACCAGGGCATCAACGAAGCCCTTGAAACCTTTGGTCCCAATGACAATTGACCAGGCAATCTCTTCCTCCTTGTTGTAGGCTGAACGACCTAAAAGACGCTTGAGGGTGATATCTACTAGCCGGTAGTTATTGTTAACTGAGACAACTAAACGATAGAAGGCCTCAGATTGGGCTAGACCCCGAATAAAGTTGCGGACAGAGATAGAACCATTTTTCACTTGGGATTCGAGAGTTTTTTGGCGATTGAACTGGAGAATCTCATGTTCGCTGAAAACTTGGCGATAGGCAGCCCAAATTATATTTTGGATATCAGTGTAGGAACTGACATCTTCAATTCTGTAGATATATGGTGTATTCTCATTCTGATCAGCCAAGCCAAAGCTTTTGACCCGGTGATTTTGAGAACTTGGTTTATATTCAAGTAATGACAATGCCATGGTTGGTTATTCCTCCATATTTGACAAGTTGTAAATTTAGCGGAAAGGGAAATTGGTGCTGGGATTAATGGAAACGGGGACACCTTGGGGGTCGATTTCCGTGGTTGAGTTGGGGATCTGGATATTGGCAAGGTTTACTGGCGTATAAACCAGGGTCTTGATCTGGATAGAACTAGCTAGTTCCAGGAAGTTCTTAACATCACCTGATTTATAACGCTCATCTTCCAACTTGTCGCGCCAGTAGCCGCCATAGCGAGGTGTCACTAGGTTAAAGGGACGGTTTCCGTAGCGCCGCCGTTGGTAGGGGACGATATTTTCGCCAAAGCTGGTTTGATACTCTGGGGAATCTAGCAAGGTATCAACAAAATTATCCCAACCCAGGGTAGCAATTTTAATTGACCAGGCAATTTCTTCGTCTTTGTTGTAAGGTGCACGGCCTAGCAGCCGCTTGAGGGCAATTTCCACGAGGCGGTAGTTGGAGTTTGTCTTAACAACCAAACTTTTGTAAGCCTCTGACTTAGCTAGACCCCGGATGAATTCCCGCACGGTAATTGCTCTATTGGTCAACTGGGATTCTAAGTTGAACTGGCGGTAGAATTTCAGGATCACGTGTTCGCTGAAAACTTGACGATAGGCGGCCCAAATTAATTCTTGGGCGTCGCTACCTTCGCTGCGGTAAATCCTGGGGGTATCTTCGTTAGGTACCTCATAACCAGGGACACGCTGGTTTTGAGAACTGGGTTTATATTCTAGTAAAGGGATTGACATAGTTAATGGTTGGGGGTTCTAGGGATATAACGGTAGGGCAAGGCAACAGGTGTCGGTTTCACGGTTGCTTGCTGGAGTTGGGCATCACGGGTAGTCTTGGGAATTTCTAGGGTTTCGACTTGGGAGGTAACAGTGGCAAGCACTCTTTGGTAGTTGCGTTCGTTGGTGATGATTTCCCCGGCTAGTCTGAGGAAGTTGTCCCCAATTGCCCGACGAATTCCTTCGTTCCCTACCGATCCTGTGGTGCGGGCTGTGTAGTAGGAAATTCCGCCTAAGGATTGCAGTGTTAAGCGATCGCGCCAATATCCACCATAACGAGGGTTAGTTAGGTTGAAGGGGCGCTCTCCAAACCTTCGCCGTTGGTAAGGGACAATGTCATCGCTAAAGTTTTCGAGGTATTCGCTGGAGTCTAATAGGGCATCAATGAAGCCTTGTAACCCTTTAGTGGCGATGACTATTGACCAGGTAATTTCTTCGTCTTTGTTGTAGGCAGCACGTCCTAAGAACCGCTTTAAGGTGATATCAACTAGGCGGTAGTTGGAGTTAATTTCTGCTACCTGTGTCCGATAAACTTCCGACTTACCTAATCCCCGAATAAAGTCCCGGATGCTAATTGCTCGATTTCGTAGTTGAGATTCTAAAAAGGTTTGGCGATAGCTCTCAAGAATTAAGTGTTCGCTGAATATTTGACGGTATGCTGCCCAGATAATGGCGTCAATGTCTCTGTCTGAGGTCGCATTTGCCAACCGATAGATAGTTGGTGTATCTTCGTTAGGGACTTCGTATCCCTCTACACGCTGATTTTGCGTGGTGGCTGAGTATTCTAATAGGGGTATTGACATCTTTACTTTTACCTCATTTTTATGCAATCTGCATTTGAGCCACCTGGACACGGGCGCGGATTACTTTTTCCGGATCAATTGCCAGCATTTCTTTGAATCTGTCCTGGATGGGTAGCTGTAAATTAGTATTCTTGGCTAAGGACTGCAACCCAACGATAGCAGCATAGCGAATCGACCAGTCTGAGTCTTGGGAAATCAGTAGCAGTGCTGTCAATGCCCGATCTTGTGCTATTTTTCTGTCTAGAAAGCCCAGCTGATGCCAGTGCAAGTTCCCTAATCCTTTCGCGGCAGCACGGCGAACGCTAGGAGCAAAGTCAGTGGTTGCGGCTATAATTAAGACATCTAGAGCCAGAGGGTCGGCGATCGCTGCTAAGGTCCGCATCGAATAAGCCCTTGCCCCATAGTTATAGTCGTCTATCTGGGCTAGCAGTTGTGGTACTGCTATGGTGCCTAATTCGGTTAGTGCTGCCATTGCCACCGCTGCTGCTGCTGGGTTATTGTACCCAAATACGGCTATTAAGGTGGGAACCGCTGCTGGCTCTTTTGCTGCCGCTAAGTTTTTCACCGCCGTTACCATTTGCGATGATGTATCTGCCGAGGTGACAGCACGAATTAGTTCATCAGTCATAATTACAAGAGCGAATCCATCAGGTTCATCACTCGGATGGCATCATCACCCATATCAAAAGTTGCAAGTTGATGTTCCAGTAATCCTTTGAGGGCAATGAGTTTGAAGCTATTTTCTACCTTGCTTTGGGCGATCGCTTCTGCCGCTGCCATATACCCAATTGCACCCAAGTCCCCTAAGGCAACGCGGCGCAGTTTCAAGTCTTCCTGTGCCAACATTTTCACCAATATCTCCCCATAGCTAGGGTCTTGTGTCAGTTGGTACATTGCTCTAGCTGCAGCACACTGCACTCGCGGTGTTGGATGTTCTAGGAACGGCTGAATTAAGGAAATAGCCTCGGTTGCACCTAAACTTCCCAAGGCTTCTATTACTGCTTCGTATGGCTGGGTGAGGTGAGGTCGTCCTGGTATTTGCACGGCTTGGGCAACGCCCCCTGCTAACAGCTTGATCAGGGCTGAAACTGCTACTTTGCCATCTAGCATTTCTAGAGATTGGGCAGCGGCTTCTCGCACGTAGAAGTCAGAACATTCTAAGCACTTAATTAAGCCTGGTATAGCTTGGGGATTGCCCAATTTTCCCAGTGCTCTAGCCGCATTCCGTCTTAGGGGATAACCTCCTAGTTCGGTTCTGTCGGCTTCGTCCTCTAGGGCTGCTATGAGTACATTTATGGCTTCTGGCCGACTCACCCGGAATCTACCCAACCACCAAGCAGCATAATAGCGGAGACTTAAATCTGATGATTGCAGGTTAGCAATTGCCAGATCTGGTGTAAGTTGCAGCCCATTCTCAGTAGAACATTCTTCGACACTGGGTTCTATCATTACCAGGATGTTAGTTGGCTTCTGCTTCGGCTACGGTTAAAGCCTCGATTTTGACGATTCTTCCACCCAAGCGGTTAATCCGTTGCATTTCTTCGTTCATCCGGCCGTATGGTACGGTGATAAATACGCTACCACTACGCCGAATGTTGAATTTATTTTTGTCGGTTTCTGCATTTTGTCGCAGGCCTACGACTTCGTAACGAAAAATCCGGCTGGCAGACGAAGAAGCGCTACCAGTACCAAGTGTGGTTTGACCAAACATTACTTCTATATCTCCTCTTCTTTTGGGGATTTGCTGTTTTATGCAGGGGTGATGCTGGCAATTTTGCCACCTAGTTTGTGGATTTGTTGGATTTTCGCTGAAAGCCGTTCGAAAGGTACGATGTATACTGTACTACTCCGACGCACGCTGGGGTAGCCAGGATTGCGAATGCTAGTAACTTCAATGCGGAAGCTGCGATCGCCTTTACCTACGGCATTACCTAATGCTTTTTTCGGCGACGCATCCACGGATGCCCGGTAGCTCCAATTATCGTTAATACCAGATGGTCCAACTATTGAAGAAACTTGATTACTTGCCAACTCCCGCGCTAACCGAGACTTTTTACCTTCTAGCTGCGAGGTGTCGCTATTGGCATACCCCCGATATAACCGGAATATCCGGTTAAACCCAGCTATTTTTTGTCCTGGTTGAGTCTCAAACCCACGATAGTAGGGTACGATTTGGTCTCCAAAATTGTTTTGGTACTCCAAAGAATCAATGTAGGAGTTAATTTCAGCATCATACCCTTGGCTATTGTACAAGTCCAAGTGGTAACTTACTTCAGACTCATCGTAGGGAGCGCGACCTAATAGGTGTTTGTAGTTGAGTTCGATTAACCGGGTTTGGAAACTACTGTAGAAAAACTTGGTTTTGTAAAGTTCTGATTTAGCAACGCTGCGGACAAATTCCCGTACTGTTAGGTTGCCATCTCTCAGCAGTGATTCGGCACTGATCAGCCGTTCGGATGCCATCAGGTAATCGTTCCCTAAAACTTGCCGATAAACAGCACGGATGACTACTTCTATCTCTTCCCGTGAGGCATAAGGGCGGAGTTCAATTCGATTTGCCTGACTAAAAGCTTCTATTCCTAATCTAGAAGCTGCTGTTGTAATCGCCATTTTAATTTCCTCCTTTTTATTTACTGCTTTTTATCTATCCCTACATAAAACTATGCCCGGAGTTAGGTTCAACTGCTAGGTGATTTCATCCAGCACTTGTACCCCTCTCCGGGCATTAGGTTATCTAGCTTAGAGCGTTGATTGCGTAATCGATGTAGGTGTTAGCTTCGTTAGCAGCTTGGCCACTCAGACCATGATTAGCTCTGATATACTTCAAAGCTTCTATGTACCAGCTGGGAGACAAATCAAAGGCATTGTTAACTTCAGCCAAACCAGCAATGAGGTACTCATCCAAAGGACCTGTACCACCAGCAACTAAGCTGTAAGTGATGATGCGTAGGTAGTGACCAACGTCACGAGCACACTTAGCTTTACCACGGCCATCAGCAGCGTACTGTGATCCAGGTGTTTGGGTGGTGTAAGGAAATTTTTGGTAAACCGCTTGGGTTGCACCTTCAATTAGTCTTTGAGCATTAGCTGTCAACACTCGAGCTGCTTCTAAGCTATCAACAGCACGAACAAAACGACCGTTAGCAGCTTGTAGTTCGGTATTTCCCAAGAAACGTCCTTGGGTATCAGCAGCTGCAATAGCTTCAGTAATTGGGGTCTTCGTCATCTTATATCTCCTTGTTGTTTTTTATTTTTTTGTTCTGGATTCAGCTAATTCTTGTTTTTTTGCTTATTAAGCAACAGCAGCAGCCGCACGATCAAAGTAGCCAGCAACTTCAGCCACTAATTGGCTGCAGTCGCCTCTGGTGATCCCGTTGGGATCGTTAACAATAGCGATAGCAGCTTCCTTGATCTTGCCAACGCCAACAGCTACGGAAGAACCAGGAACTCCCAAAGCTTGGTAGGTTTCCCGTAAGCCATTCAAGCAACGGTCATCTAGAACACTAGCATCACCAGCTAAGGTAGCGTAGGTAACGTAGCGTAAGATGATTTCTAAATCGCGCAGACAAGCAGCGTTACGACGGTTGGTGTAAGCATTACCACCAGGAGCAATCAGGTTGGGTTGCTCTTCAAACAAAGAACGAGCTGCGTCGGTAACGATCTTAGAAGCGTTGCTGGTGATCCGGTTAACTACATCTAACCGCTTGTTGCCTGATCTTACAGCTTCAGACAAAGCATTGAGTTGGTCGTTGCTTAAAAACTCGCCTCTAGCATCGGCTTGAGAAACTACCTTGCTGAATAAGTCTTGGGTCATGATTTTCGATCTCCTAGAGTTACTTAGTTGAAGTGTGTCAGTATTGAAACAATACAGTAGCTGATCAACTGGGAATAGCTAACAACAGACTGCTCTCACGATAGCTTCACAGAAATTATGAGAACTCGGGGCGAATTTATGAGAAATCGGCAAACTTTATGGATTGATTGCCTTCTTTAACTTTTGTCTGTTGTTTAACCCCTCCAGCTTATGTTTATACAATGCGATAGATCCATTATTTGTTACAATTTGTGAATAAATAAACTGGCAGAGTAACAAAGGCTGCAAATCCTTTACATACAAGGGGTTTGCCTGAGAAAAGTCCAACTTTTTTGCAATAAAACTTAACAATTGCTGGAAATTTCCCCAAGTTTATACTTTTTTAATTTTTGAAAAATCCTGGAAAAGTAATAGTTTGAAGTCCACCTGGGTTGAAAAGTCAGCATATATATAGTTAAGAAAGATATAGTTAAGAAAGATTAACTTTCCGTTTATAAAGATTGCTGTAATTACGAGAATTCCTCCTTGCGGGGAATTTTGGATTTCAAATTAAGGGGGAGATGGATCTGTTCTCCCCTACCCCCTAACTTGAAAGAGGGGTGTGGGGAAGGAACCTCCTTCATCCTTGGCGTGAAAATTTTTTCATTGGGACTACCCCCTACCCTACATTCTCCGCCGCAGGACTTCTAGCAAAGTTGTCAAAGCTGGAGGGAGAGGGGCTGTCACCTCTAGCCAATCTTGTGATGCTGGGTGCTGTAACCTTAATCGCCAAGCGTGGAGGGCTTGTCCGGGTAGATTTACCCCCACAGAACGTCCAGGACCATAAACAGGGTCACCGACAATAGGATGACCGATTTTGGCACTGTGGACCCGGATTTGATGGGTACGTCCTGTTTCTAGTTGGAAGTGGATTAAGGTGTAGTTGTGGAGGCGTTCTCGGATTTCCCAATGGGTAATAGCAGTGCGTCCACCCTGTTCTATGGGGACAATGGCCATTTTTTTCCGGTCCTGGGGATGACGACCAATGGGTAGGTTAATTGTGCCAGATCCGGTTTTTGGTGTGCCATAAACTACGCCTAAATATTCTCGGCGGGCAGTTTTGGCTTGGAGTTGTGCTTGCAAGTGTCGATAAGCAAGATCTGTTTTGGCAATGGCGATCGCCCCGGTGGTATCCTTATCCAAACGATGGACGATGCCCGGACGTTGAACACCTCCAATTCCCGGTAAATTTGGACAGTGTGCCAACAGAGCATTAACTAGCGTCCCATCTGGATGGCCAGGTGCAGGATGGACAACCAAGCCAGTGGGTTTATTCAGGATGAGTAGCTGGTCATCTTCATAGAGGATATCTAAGGGGATATTTTCGGCCTCTAATTCCAGGGGTTGAGCTTCTGGAACTTCAAGAATGATGCTGTCCCCAGGGTTAAGATTGATCTTCTTCGAGGTACAAACTGTGCCATTGAGCTGAACTCTTCCCTGTTCAATGAGCTGTTGCATCCGGGAACGGGAAAGGCTTGGTAATTTTTGAGCCAAGTACCGGTCCAGGCGATCGCTTTTTTCTAATACTTCTAGGGATATGGGTGAGGTAAGGATCACTAATTCTTCATCAAATATTTGCCAAAATTTCATCATCTAGATGCTGATTAAAAACATCTATACCTGAATTATGCAACAGGAAACTACTAAGTAAGAATTCAGAAGTAAAATCGGTTTTGACACCTTCATCTATACCTGATGCAACGGATGAATCCTGAATTTTTACCCCATCACCCCTTATGAACCGAGGACAACTATCTACGATTGTACTTCGTCGTCGCTTTTTCATCTTGGGTTTTTCTGGTGCAGTCATTGCAGCGACAGGTCTTCTGGCATTGATTGCTAAACCCAACTATCAAAGTTCAATGGAGATGCTAGTAAGTTACAACCTGGATGAAGCTAGTAATATCCAAACCAACGGAGAGAATTTTCCGGTCATTGACTACACGGCGCAAAAAACATTAATGCTGAGTTCTCAGCTACTCCAAAAAGCTGTAGATTTGCTACGTCCTACTTATCCCCAAATTACCTTGGAGGATATCAAGGGTGAAAAATTAAATGTTTCCCAATCAAAGCTGCAATCAGGAGGTTCTAGCCAAGTATTTACAATTTCCTTTAAAGACCATGATCCTGTTAAGGCTAAAAGAGTGCTGCAAGCTCTCCAGAAAGTCTATCAAGACTATGACATAGAGCAACGACGGCAGCGGTTGAATCAGGGGCTAGATTATGTAAATAATCGCCTACCCAAAGTGCAAAATCAGATCAAAACAGCCGAAGAACAGTTAACACAGTTTCGGCAAAAACATCATTTGCTCGATCCGCAGATCCAAAGCCAAATCTTGCTGGAATCTCTAGCCAAAATTCAGTCCCAGCAACAAACGAATTACACCGAACTGCAACAAGTACAGGCTCAGTACAATAACGTCAAACAGGAGCTGGTCTCTCCTGCCGAAAATTTGCCAGTTTCCTATCTTTTGAGTCAGTCAAGTCGTTACCAAACTCTACTCAGTGAGATTCACAAAACAGAACTAGCACTAGCTCAGGAGCAGTTACGGTACAAGGACGACTATCCGACTGTTAAAAACCTGAAACAGCAACGCCAAGTCCAGCTGGACCTATTGCAGGCAGAGGTGGGAAGTAAAACCATCAGCAATGTTAATACAGCGGCAGAGAACCAGATCAATCAGTTGCAGACCACTAGCATGAAACTGATTGCAGATAATCGACATTTGGCTGACTCAGAAGCACAAATTCGCTCCGAGCTAAATACTTACCCTAGCCTAATCGCTGAGTACAATCGTCTGCTGTCGGCAGTGGCAGAACGTCGCCAAGCATTTCAGCAATTGTTACAGATGCAACAGTCTGTAGGCATGAAAATTGCTGAAGGAGGTTTTGATTGGCAAGTTTTAGATGCACCCAATTTAGGAATCTATCTGAGCAACAGCAGATTATTCCTATTACTTGGGGGAGCAATCTTCAGTCCAATTCTCGGCACGGCGGTTGCCATAACTTGGGAACTGTTTCATGGTGCGATCTTTTGTGCCCAAGATTTCCCAAAACTCACCCAGCTTCGGTTACTAGGTTCAGTACCAAAATTTTATCAGCAGCCTAGTAAGGGTGTACCTCTTTTTCCCTTTTTCCGCTCTAGGTTCAGCAGCTTACCTGTCCACAAGACCCTGGATATGGTCTACCAAAATATCCAAATTCTCAAATATCCCTGTCCCCTCAAGTCCCTGATGTTGACTTCAGCACTACCAGGGGAAGGTAAGACAACTATAGCCTTGGGGTTGGGGGCCAGTGCAGCCCGAATGCATCAACGGGTCCTGGTAATTGATGCTAACTTGCGGCATCCCAGCTTGCATCAAGTCCTGGGACTCTCCAATGACTGGGGACTATCTCTTTTACTTCTGGATGAGGATAATAACCAAATTCATAATTACATCCACCCCATCCACCCCGCCATTGACATTTTAACTGCTGGTCCTACGGCAGAAGATGTGGTGAGTCTGTTGAGTTCTCCTCGGTTTCAGGAGGTGCTCGAATTATGTAAGCAAACCTATGACCTGATACTAGTAGATACACCAGGTATTTTAAATCAGGTAGATGGGAGAATCATCGCCTCTTACTGTGATGGGATCGTTATGGTGGGAGGCATTGGGAAGATATCCCCAGACAACCTGATTCAAGCCAAGGAGATTTTGCACCAGCTAAATTTAGTTGGCATCATCGCCAATGGAGTGACCAATTCTCCAGTATTTGCCAAAATAAGTGGAAATTGGGAATTTTGCCCTTAGTTTAGTACAAAATAAACTATCTGGGTGTATGATAGTTAATTTGATGTGCTGAACAAACGTATAAACACGCTATACAGTAAGAACTGTCTGTAATATGAGTAACGACATAGATTTGATCAAACGTCTTAGCCCCAGTGCAATGGATCAGATCATGCTTTATCTGGCATTTAGCGCCATGCGGACGAGCGGGCATAGACATGGGGCCTTTTTAGATGCAGCCGCCACCGCAGCCAAGTGTGCAATTTACATGACCTATCTGGAACAGGGACAAAACCTCCGGATGACAGGGCATTTGCATCACTTGGAACCAAAACGAGTCAAAATCATCGTTGAGGAAGTTAGACAAGCCTTAACCGAGGGCAAACTGTTGAAGATGCTGGGTTCCCAAGAACCACGCTATTTGATTCAACTGCCATACGTGTGGATGGAAAAGCATCCTTGGCAACCAGGAAGATCTCGCGTTCCTGGCACCAGTCTGACCTTGGAGGAAAAAAGACAAATCGAGCAGAAACTACCTAAAAATCTGCCAGATGCCCAGTTAGTTACTTCCATAGAATTTTTGGATTTGATTGAGTTCCTGCACAAGCGATCGCAAGAGGAACTACCACCCGATCACCAGATGCCTTTGAGCGAAGCCTTAGGGGAGCATATCAAGCGCCGTCTGCTCTACTCAGGAACGGTTACCCGCATTGATTCTCCTTGGGGAATGCCATTCTACGCTCTAACCCGTCCTTTTTACTCCCCAGACGACGACCAAGAGCGTACTTATATCATGGTGGAAGATACGGCTCGGTTTTTCCGGTTAATGAAAAATTGGGCAGAACGGCAGCCCAAGTCTATGCGGTTGTTGGAAGAGTTAGATATCCCTGCTGAAAGACTAAAGCAGGCCATGGAAGAACTAGATGAAATTATCCGGGCTTGGGCTGATCGATACCACCAAGAAGGTGGTATCCCTATGGTCTTACAGACGAGTTTTGGGGAAAAGGATTAGACTAGGGACTGGGGCATAACAGATCAATCTCTCCCCTGTCCCCTGCCCCTGCTTCCTAATTACTGGGGGTTGCTGGAACCGGTGTAGTTTGAAAAGTCGGGCTGAAATTCACTGGCTCTTGGTTTGACGGTATGGTTGTAGCTGCAATCCCACCGGCTCGATCACCAGAATCAATACAAGTATCCATGGCATCAATGGGACTAAGGTCAATCTTCTCCCGCAGACCAACTACACACTGACCAAAGGCTACAGGCAGCAAACTGTGACCACAGTAGCTTAAAACGTCAGGATTAACTGTATTGTTAGTATTCTTGCTGATGCCAACGATACACTTAGCTAACTCCTCTGGACGACGAGCCTGGCTACAGGCAACTACGGCATCCCCAGGCAAAATTTGTGTGTGCTGCTTAATTGAGGCTACACAGTAAGACAAATCTCTAGGACGTATTGCTGAAGCACAACCCTGGGCTGCTGCCTGTGGTGTGACACCTGCGTTTAGAAGTTGGGTAGCACAGGCTTTGTAATCATTGGTCGTGTAGAAAGGGGTGATAGCTACACTGGGGACAATATTTGTCAACAGTCCAGCAATTGCTAACACTGGTGCTGCTAAGATTCCGGAAACTATTTGGCCTTCCGGTTTACGATCTACTTCACTAATCTTTTTTTTGCTCTCTGACATTGCCATTCTCCAAACACCCAACGTTATGCTAACTTAAATTTCCTAACCCACCCTGAAAATTCAGGAATTTTAGCTTGCAGGCGGTAATCTTCATGGGAATTATATTAACTCAAGTTGCTAGTTAGTATTGTCAGAAACACCCGCTGAAGGTCTTGGTTCTCTTCTTTTCAAGACACTGGCGTGTAGAAAGATTAGCCAAAACAAAAAGAAGCCCCACATCTGACCCGAAGGGCAGTGTAGGATGAATTTTTAGGCGATGACGAATAGGCTTGAAAGGGCGAGGGGTCGATGAGGAATCGCCATCTTAATTGCTAGAATAGCCAAGGGCAAAGCTTAAAAGGCTAGCCTAACACTCAACCTTGACAACTGAAGATATGGGGTTTGATCGGGAAGTGCGGTCTTAAATTGCTATGGAATAGCCGACTATAGCCTCCGATATGTAAAATCTTCAAGGAATGTAGGTAGTCTTTTTTTAAAGACAGTTGGGCAGGACGCGTACCTGACTATAAACCGCCATAGTGGGGAACTTTGGGAGTACCACGTTCGCGAAGCGTGTGCTTTGCACAAGGAAGTTCTGGAAAGATAATTTCTGCCAGAAGCCTATATCTACTCGCAACAGAGATGTAGGAGCGTCACGGTAAGGCATTGCATTATCCCTGTCCCCATAAATAAAACTGCGGTTCTTCCGGTAATTTTATGGTAGAGCCACTTAGTATTTATTATTAGCAAATAATGCATTGAAAACGATAAAAGCCTTGTTCTGTAAGGGTTTAAATCTATCAGGCAACAAGCCTTTGGTATTGGGTTCCATAAAAGAGACGGAAGAGCCAAAATTGCTTTGGTGAATGATGTAGTTCTAGTGACACGAAACTATCGGGATTTTTCGCAAGTGGCTTCTTTAAAGATTGAGGATTGGATGGATGATCATTGCCAGATGGAGCGGCTGTAACCGTAAAAATGGACAAAACTGTTGCAGTATAAGCTGTCTCATCAAAAAAGTGTTACACCTGATAGCTCGTAATTATTCACTTTCCCCCCTCTAAAATTGTCGAAACCCTTAAATCTTGGAAAGGTAGGGGGAGATGTGAACGGTTAAGGTCAAGTGGGTGCCAAAATCACTGTTAATAAGTTATAATTTCATTTTTGGGTAACGTTGAAACAGGATTAGATTAAGGAAACTCATGTCCCGATATCGAGGGCCACGCCTCAGAATTGCACGCCGCTTAGGCGAATTGCCAGGGTTAACTCGGAAAAGCCCCAGACGCGCTTATCCACCAGGTCAGCATGGTCAGAACCGGAAGAAGCGATCTGAATACGCCATCCGTCTTGAGGAAAAGCAAAAGCTACGCTTCAACTATGGTTTGACAGAGAAGCAACTGCTGCGTTATGTACGTAAAGCCAGACGTGTTACTGGTTCTACCGGACAAGTACTGCTGCAATTGCTAGAAATGCGCCTAGATAATACCGTTTTTCGGATGGGAATGGCTCCAACTATTCCCGCTGCTCGTCAGTTGGTCAATCACGGTCACATCACTATTAACGGTAAGGTAGTCAATATTCCTAGCTACCAATGCCGTCCAGGAGAAGTAGTGGCTGTGAGAGATCAGGAAAGATCCCGGAAGTTAGTAGAAACTAACTTACAATACCCCGGTTTAGCCAATCTCCCTACTCATTTAGAGTTTGACAAAGCCAAGTTAATTGGCAAAGTTAACAGCGTCATCGAACGGGAATGGATAGCACTCCAAGTCAACGAACTACTTGTGGTGGAATACTACTCACGTCAAGCTTAGTCATTAGTCATTGGTCATTAGTTGTGACTAATGACTATTAGCTAACCACCTATTTGGGACATAGTGCGGGTGTAAGTATCAACAATTCCTGAGTCCCGCTGTTTAAAGTTAATTTCTGCTTTGACTGCTAGCACTTGCTTTACCTGTAGTTGTAATTCGGTAGTACTGATGCCTGCACGCAAAGCAGCCTTTAAATCTATTTGGCTAGTTTCATTTAATAGACAAGGACGAAGCCAGCCATCGGCACTTAAGCGCATTCGGTTACAGCGATCGCAAAAGCATTCTGACATCTGGCTGATAAATCCCAGCGTCCCCTTAGCATGGGGTATTTGAAAGACATCCGCAGGACCGGCACCACGGACTTGGGAGGCTTTCAGTCCCCAGTGATCGCGGATAATTTGGCGTAACTGAGTAGAAGATACCCAACCGCGATCACCAAATAACTGCCAATTGCCAATGGGCATAAATTCAATGAACCGGACATGCCAGGACTTATTAATTGTCAAGGCAGCTAAATTGAGAACTTCGTGGTCATTAACACCGGGAATCACTACCACATTCAACTTCAGAGGGTCAAAACCTACACGATACGCGGTTTGAATCCCTTGCCAAACCTGCTGCCAGCGTCCACGCCCATGATTACCGATAATTTGTTCAAAGGTGTTAGGGTCGAGGGAATCTAGGCTAATATTAATCCGGCGTAAACCTGCATCGTAGAGTTTTTGGGCCATATTTGCCAGCAAAAACCCGTTGGTGGTCATTGATAGGTCTTGGGTTTCAGGGAAAGAGGCGATCGCTTTGATTAAATCTACAACCCCGGGACGTAGTAGAGGTTCTCCACCAGTTAACCGAAACCTGGTAAAGCCAAGGGGGATAAACACCCCTTGGATTAACTTCAGGAGTTCTTGATTAGTTAGTAATTGCTCCTTGAGGATGTAGTGGAGTTCCTCTCCATCCGGCATACAGTATTGACAGCGGAAATTACAGCGATCAATTAAACTAATGCGGAGGTAGTCTACCTGGTTCATGATTTTATTGTTATTTTGTCCGTGCTCAGTTAGATACCTGAGCACGGCTCTTGGTTTGTCTCTGCCTTAACTCTAGGAAGAGAACAAAACTATTTGACTTACTAATAATTATAGTATATCCAAAATAGATTTTCATGAAATAAATAAACTATAGTAATCTGGTTTGTCTCAAGCGTGTTTACCCACAAATAGAAAATTGACAGACCACTAGTTTCATCAACTCATCTGCCAGTTCAGGAGCAGTCCAATGAATGGGCCAATTTTGGATGTTGGATTGCGGATTGACGAATTTATAGACTGCTTACTCCCTTTCCGCCACTCTTAACAGGGGACTGGGGCAGGAAAGAAATGCCAAGGGTAAGGTATGGGAAGCACGTTGAGTTACGATACTCTACCTTGTGCTCTCACGCAGTGTTGTTCTTTGGATTGACATTAGACCACTTTGTTGGTAATTCTTGTCATTGATGATTCTTTGTACTATGATATGTTACTGTTCACCATCTATTAAATAATGGTATGAAAAATAGCAAAATCAATCTTTATTATTCCCTCAGGCAATATTTTCTTGATTTCAAGAATACAAAAAATACAGATCAACGTAACTTTAAACTAAGTAGCTATCGATATTTTCTCTGGGTTCTAATATTAACCCTACTTATGTGTTTCCTAAAAGAGCCAATCATTAACCTCTTGATTTTGACTAGAAATTATAGAAAACAGGGTACAGAAGATTGGGTTTTTTATGCTTATGAAAATAAAAAAGCTTATCTGAAGCAAATTACAAAACCGAAAATTGTAGTTGTTGGAGGTAGTAGCGCACTGTTTGGCATTGATGCACAACAAATAGAATCATCTACAGGTATACCAACAGTGAATATGGGTGTTTTCGCATCGCTTGGTATTGATTATATGCTAGACAAGGCAAAGAAAGTATTAAAGCCTGGTGATATAATCGTTACATCTATTGAATATCCACTGTATTATCAGACCCATGAACAGCAATTGGAAGATAAAGGTTTAAAAAACTATATAATTTCCTATGATCATGATTACTTCAATCAATTAAATTTAGTTGAAAAATTAAAAGTCATAGCACTTCCTTTTGGCTTAAATCAGGATGATATATATATAATCATCCACCTGTTGACAAATAAATCCCCTTTTGATAAAAACATAGTTTACAAGAAAATTATCAAAAAATCGGCTGCGGGAGAATGCTATACAGGTATGACATTAAATCGGAATGGTGATGAGCAATGTAACATAGGAAAGTCACCCACTCCTGAGGTTAAACAAGCCGGAAAGTTTACCGCTGAACTTGCAAAAGAATCTATAGATTTATCTGGCTCTATCAAAGACTTCTGCATATACGCTAAAAAGAATAACATTACTATTGTTCCTATTTATCCAGGAACTCTATATCTGCCAGATTATAATTCGCAACAATATAAAACATATTTTGCTAAAATTAAGAATTTTTGGTTAGCACAAGGTATCCCTTTTGAAGATTCTCCTAGTAATAGCTTTATTAAAATACAAATGATGTTTAACACTGTCTATCATCCTAATGATAAAGGTAGAACTTGGCGAACTAAAAGTATCATAAGTATTTTAAAAAATCACCTTCATAAAAATATATAACTCCAGTTTAAGAAGGTGTTTGAAAAGTTTCGAGGGGTGAGAATTTATGCTAACCACCGCGCCATAGTCCGAATCATGGCAATGTAGATAAATGCCTCTGATGATTCTAGTAAAAACTCGTAGTTTTTGTTAAATCTGTGACATCCAGTCAGCCAGCCAAAGGTTTGCTCCACCACCCACCATTTAGGTAGTAAATAAAATTCTTGCTGTGTTCGGGGGGTAACACAACTTGTAAAATTCTGAACCCTTTACCCCATATGACTATCATGCACAAAAGGTATCGTAATTTTGTATTGTAGTTATACCCGGATTTCTCACAAGTCCCGCGATCACCTCCGGTGGGCGCTTCGCCATCGCAATCCTCATAATCCTTACCCAGGATATGTTTCGGGCATTTTTAATGTGTTGTTTTTTGATGCAGTGTG
>Ga0116227_10003591_pt1 | contig 34340 bp, 26 predicted proteins | sample S1TSphgellanicum_FD_89693 | JGI IMG/M metagenome (GOLD analysis project Ga0116227, IMG submission 89693) | Host-associated microbial communities from peat moss isolated from Minnesota, USA - S1T2_Fb - Sphagnum magellanicum MG | ecosystem: Host-associated > Plants > Peat moss > Unclassified... | reverse complement strand
TTTCCCTTTTTTTGTTGTGTGTGTAATTTATTATTTTTTTTTTGGGGTGGGTTGGGGGGGGGGTTGGGGGTGTGGGGAGGGGCGTTCTGGAAGTACCATAATCATGTAACAGAATCTTTACCTGCACACGACGATCAAGGACGAGAGTTTGGTATTATAAGGCATAACAATAATATGCCGCAGGGGGCTTAATTAGTGCTACAGTGGGCAGGCAAGAGAAAAAAAAACCAAAAAATCTGTACAGCCTGGTTAGCACGTGTGAAGATCGACTGAAACAGGTTTCAGAGGTGTACTAAAAGGGTGGAAGGGTGGTGGGGTTTTCAGTAGATACCTACTTACCTACCTACCAAGGTATGTCCATAAGAGGGGACACAGGGAGCTGGGGCGGGGGGAAGGAAGGAGAGGGGGAAGGAGTTAGAGTACCTTATTATAAAGAAGGTACCTACTGGATAAGGGTCGGTAATAGTTGATTCCGGTATAGGACAGGGGTAATTCCGGCGCGGAATATCTCGGTGGTGGGGTTCCGCCTCCCTGGGAAAATATCTAAGGTAAGCCTATCAGCGCGCGAGTTTCGTCCACTTGACTCATAGAAGTGTCGAGTTGGACCCAGAACGTCGTGTGTTGTTGACGGTTCAGATGGAATTCGAGCATTGCCATTGCAAGCAAGAAGGAAGGAGAAGGAAAGGAAAGAGAAGAAGGGAAGAGGAGAGAACAGAGAGAGAGAGAGAGGGCGAGAGCAGAGAAGCAGCGGAGCGTGCACTAATAAGTGTGTTGTAAACTTTGTTTTGTGTTTGCCAGAAGTGGAACAAGAGTATTGCTTTGTGGGTTTTTCTTGTGTTTTCTTACGTCCTCGGGGGTTGTGATTATGTCCAATCTTCACCCAACTCCACTTGTTATTGCTTCGTCCTCCAGATCTTCAACTGTTTGTCAAGGTTCCAACTGGTTGCTAACTTCTCTGCAAATTTGAGGTTCGTGCTTGTGCCCACTCGCCCGCCGGCCAGCCAGCCAGGTTCGTTTGTAAATGCATTCAGGGATGGTTTCGCTTCTGATCTTTTGATATTTGGTTTCCTGGGGTGGAGAAGAATATATATTGTGGTACCTAGCAGCTGTGCTCTGTGTGTGTTTCAGGGAAAAAAGAAAACCTCCTCAACTCCGGCTCACTGGGACCGCGGATGTCTTCTCCTAGTTTTCGTCGTAGATGAGAAATCGGAAGAGTTCTTGTGAACACAAGCAGTCGATGGTTGTGAAATTTTTTTTGGAAATCTCATGGCGGAGTTATACCTTGCCTCTCGTGGATGCGTCTAAAATGAGGCGAGCTTTTGTTCCGGAGCTGCGGCTGGTAGTGGCCTTGGTCGGGATGTCGTAGTACCTGTATTGTGGCACAACGATCAAGAATCGTTGTGTGAATCATCAGCTACAGCAGCTTCCGGCTGTTGTCAAGCAGCAGTAAGGAGCAGCTTGAGCGAAAGAAAGAAAGAAAGAAAGAAAGAATTCCTTTTCGAAGGAAGTTCATTACGGAATAATATGGTGAAGAGTAGCTCGCAGTCGAGGAGAGAGCGAGCTTGGGATGCTTGGCTATGGGGAGCACGGGGAAATGCAGTGTGGGAAGAGAGAGCACGCAAAGCTTTAAGAGATGATCAAGCACTGCGACAGCGTGCTCGTATAGCCGCTGCTGATGTAAGCCAGGTAGAGAGCGAACAGTTTGTGTGGCAAGCAGGTCGCTGGGGCCAACATGCCTCTCCGTCTTCTACAGACGGCGACTTGCTGAAAGCTGCGTTGAAATCGCTGGGAAAATGCTCTCTGAGCGGTGAATCGGAGGAATCAGATCACTCACGGGAGGCGGAAGGCGGCAGTCAAGAGGAGACTGTCTCGGATGGAGGCGAGAATAACGACGCGCGTGGCCACGGCTCGAGCGATGAATCGGACTCCAGCGGCTTGGCTGAAGATTCTGGTCGAGAGAGAAGTCCCTCAAGCGAGGCACCAGCTCCCAGTTCTTCTTCTACCAGGGACGAGGAAGATCAAGAGGAGCTCAGCAGCAACCATCGCACTCGTGTGAACTACCCCTCGCAGGGTGGAGGTCTCAGCAAGCTCTGCCGGTGTGCATCAGACTGCTGTTGCAGGTCGTCAAGCCGAAAAATCCAGCAGAGAAGGGAGGGGACGACGACGACGATGACGACGACGTCAGGTTTGAGCTCCCGACTTTCCTGGCCACGGCACTCGTTTGTTACCGAAAGACCCATCTATTGTAGCTGTTTGTGGAATCCCAACCGGGGAAGCGAGGGTCTCGTCAACACGAGGAGGAAGAGGCAGGGGAACTGCAGTCCAGTAGACAGAATTTCTGATGATGTGCTGTGAGTTCTTCCTTTAAGCCCCTCCTTCCCCTGCGCGATTCAGGTTCATCAGATTCATCACCTGATAACCCTGGTTCTGATTCTGTCTGAATGTCTTAATCTCATACTTTGTCACCTCTTGCATTAAGGCTTGATTGATGGCTTGGAATTGTCTATCTGGAGTAATGATATCTGCCATCAGCTCTGTAATTATGGTCTCATAGGAATTGATAATCCTGCAACCACAACCCATTGGTAACCATGTTTTACATGAATTTGTAACATTCAGCTCTGCCAGCTTTGAACCTCCTGAGGGTCCTGAGGAAAAAATTGTTGATTTCTGGCTGTCACAGAATGCGAGTATTTGCAAAGCTGTCAAGGCAAGAGGTGATCTCAATGTCACTGGTCTGTAGAAGATGGAAGGAAGTTGCAAGCTTGGAACCACTATGGCGACATGTAGAACTAGTCTCTGTAGCTGAGTTTCTTGGTGATAAAGAACTTTCTTTGCTTGTAGACAAGCGCTTGAAGGTTTGTATTCTCTACTCCTCCTGAATATATCTGACCTTTCTGCATGCTTGGATAGAAGATGTCACCTTTGTTAGATGGTTCAATTCAGCAAGTCCGATTTGTGGCCAAGTCTTTGACCAGTGTGTTTTGAAATAGTTGCAAATTATCATTTCTCTTGCAAGTCTATTCTAATGAAGCATTGTGGACTGTCTGCAGCACACCACAGTGCTCTCCATGGCACTTTGTTGGCACATAACTGCTACAAGTCTGATAGCTTTGGCGAGGTCTCAATGTGGGCAGCAGCTTCTGTGCCTGGATCTTTCTTTTTGCAACTTTGATGATGATGTGGTAATGCACTAGATCTCCTGAAGTCTCTTGTTCTGCATGTCCAAGACTGATCGATTTATTCCCCTTCTATCCCCATTGTTGAAGCTGGATTGCCTTGCATGCTTGTCATCTGTATATGCTTCCTTGAGACGTTCACACTCTCATGTGACCTGTTCTCTGTTTTGCTATAGGTGAATGCTGTGGTGGAAAACTGTTGCTCTCTCCAGAGACTACGTCTCTTCGGAGGACGCAATGCCGTTAGTGGGGAAGCTTTGGCTGGACTTGCTAATCTTGTAAACTTACGAGAGCTGGACCTTGGTCTCTGCTTCAATGTTTCTCAGCATACCCTGTAAGTTTAGTCAGGTTTTTCCTTCTTTTTCCCCAGTGTCAGTTGACCTAATTTATATGTAAAATATTTTCCTAAGGACACATCTGATGTTCTGTCTTTTTTGCATCCAGAAGCTGCATCATGGTGGAAAGTTGGGTTCCATAAATGATTTTCTTCTGTTCACTGGTGTCTGACAACTGAGACTCATACTTGATCTGCAGGAAGGAACTGGGGAGCAAGTTGAAGCTTCTAGTTGTTCTTTCACTTGCTGGATGTCCACGAGTGACAATGGCTAATCTTCTATATCTTTGTGGCTGTAGTTCCCTCGAGGTATGTATGCTTCCTAAGGACAATACAAACCCTATTCACTCACTAGTAAAGAGTATACAATTGCGGTCAATTTTAAATGCAAGTTTGGGTACAAAGTCCCTCAGTTGTACTGCAGCCAGTTAGGATAGCATTCAAGGCATTTGCATGTTAACCAAATTTTTTGCATGATATTAGACTTGATTTTATTCAGGGGATGAAAGTGCCCTCTTGCATGTGCAGGCCCTGTGTCTTGTTGGTTGTAAATCAATCTATATGAAAGAGGCGAGTGAAATTGCGAAAGAGCTCACAGCTGGAGGATGCCTACGGCTTGCAATGGTAGAGGCAGGAAATCATATGCCCAATGCTGCACCATTTCCGGCACGGCCACCACCACCTCCCCCATTCCTTGTCCCTGCTCAAGGAATTGCTTTGAATCGTTATGGATCTCCTACCTTGTCTTACACCCATCAAGAGGTTGAAAGACATGAGAGGAAAGATGGTGCAATTTCTGCCGCTGATGAAAGTGCTCAACAAGAGTCTTCAGAAAATATTCGACCCAAGCAGGTAGTAGTTATCACTGCAGATAACTTGCAGCTTAGAGATGTTCTTTGATTATGTGCTGGAGTTTCATACTGTGGTTTTTGGAGTTGTTCAGGACTTTTCTTCCCAATGTTATGCTGTTTTTTCATTTCAAAGTTTGATGTCTTGTTTGTTTTTTCCCTGTTGTCTGGTTTCTATGTTCTCTTCTTAGTGTGTGTGCCTGAGTTGTTTCCCCTTCTGTGGTGTTATGTTGTTAGTTAATGGCCAGTATCATGCTGAGTCTTCCTGTTGCTTCTGGAGTTGCAAAAGAAATTTGGTATGTAGGTTAGTGGTTACAGTGGCCTATACCCACTGTAGGGAGCTGATGAAGTCAATGGGGAAGTTGTGATACATAAGTTGCTATCATACATGTTACTGTTGACAGTCCCCGAGAAAGTGATAGACTGTCACAGTTGTTCATACTGCACAAGTGTGTAAATTTTGTGTTGTTCTAGTTTTCACCCTTTTGTGTTCTTTCTTCTGGGTTCTGTAAGTCCTTATCTGGAAGTTTTTCTTTGATTTAAAAGGAAAAGTTTTAACCATCTTCTTGCTTTCTTAGTCATGGATATGGAGATTTCTTGATGCTCATGAGAATTACTATATCTTTTCAGGTTGCTCACGAACCTCTTGGGGAGATTAATAAAGGCATGGACCGAACTGAAGGAAACTTTGTTGAGGCCTTTGCTGCTGCAATACAACAGTTCCAACGGGGTCAGGCAGAACTCTCTGATGGAAATGTGGAAGCTGCCACAAACTCATTCCGGGCTGCTTGCCATTTCAATCCAAGTGCAGCAGCTTACACCTTCATGGCATGGATGCAGCGTCTGGTCAGTCAGCTCACTCATTCTCTTCACTAGATTTCTCTTCTTGGTTTATCTCTCTGACCATCTGAAGAGTGGATTCTGGAGAGTAGTGTTTTCATTCTTTTGATGCAATATGTATGGAGAAGTGAAGAGAGTGTTTCCTAACATCATTTGTGATGCTGGTTGCAGGCAGGTGCTGACCGCAGTGAGTGCGTCCGTGAGTGTGCACGTGCTATTTTTCTGGACAATGACTATGGTAAAGCCACAGATCTCACACATCCTGCATTTGCTTTGTGGCAATCTGGAGTTGGAAGGTTTTCAGAGCATAATGCACATGAACGTGTCATATAGGTGATCTGTAGCACTAAGTTTTAAGTCTCTATTTATGGTTTCCAGCTGGGCTAAAACTCACTGGACATGCTTTAATATTCCATTTGTGTAGAGTTTGTTTATTCTACATGAAGTCTTGCAATTATTCATATCAATTGTACCTACACCCAACAGGAAATCCATGGAATGACGTTGCTTGTGAGCTATGGGATGTGGGAGACACTAGCCTGGCTGCTCGGTTTTTCCAGAGGTATGGCACTGTACACGGAGGACAGTTTGGATGAGATGTAAATTCACTTGCAACATCTTGAAAAGTTGCCTATTGACTGATACTTCATCACTTCCTTTTTCTGGAACTTACATAGTGGGTACCTTCTGTCAGAGCCAAAGCATGCTCAAGATATGAAGTCGGCGCAGGTCATCACCCTTACTTGAACCTGGCAAAGCTTCACTTGAGTGAGAGTGTGCATATAGTCCACGGTGATGGTCAACTTGTCAACAAGAGGAGCCACAATACACCTTCCAAAGAGGCATTGCTGGAACTTTGTGCAGCTTTAATACGTGCCCCTGGAGGTAACAATTAATTTCACGTTGAACATGTTGAAGTGAAAAAGAGGATGAGCAAAGTTGATTTGAGCAGAACCATTGTCTGTGTTTCTGCAATATTTGGTCCACTAGCAAACTACGCCACAAGAAAAGGTGATTTACCACAGTAACAATGGTGAGTAGATATTTTCCTTGTGTCTGAAGATATGATCCTTGATCATTTGTGCAGATGATGCGCTACAGCAAATGGTGTTTGACATCCTGGATGGGCTAAGGAAATGTAGCGAGCTTATGTAGATGGTAAGAAATTGATTTGAAGGAAATTGGAACAGATAGTTGTAGGCATTAGGACTCTGATTGCACAGAAAGCTTGAATTAAGCTTATTGTCATGTTAAAACCCCTACAAAAGAGAGGGTTTGGTGTACACTAAAAGAAAGAAAGTTCCCAAGTTGTAGCATGTTGTCAGTGTTCTTAACCAACTATTACTTCTAATTTGTTAGTGGATCTTTCTAGATCCCTCTAGTACCATGAATGGTGATCATCACTTACTTGCATGTGATGGTAGTAAGCCTTCCAAACACATTTAATGGTAGCAGGTTTGGGTTTGAAGAAAATAGAGTAGCAGTCCTTAGGCATGTTTCATGAAACAGGTCAAATTTTCCTTGATCATTGAAGTAAGTACTCGTTTGGCACATTACCCTGAGTATTTGGACACAAGGTGTGGCCTTTTCCATTGATGATGACTAGCAGTACAAAATGAGAGAGGGAAGGAGAGATGGATCTTCACAATAAGCATGGATCATCAGCTCTGAATGGTAGGTACAGATAAGTATATAATAATTTCTTGCAAAACCGTTATAGACATCTGTGACTCTGGAATCTATCACAGTTCCTGAAGCCATAGGAAGAAGTCTGGGTTATTGCAGTCAACTCTCAAAACAGAAGGTACTTTCTCTTTTATGATAGTTGAACTTATTGGATCTTATAGAATGTAAAAACGGTATATATGTTCTTTGCTTTATGTTCTCTTTTATGAGAGATTATATTGCATAAACAAATTTTGATACAAGATTTGTCTTTCATCTCTAATATTTTTCCACTCGTGCGGGTACTAGAGCTTGGACAATGAAGTGTTTCTGAGGAGTTTGTTCATTCAAGAGGGCATGGCGGGTGTTTTAATTTATTCTCAACTAGTTGTGTTGCCCCATTGTTGATTCTAGTTCTACAAAGGACTTTACTATTTCTAAGTTTTGAATTGATCACTTTGATAATATATTTATTGGGATAATCACATTGATGTGAAAATATTATGCTAGAATGTTTTTGTCATTTTAATATTGAACAAGGCAAAGGTTGATAGCCCACGTGCGATGAGCAAGTGATGCCTTTGAGTAACTCTTGACATCACATATGTTAGTTTGGATGTAAATGAAGTTCATATTTCTACTATTTATATTTCGGGAAATAGTTGCCACCTTGAGATTTATTTCCAAACATTGCATATGAAAGGGTTAACATAAATATTGCTTTGAAGAGTTTTCCTTGGAACAAGTATTTATAATCAATTGTACCTTTTTTTAATTGATTTGTAGTTCATAATCAATTAATGATATTTTGATGGATTTTAATCCATTGAGTTTTCAAAAGGACAAATGCACATTTGTCTATTGAATGAAAATTGACACTTGCAAGGAGGAACTAGCCTAACAAATTTGCAATCTTGGGCAAATGTTGTGAGATATCTGTGCAGAATAACAACCATCCTCTAATTGCCTACACTTGAATCTAGCATCCAGAATGCAAACGCATTTTTCACATTAACTTCAAGAGAAAAATCAAGCAACTGAATCTATTGAGGCATTTCCATAGCAGGTAAATAGAATTGCATCATTATAATAAATAAATAAAAATTCCATGTTAGGTGATAGTAAATGGCCCATAACAACATGATAAATTGCACAATTCACATCATAACATATATATTGCTCAAATAACCCAATTTGAAAAAGGAATATAAATTCTACTTGATAACACCAATTGATAGCTACTCCGTATTTACAAAGATGATTAATACAAACTTAGGAAAAAATTTAATTTTTAGATTGTAGTTGATGTCTAGGAAGACAAATGGTTTTCATCAAAACTAGTTAAGATCTATTCAATTAGACTACCACATGTGAAAGGATGTGGTAGAAGGGATAGTCCCACAATTTCAAATTTTCAAATTGTAACATACATCTAGGAAAACAAACAGTTATAGCTAATTAAAATATATACAGTTAGACCAGTTTTAAATGGCTCAACATATAAAGAGGAAGGCAACATAAAAGTAATTTCCGGTTGAACAATAAAAAGTTTCAATATTTTTATTCAACATTACTCTGGCAAAAAAGGTTCAATGGCAGGCAATAATTCTAGAACATTGCAAAAACTAGATTATGAATCCATATTTTAGAGTTTACAAAATAAATATGATTTAAAATCAAATGAGAAAACCACAAAAATGAAGTTTACTGTACAAAATGTACACCACAATATTTTAGATTTTTTTTGGTTGTAACAAGTTTTCTTCTCCTCCATGATTTTTTACATCTACAAAAGCAAACACCTATATCAATGCATGGAAAGCTCAAGACAAGTTTGCCAAAAGATAGGGAGTATCTGGCCGTGCCTTGGACATTGCAAAATATTAATGGAAAAAATTAATATCATGTATGTTGATAAAAAATACACTTTCAAAATCTCATTTTTGAATCTTGTTTAATATGATTATTCTTGAAGATTTTAAGTTATTGGCAAGCTTGTCAATATTATGTAATGTATAATTTGGAAACAAAACTTTAGAATCACTACAAATTTGAAAAAATGAAAAAATATTTGAAGAAATGAAACAAATATCTATCAAGAAATCAATTCTATCAAGTTAACATTGTAATTTATTTTTGCAAGAACAACAATCCCAACCAATTACATTGGAAAGCATTAGAACATATTAAGAGAAAAATGACATAAACTTTGATAACTTGGATGTTTCCCAACTAACAAAAATAAAATCTAACAAATCTCCATAAAATGAATTGGCATTCAATGTACAAATATTACTTGTGTACCAAATTTGAAGGTGTGTAGAGGGGACAAACTACAAATCTAAAGCCTTGTTATTATCAACACAAAAGATATCGATCTACAATGATGAGAGAAGAAGCATTCAATTATTAGCCATTCAAAGAAACTTCTAAACAAAACTTCCTACATGTTGGACAAAGTAAAATAAAATGTCAAAAATTTGAAAAAAAACAATAAATCAATTAAATTCAAGAGGGGAAAACTACTACAAGGCTATGTCATGTCACCTTACATCTAATTTACAATATAAGTTCTTCCATTTTGAAAACATTATACCATATTCATATATTATGCATGTATCTTCAAACATGATAGAATATTCAAGCACTTGCAAATTTTTTATAAATGTTTTTAAAAGATGTAAAGACATTTACACATTGAAAATACAAAATCCTACATGAGGTTAATGGAGACTATTACATAAGAATCTATTAGTTCATTATGTATTTAAATAATGTATAAAAAATCACATGTAAATAGGAAGGAGATTTAAGAAAAATATGAATCCAATTTAAGTCATATAAAAGTAGATGAAACTACAATTTCAAACACTATGGCACACCTATGTGAAAGGAAAAGGAATTTTGCAATCAAATGATGAATTATATGGTTTAAAATATCCATGATAAAAGGCACACATAATAACATGACAAATTTGGTGTAAATGCAATGCATATATCTATTGAGATGTTTTGTTGAGTTAATTCAATGCAAAACTAACTATATATTTTTAATGTCTGTTACCCAATGAATGGAATATATTCAACAAGGTATTGATTAGTTAATGAATGACATTGATGCAACAAGACTTTTGATTAACTTCATAGGATTAAAATTGTTGATCATTTGATTTTGAATTACTTTTGGAGGGAATAGAACTTAGGATGTAGTTTTGTAATTTAATGGAGTTTGGGAGATTTTTTTTTCTACACATAAAGTTGGACCTAAAAAGCTGCTACAATTAAAAAAGAAACACAATATGAGTTTAGAGTTCTATTGGTATTGCAAACCATAGATTTTTCATGTTTTCAATTTTGAATAAAGAAAGTAGTGTGAAATTGATGAAGAAACATGGATTGTATTTTATAATTGTTGTGTTTTAGTTTATATATATATATATATATATATATATATTGACTACAGATTCTAGTTAAAAGAATGAATTATAATTGGAGAAGAATGAACAATGGCTGAAATATGAAAATTAAATATAAAAACCAATCTGTAAAAATTGTTTTGAATAATTTAAACCACAAATTTTAAGGGTTGAAATGAATGACTAAAGTAAAATTTGTATTGTTTTAAGTAGGCAAAGAACAATTCTAGGGTAGAATTTGTGCCTACCATTTGGTGACCATCTTGAGGACAATTTTTTTTCCAAAGCAAAAATCAACAACAATATTGTGAGTAGCTTGGATTGATTGAGAGTATTGTTTTTTATAAATCTCAAAAATTGGAAGAGGATATATTATTTTATGATAGATTTAAATTTTTAATTTTCTTGGAAAACAAAAGATGGAGGTCTAAGTGGTAAAGGATATAAGGATTTAAGTTGAAAATATACCAAGAAACAAAGGAAATTCAAGATTTGCAAAACAATATGAATCAGATGGTGACTCAAAGTTTGCAAAGGCAAATGGATCAAGAAGCTATGCGATAAAACATGAATTTTGATCTTGAAGAAAATAGGGATGCTTATTTGAAATGTATGAAACCCTGAACAAGGGTACAATTTTGGAACCCAAAAGTTTGCAAACAAAAGAACGACTTGCAAGATATTGGGTGTCTTTAGTGGAAATTGGAGTGATAAGAGAAGTATGGATAGGGGGCCCACAAAAACATCTTGGTTATAGAAAGCAATTTCCAATGAAAGGGATCAGGTTTGATGTGTACCCAAGAGAAGGGTTAACCATGCTTTTCAAACACCATCTACTATTCAAAAACATGGGGAAGAAAGAAATCCAAGGGACAAACTACTATTGGTAGACCTTAGAAATTCTTCAAGTCTAAAATCTATGAATAGTCGACATAGTGATTACAACGGATGCACAAATGTACCATTTGTGTACCAATTAGCATTTCTAGAATATCATGAACCAATAAAGGACTAGGATGTGGAAGATAATTATAATCCTAATATTCTAGAATGGGTGGATGCAAATTACCAAATAACTATTGTGAACGATGATGCACATGTGAATGTTTTGGAGCAGGCACTACCAATTTAGATGAACCATAAAATTAAAGGAATTGAAAAAGAAAAAAAGAATCAAGAACGTAGAAATTATGATTATGAAGTTTGGCTCAAACTTTTTCTATAATATTTGTTTTTTGTAGAGTTAGAGGACATGTCATCACAAAATGTCCATAGATTAATAGTGAAGTGAAGGATGGATTTGTTAGACATGTAAGACAACATGTGTTAAATAGAAACTCTACAGAATAACCACAGGTGAGAAAACAAATCAAAATAGTTTAAAATATAGATTGCAAGAAATTAGTTTGGGTGAAAGATAATGTATACAAAGTAAACTGAAAATTTGTAATTCCCAATGTGAGTAGGGCAAAACCATTTTTTGTAAAACCAGATTCTATACCATAGAAAATACAAATGAATGATGTACAGTTGGAGGCTATGATGTCCAAAAAGTTCACACCATCATCAAGAAGGGTCAAAACATGTAACTAGGAACCAAAAGGGCGTTAAATGTTAAACATAATCAATCAAAATCAAACATTTAAAACCATAGTCACATGGCAAGTTAATCCATTTCCTTCATATGAACGTCAAAAAATTTAGAATAAAAATTCATTCAATTCAATTTTAAGTTTTGGTTTTAATTTAGGATATTTGAAAATGTACACCTATTGTGTCAAATGAAGTCAATTTTGCGAAGGACCATCAAAGGATTCATATAATAAAAGAATTTTCATTGAAAAAATATAGATGATAATAACACATCAACAACACTCAAAAAACATTCATAATTTTTCAAATGTGGAATTTTAAAACTTTAAAAATTCAAAAAATGTTTCAAAATTGCTTAACAATTTTAAAGCTTCAAGAGTCTTTTACCACATATAAATGGGTTATAATGTACATGATGTATGAAAAAAGTTATAGCTTAGAGTATAATAAAGCTAAAGAACGTGAAATTTTAAGTTTTGGTGATGACTTAAAATTTTGATCATTTTTCTAGATGAAACATTGAATTTATAAGGAATCTGCACGCTTTTTAAAAATCATATTTATTCAATAATGAATAACCAAAAAAATGTGATACATTGGGGAACATTTAAATATTTTTTATAAAAAGTTACAAAAGAATTCATTCAAAAATTCATTTGCATGTAATAGTTTTTTTTTGGGAAAATGGACATGTAGTCCTTTTCCAAAGTAATCCCTTTGGCTCTTAACTACATGTTTTGACCCAAAAGGCTTAAATTTATGAGTGGGATACCTTAGATACCAATTATTGTTTCATAAGAACTTCATATTAAATCTATGATGCCAAATACAACTATTGTAACATGTGGATTAAAGTCTAAGCCATCAAGAACAAAGAGTCAATTTGAGAATGGTCAAACTGCATATTAGGTACGAGTGAGTACTCAATTTTGAAAAAGCCCATATCAAATCTATGAGGATCCATGCTAGGTAAAAATACCCATTTCAAAACTTCAACATAATGCCAATCATGATGATTTAAGCAAATAAATTTGTGGGATGACCACCATCGATTCCATTAAATTGTGAATGACAAAGAATTGGATTGATGGCAAATATTGGAGCAAGGGGCTTAGTGGCCATAGCATATCGATCAACTTTGAAATATCCAAATAATAAAAAAGATGTAGATCCAAATGGAACGACGCCAATAAGTGAGCATGTGAGCGGGTGAATAGGTGAAAGTGAGCATGAAATAATCTTAAGGAATGTTCCATGCCACATCATGGAATATTCCAAGTACATTATTTTTCCATGTGGAATTAATGTGTGATGTGGCAAAATATTCCATGCCTTGTCATGGAATATGTTGCCATGTCACATACATGATTTGTTGGGGGGAATCAATGATTTATTGACTCTAAACATGTTATCATTCTTGGTGCAACCAATGCTCCAAATGTCTAAAGTTCTTATAAAATACCTTTAATATTTTCAGAATTGTTGAAATGACAATAAACTACATGACTAAGAATTATTTGATGAATTTAAACTAATAAATACATTAGTTTTTCAACAAACATGTGCTACGATGGCAATAAAATAAAACAATATACATGAAAGCACATTATGATTGTCAATGGGTTTATCGCAAATAAAATATATAAAGTTTTATCAAGTCACATACTTTGATGCCACACCACTAGTGTATAATCACCAAAACAAAAAAACATATACATTTCATAAGAACAATTAAAATAATGCATAGTGGAGAGAAAATTGTTTAGTCATAACTAGAAACAAAAGTTTTTACATAGTGAAGGTAACTAGAGTAAGCTTGATGAATGAGAAAACACAATTGATTTGAAATGAATGTAATCGTTATGTACTATCATGAGAGTCCAAAGGCTTTAAAGTGTTCTAACAAATGTTGAATGTCATCTCAACTCCATGTGCAGTAATGAATGAACTCTTTTGTGAGCCCACAAAACATAATCATTTACAAGATGTGATAGACATGTTTACGTTGCACATACATCCCACGGGCACCCAAAGAACTTGCCAACATTTTGACAAAGTAGACACATGAACATCTACAGAAATTGTCAATAGTGACATCATATTGGTTGTCATCAGAAAGAATATTGTAAATTCATCCATACCCAAATGGCGAAACATTAACAACACATTGGAGAAATAACTTGCCAACTTCCCAATTGTTTGTGTTGTTGTGTTATTTTGAACATGAAAGGCCGTCTCACCTTCTTGCCACCATGAGTTATAGGCCAACAACTTGCATTGGACGACCTCACAAGGTTGTGACAACTCATAGCGTGCACATGGGAATTACTTGAGCTAGAAGATTGGAAGCCAAATAAACTTCGAACATTATTTCTACGTAGGTGGTCAAAGGAAAACCCCCCCTCTTCTAGAGTTGTTACCTCCTTTTGGGTCAAGTTAATACCTTCTTGGATGGGCCATATAGTTGGAACTACAAGCTTAGCAACTGCAAATTTTTGGGTTGTCCCACCCACACAATGGCTCAAGTCATCAAGACAAAACCAGTGCTTATGGTGTTCGAGTGATCTGTTGTGATATTCAACCTGGAAACTTGAATAACATGGAATAGGAATTCCACTTATTGATTTTGTAAATGTTGGTCCTTGCTTTGCATTTGAGTGTTGTGGTTTTTTGGAGTGCTAAACATTGAATTGCAGATTTGGATGGGCAATGTTCAATATGCCATTGGCCATCAATACAAATACTTGCCTTCAACTTTAGGCCACCTCAAGATAGCAAAAACATCGAATCACTAGAACTAGATGGTGATTGTTGAATGTGTACATCTTCAACAAAATCAGGCCTAGAAGCCGAAATGGATACCTGTGGATGAGAAAAATTCATATGATTGGGATGATGGGAATCTTTGTCTGCGCTTGGAAGACAATCAGCAGGTTGCTTAGCAAACCCAAACACCTCTTTTCCCTTAAGATGCAAAAGGTGATTTGTGAAAGATGACCCATATGTGAAATTTACCACAACAGTTGCAAGTTTGGCAAGATCATTAAATCCTTATGCCCTCCTTAACAACAATTCATTTTTATCAAGTCCATGCCTATTTGGGCCACCTTGCGAGTATTTTTTATACAACATAGATTGTTTGAAAGCAAGAACATAGTAATTGGATGTCATTGTGTACAGACAAGTGCCACGTTTTCTCGACTGTTGATACCAAATGTTATGCATAGTTTTTATCAAATTACAAGTGGGCATGTCCACCCACTCCTCATCATTGAACTTCTATAGGTCAAAGGAAAGAAAACATCAACAAAATTTGAAATGTCACAACAGAGTTGGAGTGAGAGTGTAAATGGAATTGGAGAGCAAATGGAATTCCTATGTTAATGCAAATAAGAAAAAAAAAGTCAAAAAAAGTTGAAGGAAAAAATACTCACATGGACCATGAACCCTCCCTATTATCTAACACAAAAATGTCAGAAGCTAAGCCAATTGCCAAACTCATGGACATTTGCCTCATAAACAACCCTTGACAAAAGCCACCAACAACAAATTAGAGCATACAAACTGTCGACCTCCCCAATGGATTTTGTGCCCTTGTACTGGTGGCAAAGAGAAATGTGTTGATCTTGAAATTTGGGTTTCATCAATTGTTTAATGTGTTTATCAAGCGATTAAGTCTAGTGGAATAAACATGTTCATTCCTTGTTAATCATCTTCACAGAGGCATCCCTTGATCCATAAACAATTCTCATGACATTCCAATTGGCTTGTGTGTTATTAGTCGTGAATACCTTAAAATTCGGTTTTGGAAGCTGTGCTTTTGCATCGTGTCATTAAGCTTTGGCCACATTACTTGTTGAGCCTTCGTGTCCTCAAAATGCATGTCACAAAATACAATGGTCATCACTTTGCAATAAGTTAGATTGTACATATGACAAGCCATAGTTGTCCAACCATTCACACATTTCACATGATCAAACATGACCCAAGCATTCTGGAAACCCCCAAAAGGTAGCATTCGTGTGACAAGACTCACTCCACTCCTCACATCATTTATCGACATTTTGAAAATGAACACCTTTTATCCAAGAACTTGTCCAGGAAAGTAATCTTAGATGTAGTCATATTGACTTTTGGACTTCAATTCAAGGATGTTATCGATGTAACCACCACGTGGATGATGCTTGAAAGAAGCAACAAGGTTATGAACGTTGGGAGAATTAAGTTCACAAAACTTGTCTTGGATTTATTCCAACTGCTCACCTTTGAGAAGCTACACTTTACCATCGCTACAATCATCAAGTAGATGCTTAGCAAAAAAGGTCTTGTTGGCACTTAGGGAAATCACATACATCTTCACGTCAGGTGTGCAATCAACCTCCTTTATAATCAACCTTTTAGTCTCCTCTAGAGACTCCTTATGCTTGCCATCCACAATAGGATGGTTGTGTACCCCAAGATGAATTGTCACTTTGGATAGAAAGTGGAGTTTATGCACAACATAATAGATTTTTCCATTGCAACCAACAATGCAAAAGGGAGGAACATGATAAAATTTGCATCCAAACGAGGAAGCGAATGGAGAAGTTGCATCTAACCTACAACTAGAATATGAATGTTTTCACCACACCAAAAGGTTTCATTGCGAGAGATAAATCACACAAAGTTCTCACAATCATTGTACACAATGAAGGTGACCCAAGCAATGAGTCTTCTTGAAGCTCAACCCAAAACTATTTTTAATATTGGTGGTATCACTTTACACCAAACATGGCCATTGTTCTTTCTATCCATGCCCTACATTTTGGAATAGTCGTGAACATTGGGAAGCAAAGGCGGCAATTTAAACAAGACATCCCCATCAAAAATAGTCAACAAGAATTGGACTTTTTGAATAGGTATCTTGTCATAATCCAAATTCCACAACTCGTTGGAACTTTGTCCTGGAAGCGCCATTAAATGTAGGCAAGAAACCATTGACTGAATACTTTCAAGAAAGGATGAAGGTGATGACAAGGTGGAAAATGATCGTGATGATGGAAACTATGGCTACAAGGAACCGGATTGAGAAATCAAATTCAATAATATCATGGACAAAAAATGGGGTGTCAAGTTGTCACCCGAAGAAGAATCAAATAGTTCAATGAAATCAAATGAAGAAGGTTTGACTAAAGATAGAGGTTCAATGTCACTAACTTCATGTTTTTGTTTCACAATCTTGATCATAGACCCTATTGTTCTTGGCATTAAGATTGTTTCTTGAAAGTTATGAAGAAGACTATCACCAACAATGCAACAACGCCCACAAACAACCCACCCATTGTTTCCCTTGAGAAGAGGTCATAGGAATTTGGTACACCAAATTCAAGACCAAGTTATTAGAATCATACAAGACATCTTTGGATATATGGAAAGATCTTAGCTAAAATGAAAACATATAGCACATAAACATTGTTTAGACACTGAGGTCATCCCTGAATCGTCAACCATGATGGTTAGCTCTAAGCATCGAATAACATGAAATGTCACCATGTTACCAGGGACACATAGATTGTAATGAAAAAGAAAGAAATGCAAGAAAGAGTGAAATGCAATCAAGTGCAAAACACAAATTTGAATGCTTCAAAGGACAAGGAGTGGGGAGAATAACAAATCGAAATATATTTGATAAGATGATAAAAAATAAAGGGGATGAATATGGAATCAGACACAAAACAACTTTGATTTGACACACATAGAAAAAATCATTGAAATATTATTGTAGCCAAAGATTATGGGATCCGAGGTAGAATATTGAAAGTGAAACGAGATGATAAAATTGAAACCACCATAATACAATGCCATGTCTAGATTCCATTCCTTAAACCCCATAACTATTCCCGAAACTAGGAAACAAATGACAAATGAAATGAATTGTTGAAAGGAGTTTAAAAGTGGGGAACAATCAGGGAAGATTTGGCATTCAATTGATTCCCTAAACACCAGTAATCCCAGTTTCAAATATTCATTTCAAAAATACAATTGAAACGTAAAAATAATATATTATCAGAGGACATTCAAAGTGGGGGTCGATTTTATAGGAATAACCATTTACATAATGATGAATTAGTTTGGCTTCAATTATAATCTCAAAAGAAAAAGAAAAACAAGGAGATGGGTGAAAGATTAGAGAATGAAATGTAAAGGAAGGGCAATTAATACAAAATATAACAATGATTTCTAAAGTCATAACTCCTACATAAATTGATCAAATTGTGTGCACTGCTATTGGCATGATTTTGACATGACAAGATATGATTGGAAAAGAACATGCCGCAAACAAAAAGTAAAGAGCACGCCATGAATGGGATCCCAACAACAACAAGATATTTTTATCAGAACTAGATGTTGTAAATCGGCATAAATAATTTTATTAAATAATAGCTGCACTTTCATGGGAAAACACAATTAATATAAGAATCATATACTGTAAACAAATCACAACCCAATGGGATTCCAACATATCAATGTGGCAATTTTCCAAGATATAGAATTTTTTACATCTGACATTAAAATATCTGAAATATTCTTAATTTGGATGTGATGTAAATGTATATACCACATATGTGTTTGTACCAAGAATGCGAACGTTCCATATAGATTTACCATCTAGATTTGTAAGAAGCTTGAACCTTATGTATGTGCAATTATTAATTGAGCACCAACATAATTATTTAATGAAATATGATGGTGAGCTGTATGAAATTGGAACATAATAAGTGCATGTGGCATATGTACATCCAAAAGTACAATTTGTATGTGCAAAGTATATATGGCAAATGTATGGTAAACAAAATACAATTCATGCCTAAATGCAAATTTTTCATTTAATTATTCAATAAATCGTAATTTCGATATATCACACACATCAATTATCATCACCCCACATATATGGCTGAACATGGACTAATAAAAAGAATAAATGATTCATTTCACCTCGATATCTTTTACAAATATGGTGGAAATGAGCATGACCTGTACCAATAGAATGAACACACATCCATAGGGACAAATAAAATGCAACAAAATTCTAAAGTAGGTTTATCCAAACAGGTTGGTCAAACCAAATTTTGTCATTTTGTAGGTGTGGTGACAAGGTTACAATTGTTTTGAAATATCAATTGGAAAAAAATTCAGAAGTTGGAAGGATGTTTGCAAAAGACATATATGTTTATCATTGATGACCATTATCTTCATGAAAAGATTTCATAAGACTAAATTAAACAGTTCATCCAATAAAAATTATATTTAATCTGATCATTGGATTAACTAATAAAACCTTGGGATCACTGGACATTAACTTAATTCATTGGGATCACTTGGCATCAATAAAGATAAGGATACTAATTGATTTAGCTTTAGGGTTTAAGGCTTTGGATTTGGCAACCAATATTGAGTCGATTATATTTTTATTAAAGATAATAGTTTGAGACACGTATCTAAATGAGACATAAATTTGGTGAATGTGAAGATTGAACCAGTTTTGATTTATTAATATAAATTAAAAAATACAAATGTTGGAACGATAACCTATTGGCACTATCATGTATGGATTAATAAATTACATTTTCTTGGGTGGAACAAATTACAAACATATTACAAATTCATGAAATCAACATGAGAAAATAAAACATTGACCTAAAAATTGGAATGGTTTAAAACTTCTATGAAGTGTAATTTTTGACCATTGCAATTATGGAAACGACATTATTTGTTTTTGGCTATAAAGTAAAATCCAAGAAAAATGAACTGGAGATCTTGAATGTACTAATTCTAACATTGGCAATAAAAAAAAACTTGGATAATAATTAAATTGTCCAACTTGATATTATATTTAAAACATTTTTTAACATTTAGCTAGCAAAAATACCCATGTAGAACTAGTATCCCCAACACAAACATCCACACAAACAACCATTATCCATTCCAACTATATTATGGCAAAATTTGCGAAATTACACAATATTACATGTTAGGTGCATTGGATTTTATATACTTCGATTGCACTTTTAGGATTTTCTAAACATTAATCAATTGGGGGAATATGGAGGAACTATTTAAAAGGATGAAAAAAGTTATAGTTGGGGCATTAATTTTTTAGTGACTATTTATGAAATAACAACCATAGTTATTGTACCTTCCCTTGGAATCACAAAATAGTTTTATACAGAATGTATATTCTCGTAACAATAGGTCAATAATAAATTCTAACTCCTTTTATTTACAATTGTAAAAGTAAATTTTGAGCATGTAAATTTGAGGTAAAAGTAAAATTTGAGGAGGTAATATAAATTTAAATTACAAGAAGGCTTCTTGATACCTAACACGTCATTTCATTCTTCAAATGCAAGAACAAAGAAAAATATCGCAAAAGCCTAGAGCAAATAGTTCGCGACAGTCTTTTCATTCGATGAACTTGAAAGAACACAAAAGAAGAAAGGCGATGGCGCAAGTAAGGAAGAAAAATCTCATGCTATAACATCAAGAAGAAATTGAGGAAGAGGTAAGAAAAATGTTAACTTCTCAATTATTTAGATTTCATTTCTTGTAAAACGTAATTATTAGGGTTTCAAAGTGTACAAGATGTGATTCTTGTTCATTTTTAGGTTGAGGTCTCTCCATTGCATACTGTAGCAAGTTAAGAGGTAAGTTCCTTTCCTTGCTTTCAATTTCAAGCTTTTAAAAATATTTGATGTTGCAATTGTTTGTTTTGAAGAGCTCCAATGAGCTCAAGCCAAAGCTCAAACAAGTGATGACACCCGAGAGCTTGAAGGAGCTCCTCTCTGTTTCTTTTCAAGTGCCAAAAGAGCACTCGGGTTAATTTTAGCGATGGCCAAGGTCCACCCCCAGTCAAGATGCTTGGGTGGTCTCAATCATGGCCGAGGTTCCTCCTGACTATGCTTGTGGGGAGGTTTTAACAATGGCCGAAGTCCCTCCCCGACATGCTTGGGGGGAGGGACCTCAGCCATCGTTGAGACCTCCACTCACACAAGTTGTAGGGGAGGTCTTGGCGATGGCCAAGGTCCTTCCCCAATATGCTTGGGGGGAGGGACCCCAACCATTGCCAAAACCTCCCCTGGCATGAGTTACATGGGAGGTTTTGACGATGGTTGAGGTCCCTCTCCAATGACATTGCAGGGAGGGACTTCGGCCATTGATGAAACCTTTAACAACAAGAGTTGCACGAGAGGTTTCAGCCATGGCTGAGATCCCTCCCCAATGGGCTTATAGGGAAGGTCCTCAACCATTGTTCAGACCTCCCATGGCAACAACTACAAGGGAGGTCTCAGCGATGGCTAAGATCCTTCCTTGATGGGTTCGTGGGGAAAGACCTCCCATAGTAACAACTGCAAGGGAGGTCTCGACAATGGTTGAGGTCCCTCCCTAAGGAGTTCACGAGTGATCTCGACAATTACTGAACTTGCTTTCGAGCAAGGGTGCCAAGGAGGTCTTGACAATGGCTAAGATCACTCTTGATTTGACATCATGACCAATTGTCATTTTTCTAAACAAGATTCTTCTTGTTATGCAAGGTGTAAGGAGGCCTCGCAAGGAAAGTTTAGTGGAAGAGGTGAATGGAATGATATGTCTGAGTTGTGACATTAAGATTGTGTGAAATTATTTTATTTTGAATTCTTGCAACCTTTTCTAGTAGTAGAGAGAGGAACCATAATATAATTATTTGGTTTAGTAGACAAAAGTTTGATAGCAAGGATTTTTAAAAAAATAAATAGGAAGCACGCAACATTAAAAGGAAAGTTGTGGACTCGGCTTCCAAGGACACTAAGGAGGAGGTATAGTTTCTGTTCAAGTTCATGTGCTTTCAACTTATGTAAAATGTTAAATAGGACTTTACTTTAAATTTTGTATCTTGTAGGAAGGATTCCAAGGGTTAGATTTTGCTTCAATAGCCAAGAGTTTGCAATTTAGAGAGATAAATTTATGGGATTTCCAAGTAGGTTGAGGCAAGTATAGAAATGAACAAGCATAATATTTCTTCTTTTTTCATTTTCTTGCATTGTCATTTTCTTTTCTTTGTCTGCAATGGATAGATTTGTTCTTTTGCAACTAACTCTCTTTCATTTGTTTAATCATAGGGGGAGTCTAATTGCCAGAGAACCATAGAGGTAGTTTAACATTAGAGTAAACTAAATACTTTGGAGGTTTTGGACAAATACAAAATTCTCCCAAAGAATAAAGCAAAGATGAATATTCCTTTGTGTTGGCTCCTCACCATGCCGATAGTTAAGCCAACATTGAATATTGATGCGCTCAAGATGGAATAGGCATTCTTCACGGGTTATAGGGAAGGTGAGAGGGCATTTTATGTTTCCCCAACAAATTGTCAAGGTGAAGAAAAATATATGTGATTACGTTGATACTTGGAGTTCTTTCTGGAAAGAGAAGAATGAAGAGTTTAATAAATTCTTGGTCGAGGATCCGCATCTTTATTGCCTATCAGGAAGAATGTTTCACAATTGGGATGGCAATCATTGCCTTCAAGCTTGGTGACCATACATTGATGCAAACCATCACAATGAACCCGAATGGTACATAAAGGTCGATTCATTTGTTCTTGACACAACAAATGGCCTGGTTGAACAACTTACAACTATGATCGACATAAACAAGTGAATTTCCCATTATTAATGTCTATTTTTTTTCCATAGATGTCAAATGAAGCCTTGTTGACGTTTGACATTATTTTCTCTTGCAAGTCCATTGAGATGTCCATTGAGATGGACCACATGAAACCACCACTTATTCATGAGTTTTTTTGCATTCAATCCATTGAATTGATTCCACTCCAAAAATTCAAGGAAGTCATTTTAGATGCCCAATACAAGAAATGCAAGAATAATATCAAGAACCCTTGGTATAGCCTCACGCATGAGGCATTTTTGAGTTTACGTATAAGGTAATTTTCAAAAGAAAATCTCAAAATTAGCTCCATTTTCTAGGACAATTGCATATGATTTTGAGCCAAATTTTTTCTTGTAGAGGGAACTTGCAGTTGCTATCAACTTCACATATTGTTTGTATTATGTAGATGTTCCAAATCTCGCTTTACAAAACCTATAAATGTTGGCTTCGTTAAGTAACAAAGCAATGGAGAGTGTTTGAACAAAACACAAGACAACGTTCCATAAGAGACTGCCTATTTGTGACCCAGCATTTGGTCCTAAATTTCTCCAACAAGTACATGTTCATTACAACATTAATCTTGATTCAGAAATGATGACTAAGAAGTTGCAATTGCTCATCTTTTCAAAAGTGAATGACAAATAGAAGGTTTCTTGGTTCAAGCAATGGAACCAGTCCTCGGTTCCCAAAGAAGCTTAGAAATTTCCCAGGGTTAGTTTATCAGATGCCATTTTTGAGAAATGGCTTCACAAAACAATGTTTTGGTTTCAAGTACCTTCTTGGTTCATCGTGATTGTATATTGAGATTCTCTATGAGCTTTTTCATTGGGCATTCTTGCTAATGGCTTTGCATTTGTATTTTCATTGTGTTGTGAAGTGGAGGCCAAGAAGTTTTTTAATAGCATAGTCACGGACGTTGGTGTGTCTATCCTCGAGAATGTCAAGGTTCACAATCTTGAAGATTTCATAAGTCATTTGGAAGCTTGAATTATGGGAATCTCTGTTTTATCATGAATTCAAATTGAAGGGTGGAATCATGAAAAACAAGATTTGGCAACAACAGACTAGTGGTGAGGCAACTTTGAAGTGAGTGATTTACAAGTAAAGGACATAATAGCCTTTCCATTGTCCAACCCAATTTTGTACTTGCCTTCAAAATCAATATTCCATTCATTTAACCCCATTCCCTTGTCGCAGGTATTTTTCCCATGTTCTATTTGCAAGGGAGGCAATTCATAGCCTCCTTCCGCTTCTTAAGATTTGGTGCGATCCTAAAGTAGAAAACACCATGTACAAGAAGGAGCTCTTGAAGGAGTGGTCAAATGGCAATTTGGCATCCTATGGGTGGTACTTAACCCAGTTGACAATACCCCAAAGTTGAAGTGTGGGTTAAGGGAAATGTTTGAAGATGCATGTTTTGACAAGCCCACCTCAATTGATTTTAGTTTTAGGGGTGGGAAGAGGATCTAGAATGCTAAGAAGTTGAGGAGGACCAAGGACCAATCTATTGGACCTTAAGGTGATAAATAAGATGAGGAGGATGTAAAGCAGGGTGAGCATGTTCCAAACCCAAAAGGTTTGCAATGTTGGACTATCCATTAAAGGAGGTGATGTCTGAATGTTGACATAGATCCCAATTTGGATCTTTTCAAAATCCCATCCCAAATCCCATTGAACTTTCAAGTAGCGACAATTCTTTTTTGTAGCTATTTGTTAAAGCTTGTAATCTTTCGTGGCAAGACATGGTGGCAACAAGAGTTTCTTTTGGCTCATGGCCCACTCAGTTTGACAAATTCAATACGATGCTTTCAAAGGTACGAATAGGAAACTCCTTATGTGCATTTCATTTGATTCATATTGTTCTAGAGGTTGCTAACAATTTTCCTTCCGTTTTGTAGGATTTTACAATTGGCAAGTCTATTATCCTCATTACTAAAGTTCCTTCAGACTTGCCAATCCCTCTTGTTTCAATACCTCCCACTATTGTCCCCTGGTGGAACTATCACATAGATAACTATTATGTGTATGGGATATTTGGTTTTGCTAAAAAATACATGGAAAGGAATGGTGCATTTTTTATTTTCCATGATGATGACCTTTGCATCTTCAAGGAAATCAAGTCCTTCTTAGACACGAATGGCTATGAGATCCATTTCAAATGGGCAGTCATCAATTATTTACTGTATATGAGTAACAAAATCAAGGGCAAAATGGTAATTCCCCAACTGAATTGTATTTACATTACCTATAATTCCATAAAATCGTATTAGATTAATTCTCATTGTTCACTATCTTGCATACTCAACTTAACTGGGCAATTTTTCTTGTTCACCAAATGGGTGGATTCCAGTTTCAAGAAAGTCACCCAAAGATGGTGAGGCTTGGTGTTCCTATGAGTGAGGATGATATTTTGCTAGAGACATTGATACAATGGAGAAATCAAACAAAAGTATACCATTCAAAGGAGGTCAAGAGATGCATGTGTCCACATTAAGGGCTCTTATTCACCTCTATAGCCTTCTTGGTTTTCTAATAGTCACCATAAACTCATCAACATGTATGTCATCTTGACTTCTTTCTACAAGCTTAAAACATCAATATGTGCCTTCTGATGATTAAAATATTACTTTCTTTGATTGTTTGGCAGGGAAGTACATTTGAGCTTATCAGTTTATTGGTCGTGATGTTTTTGTGTTAGAACCTGACAATGATTATATGAAGAGGTTGTGAAACCTCTTTTGGAGAAGTCTAAACCTAATTTGGAGCTTGGTTTTTCTTTTTGACCTCTCCCAGATTTGCCACCCAAAAAGAAAGCTTGAGTCAATTTCAATTATAAGTCAACATTAATCATCATTGATTTTGTCTTTCATAGTTATTCTGCCTCTCATTTCAAGTTGATACTTTATGTTTTGTGCAGAGATATCTAGCCTAATCATTCTCAATTCATGATGTTCTATGCCTTGAAAAACTTCTTCCCAAGCCCTCTTCCAAGCAACTACTTGCTAGGATATGTCAAAGACATTGTTCGACACATGGCCTCATTACCCACTCCAAATTCCTTTAATAACAAGAGATCATATGACCATGGTGTTTTAAACCTTATTAATGGTGAAACAACAAAATGCTTGGACCAGCATCTCCTTTGCAATTTATGTTATATTTGGAATTTCTCATTGGGTTTAGATTTGTGCTATTTGGTGTTTCTTGATAATTTTGTTCAAGTTCTTGTTGTTGTGCAATCAAATTATTCTAGTGATTTGTTTCCATCATCCTTTCAACAAACAAATTAATTTGATGTTAATGAATTTCAATATTTATTCTTTAAACCAAGAATCAGACTAAATTATACCTCATGAAAGATATACGTTTTGATGAATCCTACATTTGAATTGATGAAAATAAATTCAAAGCCTAATTGCCCCATTTTTTTCCTTTGAATTTTGAAAATAGGCTTGACCATTAGGTGATAGAGTATAGTGATCATTTTTTTACCCACATTTTTCCACATAAATTCAATGTTTTTCAATCATATCATTGTTTTTTATAAAAAAAGTACTATGTTCCTTCCATTTCATTTGTTACAATGTTCAAATAGGATCAAAACTATTAATCGTTTAAAAACTATTAATTCCATACTCATGAATATAAAATATAAATTTAAAATATTTACAAGATAAAAAATTCAATTATTTTGTAATGACCATAGGGAACAAAGGATGTTGCTCATTGTTTTAATCACAATTTTTTATAAAAATTTAATTTCCCCCCCCATATACTATTGCTTTATAAGATTTGTATCACTCCTTCCCTTTAATTTCAATAATTAAAATATTCAAAATCTATGAAAAAATTTGTTTTAACATCAATAAATGTTATTTATAAGTTATAAATATTTTTCATAATAAATGGTCAGTGTATTGTTGTTAGTTAAAAAAATATTTTTTATTTTTTTGAATTCCCTCCTATAGTTAGTGCCGACCATAAGGGGTGGAGTATATTTTTCACCCACTATTTAGTTTTAATTTTTTTGCAAGTAATTTTATTTATTTATTTAGTTTGTTGAATTTTATATATTCATTTTTATTTTTACCCCATGCTATAATCAACACCAACCATAGCAAAGACACGTTTTTTAACATCAAATCCCATTAGTTGATAAAGGCACATGTCATTGAAAGGAAATTTATAAGTGGACTTGAATTTATATCTAAACTCAAATAGCCATATATTTAAGCAATAAATTCAAGGATATTTATGCACTCGTTTTGAATGAAGTTTGGGCATTCTTTTACATGTTTATTTATGTATCAATTTTAGCGACAATCACATTGTTGTCATCAACATATTTAATCACTAATTAAATTTGATTTTTTAATTCTATCTGAATTTGTTAAATGATGTACTTGGGCCATTTATTTTTATAAGCAAAATTTATTGAATCATCATTGAAAGTAAATCTTTTTTCTATTTTATTGTTACATTTCATGTTTGTTTAGTTATTAAGAAAATCTATTGCCCCCACTATGGCATTTTTATTTTACAAATTTTTTTTTTTGGTAGGAATAATAATAAGAGCAATTTGATTAATTGTTCTGCTCCCAAGCCCCCCTTATCTACAACCCTTGCTATAAACGCAATTGAATCAACAGGAGGATTGGAACCTAATAGAAAATTGTTATTGGTTCACACGCCATTCATCCTACATGATGCAACGATGGGTGTTTTTTCACTATTGTAATCACAATGTGAAACCAATGTTTTCATTGAAGTGATATATTGGAATCCAAGTGCAATTGTTATTTTCCCTCTTCTTTAGGATTGGTTGATTTTGTTTTCTGACCAATTTAGTGACAGATTTTCATTCAGAATAAAACTTGACATATTTTTTGTCTTCTTTTGTGTTATTATATTCTATGTAATTGCATTCACTTGTTTATTGCTAGCCTTTTGTTAGTGTTATCATTTCCTTGCGGGATCATAAAAGTTGATATATGATTAAATCCCATTATCCACTGAATGAAATATAGTTCTCTCTGTCATCATTGCAATTATTTTGTTATCATTTTAGAACTATGTGTTACCCAATTGAATCTAGAAACTTCATTACAAGACTCCAATGTTCATTATTTCCAATACAAATTGGAATTGCACATACTGTTATTTTGAGTGTTTCATGAGCTTCCATACATTGCAATTAATTCAATTGTCTATCATGCAAAATCTTGCTAAATTTGAGGCTTGTAGTCAATAGCAACTGAAACTTTTAAGCACTTTAGTTGGTATTATAAAATTGTTCCTAATTTTTTTTGTCCATCATGTATGTGCAACACATACCTACACAACACTACACATTTTCCACCAAATATCTACATGAAATATGTGCAACATATACACACACAACACTACAAATTTTCCACTAGTATAAAATGAACCATTATTGTTCTCAATCCAAAATTGGACCATTCTTTGCAAATTCATATTTACCACGTTAGATCCATCACCCTCCTTCTTCAAAATACCAACTCGCTCACCAAACTATGAACTAGACTTTAGATGGGATTCTAGACTACACTTTCAACCAGACCCACTTATTCATCGCGAGGAAGAAGTTTCAGTCATATTTGCTTTCGACTATTCTATTTATAGAACAATTCCATGCATTTTAAAAATTCAAAAACTACACTTCAAAAATTTGTGTCTCTCTTAACTTATCTTTTCATTGCAAATTTCCATCCTTCAGTGCATCTCATCTCTTAAATCAATGTTTTTGTTGCATTATATTCATTGTAATCCTTAAGGAATATATTGTAATCTACCATGTTGCTTTTGCTTTTAGACAGTTTGAGCATCCATGGAAACTTCAACTTTTTGTTATTGCACCTATTTTCCAACGTTCTTATGCTTAGATTTTTTGTTCACATTAGTCCTCTCTATGATTGTCTCAATTAGTTCAAAATTGTGTCTCCCCTATTCTGCATTCAAACCATCAATATCCACAACACCTTTGCTTTCTGTTTATGGTGTCTTTGAAGGAGTCCAATACTCTTCATCACAAGCATCTATGCAAGTATGTTCCTAGATTTCATGAGCTGATAGTTTCTTCTGACTGATAGTTGATATCTAAATAAATTCATCATTAACATGTCCTTGATCACTAGATTCATATATGTAATTACAAGAGGATACAATTATAACATGAGACAAAGAGTCCTTTTCTTTAAAACTACTGTTATTTTCCTCGGCACAAGATATTGAAGGTCAACATGACCTTGCATTTGCATGTAGTCTTGGCACAGAAGTGTTAATAGATCCACCCACACCCAATGCGTGGGCCTCTACCAATGTCTTCAGCATCCAAAATAGCATGTTGGTTATTTTCACACCCCACTCATAAACATGAAATAATGGACAGTGTATGAGGAGGATCAATTATGTGTCACCACATGGGCTGATCAAAGTCTCTGAATTCCTGAATTGTCTTCAATCACAACATGACTTTTTAGTAAAGATTGTGGTGAAGGTACTCATGAAGACACTGCTAGCATGGTGGTTTAACTACGACTGAATTGCCCCAGTGTGTGGTGGCATATACAACAAGAAGGATTCCGCTTTCATGCTACAGCACAAGTGATGCTTAGACAAGGTCCTAGTAAGTAATGACCACATAAAAAGGAAGTTTCTACTTTTCTAATATGTCAAAAGAGATACAAAATGGATTACACTGTCACACTTTCCCAGTGTTGAACAGAGTTGCACAAACAGTTTATTGGTGTGCAAATGATAACACTATGATCTCTTTCCCTGGTTGCTTACAACTCTTGGCTGTCATTGTCTGATCTGAGTGGATAATCAAGACCTTGCAATACTGTCATCCGTCTCAAATCATCTTCTGTGTACAGTGGAAGAAACCAATAAATTCTCCTCATCCCAAACACCTGCCATAATATCCTCCCTCCACAACCAACATCAGCATTGCTATACAATGATCCTACATCCAACAGTTATGCATTCAGGTCACAAGGAAAGCACTGCACCACAAGATTCCACAACATGGGTTATTCATTTACTTCTCAGTGAAAGTTTTTCAGTTCATGGAGCATGTGATGACACAGCTGCAAATACCTGCTCAAAGTTTCTTTTCCGTCCCAAATCAAATCTCCATCTTGTGGATGCCTTCTTTTCATATGCCTAACATCCCAGAGAAACAACATCCACAATCAATAGCAATCACTAAAGTAGAGAAGCTCTACTTGATTTTACAGATACATTCTGCTCATAAGAAGTTCTTCACCTAGAGGGTTGAGATCCTATGACAAGGCACCTCAAACAAGTTGCTATGCTCGAGACGACAACAAATTATGAACATACACTCCCCTGCTTTCATCTATAAGAGCTTAACCCAGGTGACTGCAGAAATTTGGTGAGGTACCTCACTACCTGGCTCATGTCAGCTTGAGGTAGCACATCATATAAATTCAACAGCAAGAGATGAGCAGTTCATACTATGAATGGAAATAGTTCTGCTAGTCTAAGTGCTTCTTTGAATGACTTCTCTCCCTTCATTTGAACCAGGGAAAGATGAGAAGATGAATGAGGAAGGATAAACAATAAAAGAAAGGTACCTCAATTGTGGTAGTGTTGCCAGCAACTAGAGACATGTGCATGATGAGGAAGCCAAGCACACTGAGTGCAAATGCAAGATTCAGCACTGTGCTCAACAACACACTCATCAGGTTTGGTGCTGTGCCAACAATGTACATTTAAGTTATTTAAAATCACTGACCTTTTGCTGCCAATACTATGGCTGGACCTGTCCAAGCTGGGGCTTGTTGAAACTGAGGAGTTGGCTCTGCCTATTTAGGGCAAAGCTTATTGCAGCAGGATACAAACTGGAAATAAAGCAGCAGGTGACTTGCAATTGCACATTACAACTGGGCTTGATTCAGGGCTTGAAAAGCAAGAACTGGAAATAAACTGCTCCAGGATCAAAAGCACTGAAAAATTTGAAGTTCGGAAATCCTCACCAAATGCAAGAATGGTGGTTGCAAGCACGCTTGGGAAAGAAGAATCCTCCTCAATGTTACTAAAAATAGCAACGAATTGTGGCAAGAGGGCTACTGTCACCAATGTTGTCTCCAAAAATGTGTACAGCTACATCACCCTTTCCACAAAATAAGAAGTTTGCAATAGGCAGCAGAAAATACATTATTCCTGTAACTGACCACTTTTGCACTCAAATGATCTTGGAACACCATATGGTTATGAATCACTGAGGAGAAGAACCACAAATAGACAATCTCAAATATACATTACATCAAATATGACCTTGTCCACAGCCAAAGTTCCTGCACCACTCAGATCCCTCACTGTTTTGACCTTAACATTGCACCAGAGTCTGGGCCATGAGGCACTGCTTACAAGAAAGAGAAGAAAGAACTTGTAGTTACGAGCTCCAACACAGGTGACCACCCAGATGCAGTGGTGGTCCATTTTTAATATGCAGCGCCCACCTGTCCCATTATACAATTAACTTCAGAAACATAAAAATTAGAGCTCTGAAAGGAGCACAATGCAATGTCAAATTTAGACTAGAATGCAGAGATGTACAAATGCAATATCGAGCACTGTAAGTGCACTCTCCATGGAGCAACAGCAACATATCTAAGTAGACAACAGAAATGCCTTGTATTGATATTAGAACACAATTGCTGCTGGAAACACAGAAAGATTAAAGGCTGTGAATGATCAACTAAATTCAGCTTCCCATTGATTTGTAAGCCCAAACTGACCTAGTTTGACAAATCACAATCAAGCTTAACCAAAACAAAATAGAATAAACTATGCTGTCAATTGAGTCCAGCCAAAATTGACAATCTCAAAAACATGCGATAGGTCTGCATGATTTCAGGAATATGAACTTACAGACAGAGCAATGGTGACAGCGTGGGGGTTTAAATTGGCAGCATTTTCGGCAATAGCGTACATTTGCACTCTGAGCCATTGTTGATAAACTCACTGGCACAGTGGTTGTGGGTGTTGGATCTAGTGGCAATGATTGATCCTCAAGATCATCCTCACATGAAGATGGCTTCCATCCTTGTGGCACACCCCCTGGATCTGTGAAAACCACTGCAAAGTAGCTCCACAGGAGCATTGCCAACTGCACCCCGATTTCCTCAATGAAACAAATCAGATTCTAGAACACAATGAGCACACTGTGACAATCTACAACAGCTAAATCTTTGACAAAACCCCCAACAAACCCTACATATATTCATAAACATGTAGAACTTCTGCAATACTTAGTTTTTTAGGCAACCTGAATAATAATAAAAATTGAGAGAAGACCAAAGAATGAAGGTTAAAAAGAGAGATTCAAAATAGCAGTGAACAGAAAAGAGGGAAAAAAAAAAGCCAAAGAGGAGATTCCCCAACCCTAAAAAAAACAAAGAATAGACTGAGGAGAGTTTTGAACAAGGGTGAAAGACTGAGGATCATCTTGAATAACAGTAAGTGTCAGATGTGTATCCTCCAATCAGTCTTGTCCCAATCCGCTCCTGAAGCTGAGAACTAGTGTACCAGAATTGTTGCACAAATGGGGTTTAGGAAAATGAAACGACCTAATTAGGTCTAGCTGAAAAGGAGTGAGATGACAAAGTCAGAAGAGGAAAAAAGAATCAGACAAAGAGAGGGACAGAGAGAGATGACTCGTACCAGAAAATGGAAGAGGATTAGAACAAGAAGAGCAGTTGCTGTAGCCGATGCACCTTTCCAAACTTGTGGCACGTAATTGGCGAAAACAACAGCATAGTAGGACACTCCTACAACTGAGAGAACCACCAAAATCATGACAGATCCGACCACCTTCAGGCCGGTGCACAACTTGAACACATTCCAAGCCATGGGCAGTGAGTGATGGCACGGAATCCACAATATCAATCCCCAAAACAAAGAAGTTCCCCTAGTTTCTACTGCACCCAAGTCAGTTTCTGCCAAACCCCCTCTTCTCTCTTTTAACGATTTTCAAGCCAGCAGGTTGCTTGAATTCTTTCTCTTTTCCCACCGGTCCGTTGTAAGAAAACCTTGGAGATGCTCTTAGTCCATTTATTGATGCTCTTGTGTCCATTTCCTAATTCTCCAAAAAGGCCTCCTCGCCAAACATTCCAGCCTCAAAAAGCTTCTTCAAAGGCATTTTCATATAACCCATTCCCTCATAGTGGACTCTCCCGGCTCCACTTTTCCAACCCATGCCAGAAGCGCTCCTCTTTTGTGTGTGTGCGTGCGTGTGTGTGTGTGTGTGTGTGTGTGTGTGTATCATATAGGGGACATTAACAGAGACAAAAGCAAACAAAAGGAAAAAAAAAAAAAGCTTCTTTCTTTCTTTCTTTTTCGTGCGTCTTGAGCTCCAAAATTTCGCAGCTTTCGGAAATCGCCTTCATAAACTTTCTCTAGCGCAAAGAAGCGCAAGAGGAAGCTCGATTTCAAGCTGGGTAACACTAGCAACAAACAAGCAGAAGCGCAGCATTTTGCGAATGCGCTTGCGTCGTTCTTCCCCGCAATGGCCCGCAGTACGAGGTAGGTACCTAGTGCTTAGTACCTACTACGCACCTTCGAGGGGAGACCGCTGGCAAAACCGGCAACTTTTTCACCATAGGTAATATACAGAGGCTCCAAAAATAAAGAGTTAAAAGTAACTAAGTAGTCAGTAACTCTGAAGTAAATGCAAATTTTGTTTTAACTTTTCACCTTGTTTTCCTCCTCACTGCAGTCCACATTCATTTTTACTACCTACCATGAGCCATGGACGGCCTTAGAGAACGCGGGAACTTGATTCAGAACTCGAGAACCAATTGTACAGGGGGCGGGCTTGGCTCGGATCCCTAAGCCACCCTTGATGAAAATCAGATTCAGTCCTTGGACGGCAGATTTGAGATCCTGTCTTCCCTTGCATGGTCCAGATTAAATCTATTCGCCCTTGGAAAACATAAATCAAACCCGGTTGCACTAGGATGGCCAAGATCAATTCTCCAGTATCTAAGGAGATTATTAAAAAAGTTGTTATGCTTTTGGGAAGGGGGAAGTCTAGGTTTAGACCCTTTCCAAACTTCGGGTTTAGGGTTTAGGTGAACTGTAAACCCTTGAATCCAGAAAGGTCTAAACTATCGGCCTTGGAGAATCTCAAATCCATAATGACTTAGACTTTTTTCCTTGGTACCTTCGATGCTTATATCTCATTATAAACAACGAGTGTCGATAGTTTTACAATGTGCGCAAGCTATTTCGATTTTTTAATGAGCTGTCATGTTTAATCATAGTTCTTCATTTCTTCTACACATATCAACTAATGCACCTCCATCACTAGCTCATTTGTGACATAAGATGCCCTTTTAACATTATGTCCATCATTGTGCAGAGCTCCATCAGCAATACATTCAGAATGTATTGTAGCTTGACAAGCTAAAAGAGTGACCCTGGGCGTGCAGATTTGAGTTACGGAGCTCCATTAGCATGCATTGGGAGAGTGTAATGCAGTTTTCAAGCCAGAAGACTGACACCAGTCTTGCAGAGTGAGTGAGTGAGTTACACTCCAACAAACACCCTTCTTTTTCTCAAAACATTTCAAATTCTTTGTAAGGACAAGGGAGCTGCACACGCAGGGCTTTACAAGTTCTTCCCCATGTTCACTGAGACTACCACCCTTGTCCATAGGGCTCGAATGTGTGAAGCTCATCTCTTGTGGGGTGCTTTATAAAGGTTTAGCCTTTATGAAGCACTTCATAGT
>Ga0116227_10003590_pt1 | contig 34340 bp, 28 predicted proteins | sample S1TSphgellanicum_FD_89693 | JGI IMG/M metagenome (GOLD analysis project Ga0116227, IMG submission 89693) | Host-associated microbial communities from peat moss isolated from Minnesota, USA - S1T2_Fb - Sphagnum magellanicum MG | ecosystem: Host-associated > Plants > Peat moss > Unclassified... | reverse complement strand
ATGTGGGAAACGGAATGCAGATAACGGGAGGAACCGTTACTTTCACTTCCGATATCACGCTGGAAAATGCCGATATTTTGTTAATGTATGAGGGCTCATCTGCTGCAAACCTAACCATAGCAGGGCCTCTTGTCAATAGCATGATAGGTTTTTTTAGCGAGCAAGATCTTCCGGTAACTGTCACTTTATCGGGACCTAACTCGAGCAATACTCAAAACATTATATGGAGTGACGACTCAGCTGCACAGGCATCTACGTTAAATATCACAAGTGCAATAGGAGACAACTCCACCCTTGAACTGCAAGGCGGAGTGTTGCACGTGAGCACGGATCAAAATTTCACTAATACCACGTTCGGTCAGGGTATTGTACTTTTAGATTCTTCTACAATTACTACGGACGGGGGAAGCACACTTAACATTTCACTACTTCAAATGCCGGGAGAATTCTATGAAGGCACATTAATACTCAACGGCCCGGGGACAAATACAATTCAGGCATTTGAATTCGACTTCTTCAATCAATCTTTAACCGTAGACGGAGTTCTCGGGGGATCATCCGGCCTTACCGTAACGAATCCTGAAGGAGACGAAAGTACTTTGGCTCTTAATTCCGTTAACACCTATACCGGCCCCACGATTGTCGGAGATTCGGAGTCGGCTTATTTAACTTTACAAATCAATTCGGGGGCGCAAATCGGAAGTTTCAGCGAACCTATTACCATCTATCCCAATAATACTTTAACTAACAACGGCACTATCCACGTAAGCACGATTACGAACAACGGAACTCTGAACGGGTCGGGAACGATCGACGGAACCACGGTAGATAACTACGGAACAATTCGAGCGGGAAACTCTCCCGGCACGTTAACCGTCAACGGAGATTTGGTTTCCAATCCGGGATCCACGGTACAAGTGTTTATCACTCCGTCGGAGAACTCTCTTCTTGACGTTTTAGATTCTATTACACTCGGGTCCGACGTTACGTTGGATATTCAACCTGCAACGGGATGCTATGAAAGGTTAACCAACTTTACCATTTTAACCTCGGGCACCGGCCTTACCGGGACTTTCTCGGCTATTGACCTCAACTCAATCCTTATTACCCCCGCAGTTTTTTATGGACCCGACAGCGTTACTCTCTCCATTAAGAGAGAGAATCTACGCGATCTTCTAGCTGAAGGGAACGGACGAGAAATCGCCACCGCGGTGGATACTCTGATCGACAGCGGTCACAGCTTATGCGGAATCATAGGAGAATTCATCCTCTCCCCCCTGGAAGTGATCGAAAACGCCCTCGACCAACTCCAGCCGGCCCTTTTTACAGCACTTGCCGTCACACAAGAAAACAACGCCGTTAAGGTACAAAACACCCTAAATTACAGACTCAATACGGAGCTTGACACCGTTCACTGCTTTCCTATTCACTCCAAAGAATCGGAGACAAAGACCTCTACTTGCGATAGAGAAAAAAGAGCTTTCCAAATCTGGATCTCCGGGATGGGCGATGCTTTAAACCAAAAAAACACCGGCTTTGCCTCAAACAATTATGTAGGATATCATGAGAGCACGGGCGGTGGGGTCTTAGGAATTGACTACCGTTTTGCGGATTGTCTGTATGCAGGGGTTTTAGGAGCTTATACCGATTCCGATATCAAGTGGAATAGCAGTCGAGGAAAAGGGCATATCCAAAGTGCTTACACGGGACTGTACCTTTCAGGTTTGGGAAAGATGTTTTACGGCAATATTTCCGTACTGGGAGCTTGGAGTCATTATAAAGCGGATAGAAACATCGATCTTCTCATCGGGGATTTTACGGCGAGCAACAAACACGGCGGCGCTCAACTCCTCGCTCACGCAGATACGGGGATTAACTTGGGATGGAACGGATTTACGATCAGGCCCTTCGACTCGTTTGATTATGTCACCCAAACGGAAAATGCGTACACCGAAACGGGGGCCGACGTATTGGATTTATCAATCCAAAAAAATAACTCCATTTTACTTCGTAACGAACTGGGCTTGAACTTCGCGTATTGCCTCTGCGTTAAAGGGAGCAGGTGGACTGTTTCCCCTAAAATCAGCTGGGTGAGGGAAGTGAGAACTAAAGGAGCGCAAATTACCTCCGAGTTTGTGGATACGGACACTCCCTTCACCGTAACGGGCTTCTTCCCCAATAGAAGCTTAGTCTCTCCCGGAGTGAGCATCACGGGAACAACGCTTAACGATCGCCTTACCCTCGAGCTCTATTACGACGGAGAATTCGACGGCAATTACAGCGATCACAGCTACGGCGGACAAGTACGCGTTAGTTTCTAAATCATCCAAGATTTGCCTCGGTGCACCTCCTCCTCACCGGGGCCGTCTAATCAAAGGCAACAACGGGATCTTTTTCGCAAATTTTCCTGAATTCACGGTGCGGATCATTTTTCTTTCTTTTTTGTTCTATCGGTGATAATTTGAAGTTATAAATGTTTTAATTTCGGCGCATGCTTTCCTTACTTCTCCATACGGTTTTTTTATGACAAAGGAAAAAATATTGAATCTCCTCAAAGAACATCATGATGAGATTAAAAATTTTAAAGTGCAAAAAATGTTCCTTTTCGGTTCCGTTGCGAGAGGAGAAGAAACAGCCTCAAGCGATGTCGATATTCTGATCAAATTTACCACCCCCCCCTACTTATGACATGTATATGGATTTAAAGTTTTTTCTCGAAGACCTCCTAGGTCGAAATATAGATCTGGTTACCGAAGACGCTCTCAGACCCGAGATAAAGCAATATGTAGAAAAGGATCTAATACGTGTCGCGTGAATATCATTATTTTATTGAAGATATAAAGCAAAGCTGTGAAAAGATTATGCGTTATACCGACTCGATGGATTTCAAAGCGTTTTGCGCCGACGAAATGGTTACGATGCCGTTATTCGCAACTTGGAAATTATAGGCGAAGCTTCTAAGAATTTACCTGATGGGATCCGCTCCTCCCATCCAGCGGTTGAATGGAGAAAAGTATCGGGATTACGAGATATTCTTATCCACACGTATTTTTCTATCGATAATGGCATTTTATGGGACATCGTGAAAGTCAAAATCCCCGCACTTTTACAATCATTGAACCGTCAGTGAAACCTAAACCGCTTCCCTAACACACATCTCCCGAAGCGCGCTAGTCAACGGTAACAACGGGCATTTCTTTTGCAACCTCATTGAACTCACGGCTCAGTTCCATCTCTTCTTCCTGCCCGGCCGTTCTAATCCGTCCGGCTATTTCCTCCCGTTTTTCCATCCAAGTACGAAGAAGCATCTTTTTAATCGTTTCAATGACCCCCTCTTCCGCTTTAATCGGGTTGATTTTTCTTTGAAATACCTCTTCAAATACCAGGCGCTGCTCTTCCGTATCAAGGGAGGAAGCAAAAGAGAACATATCTTTGCGATCGGCAGGAGCTAACTCTTTGTATACTTCAAATATTTTTGCACATGACGCTAACTTAAAGTCGGAGGGACGGATGTTTTTATTAATGATTTTAAGCACAATGTCCGCTTTATCTTCCGAAAGAATCATCCAGCGTAAAAGATCTATCTCCAAAACCCGATCGGCATCCACTTGCGGACCCGTCGGAGATTTTCTTTGAAAAACGGGAACTGCGGGAGGGGGATTTTTGATCGCCTCTTCGGGAATCCCCGCCATCGAAGCCAATTTCTTCAAACTCTCATACACCATGACGGGCTGCTCCCAAGCTCGTATTTTCTTCGCAATCGTCTCGATGATCTCATTTTTTTGCGCGGGGGACGTAAGATCTCGTCCGTCCGACAGTTTCCGGTAGCAAAAAGAGAGGTAATCCGTTCCCGAAGAAAGTAAAGAAGCAAAAGCTTCTTTACCGTAGCGTCTTAGAAAAGCGTCGGGGTCAAGCCCGTCCGTCAGCTTCACTACGGTCACCCCCACTCCTTTGGTTTGAAAAAGATCGCCGATTTTGACCGCAGCCTCTTGTCCCGCTCCGTCACCGTCCAAGGCAAGATACACTTCGGAAACTCCGAGCTGCAAAAGCTCTTTCACATGCCCTTCTCCGAAGGCAGTCCCCTGCCCCGCTACCGTGAAGTCAAAACCGTTATCTATTAAGCGGAGTGCATCCACCTGACCTTCGACAACAAGCACTTTTCTTTCTTTGGCAATTCTTCTTCTACTGTAGCAAAGACCGAAGAGAACCTGTGATTTTTTAAAAAGGGGGGTTTCGGCCGTGTTCACATATTTACCCCCGAAAGTCTCTTCTTTGATCTTACGTGCCGAAAATCCGATGACTCCGCCCGTCCGATCTTTGATCGGAAACGTGATCCTTTCGGAGAAAAAATCTTTCATCCGACCCGAACCCGTTTGCCGAACAAGTCCCGTCAGAAGCATCTCTTCGTCGGAAAAGCCTTCCTCGATTAAAAGCTTCCTAAGCACTTCTCCTTGCTTCGGAGCATATCCGATCTCGAAAGTTTCGATAAAAGAAAGACTAAGTCCCCTTCCGTAAAGTTATTTTAAGAATTCCTCTCCCTCTTCCGTATGCAAAAGAAAAAACCGGTACCAAAGACACGCTCTTTCAAGTGCCTGCTTTAGTCTGCTTTTATTCGGACCTTTTTCTTCTTCTTCCACTTTTTCAAGAGGGACTCCAAATCTCTCGGAGAGAAACTCCAAGCTGTCGACAAAGGTGAGCTTCGCATGATTCATCAAAAAAGCAATCGCATCTCCGTGCGCGCCGCAGCCGAAGCAGTGGTAGTGCGTATCTCCTTTATGGATCAGAAACGAAGGGGTTTTTTCTTCGTGGAAAGGACACAGTCCTTTATAAGAAGAACCCGTTCTTTGCATTTTGACGTAGGGAGAAATAACCTCGACCAGATCGATTCTTCCCCTCAGGGTCTCCAGACTTTCTTTCGAATACAGTGCCATGAAAATCCGTTGAGATCTATTACTTTTCTATCCTATACTGTAAAACGACGGGAAGCTGTTCGTCAATGAAATTTACACGGAAGTACAAAGATGCAAAAAGAATCGGGATCCGAAGAAATAGTTACAACTTCCGGACTGTCGGCACTCAGAGAGCAAACAAAAAGCGTCATGATCCCGATCCTCATCAAGGCTTTCGAGCTCGGATCGGAAGCTAAACAACTGGCCGACCCCCCGTCCAGACTTCACTCGACTTTGACAAGACGCAAGCCGGAAGAGATCGAAGCAGAGCTCAAAGCGCTGGATAATGACCTCAGGCTTCAAGAAATTTGGATTGCAAGCAGCAGAAAGCAAGTAGAAAAAATTCTGACGGAAATACGATCGCAGCCGGGACCCCCTTTTACTTCCCAACTCAAAACCAATCCTTCCGCTCACCCGGGCGTCCAAAAATCTTTTGAAAATACGTTTTTCGCAAAAAAAACCAAACCGCCGGTTTCAAAATCTTGGTGGAAAAAACTTTTAGGTATTTGATGACACACTCTTCCGAAAAAATCTCTCCTATGATGCTTCAGTGGCACGATTGCAAAAAAAAAGCGGTAGACGCCGTTTTGCTGTTTCGATTGGGTGATTTTTACGAAGCATTTTACGCCGATGCGAAAACAATCGCAAAAGAATTGGATCTGACTCTTACAAAGCGGCAAGATATACCTATGGCGGGAATCCCTTTTCATACAAGCGAAGCGTATGTCGATAAATTGGTTGCCAAGGGTTATAAAGTTGCGATTGCAGAGCAAATGGAAGATCCCAAAGAAGTAAAAGGGATCGTGAAAAGAGAAGTAGTCCGAATCGTAACGCCGGGAACCGTAATCCACTCCTCTTTACTATCGGCAAATACAAATAACTTTCTCGCATCGATCTGCGTTTTGAACCAAACTTTCGGTCTCAGCCTTCTCGATCTCACGACTGCCGAATTTAAAGTTTTGGAATTTGAGCACTTTTCGGCTCTTTGCGACGAACTCCTGCGAACAAAACCGAAAGAACTGCTCATCTCGACAAAAAATGCATCTCTTTATAAAGAAAGTCTTGCAGAACTCGGTAAAGAGATAAAATTTTCCCTCTCCGTACAAGACGACCGGTACTTTGAACATAGAGAAGCGGTGGACTCTCTTACAAAACATTTCGGCGTTCAATCTCTCGACGGCTTCGGCCTTCGAGGAATGATTTCCGCAATTAATGCCGCGGGCTGTTTACTCTGTTACGTTTCGGGAGAACTGCGCCTCTCGGTGGAGCACATCCAAACGATACGGAAAGAAGAATATAGTAAATACATGGCCCTCGACGGAGCTACTTTAAGGCATTTGGAGATCATGGAAAACCTAGCAGATCCAACGGGTGGTTGCACCCTTTTGCATCATTTGGATAAGACACTCACTCCGCCCGGGGGGCGTCTAATGAAATTTTGGATTTCAAGACCTCTTCTTTCACCCTCTGCCATTATTGCAAGACAAGAAGTTATCGAGTTTTTTCTCACCTTTCCGAAAGTTAAAGCATTACAGGAATCTCTTGCGGGTATCCGAGATCTGGAAAGATTGATCATGAAAATCGAGACGGGTTTTGCAGGACCGAGGGATTTACTCGCACTGAGACTCTCTCTCGAAGAGCTTCCGATGATCTCTGCTCTGCTCTCGACTCATTCGGCTCCTTTGCTTACCGAAGAGCTGGCCAAACTTGCCGACGTCTCCTCCGTTGCTTCCCTGCTCGCTACAGCCTTGCAAGACAACCTCCCCCTTAAGTTAACCGACGGGAATATCATCCGGGAAGGGTTCCACGCCGAACTTGACGAGCTGCGAGGGCTGTCCAAAGATAGCAGAACCTGGATTGCAGAATATCAGACTAGGCTTCGAGAAGAAACAACGATTAAGACGCTCAAAGTCGGATACACCAAAGCATTCGGCTATTACATCGAAGTCAGTCGAGGACAAGCGGAAAAAATGCCCTCTTTTTTCGAAAGAAGGCAAACTCTTGTGAACGCAGAAAGGTTCGTGACGCAGGAACTGAAAGAATACGAACATAAAGTGCTTTCGGCGGAAGAGAGAATCTCGGGGATCGAAACCGTTCTTTTTCACGAAATTCGAAAAGAAGTTGCTACGCACGGTAAAACGATACGAGAAATTGCTTCGGCGATTGCTCATATCGATTGTTTGCAATCCCTAGCAGCCGTCGCTTCGGCAAACGCCTATACAAGACCGACCGTTGACGAAGGCTCCGTGTTGCTCATCGAAGAAGGCAGACATCCCGTTATTGAAACGCAGCTTCGGGGCGATTCCTTCATTCCGAACGATGTGCACATCGGCGACTTCGACAGATCTCTTTTTGTGATCACGGGCCCCAATATGGCGGGAAAATCGACTTTCATCAGACAAGTAGCCCTCATTGCCATTTTGGTTCAGATAGGTTCTTTCGTCCCCGCTAAAAAAGTTCACGCCGGAATCATCGATAAGGTATTTACCAGAATCGGTGCAAGCGACAACCTGTCGAGAGGACAATCCACTTTTATGGTGGAGATGAGCGAAACTGCCAATATCTTGCACAACGCAACCGAAAGATCGCTTGTTATTCTCGACGAGATAGGTAGAGGAACGAGCACTTATGACGGTATTTCTCTTGCTTGGGCAATAGCCGAGTATTTATTAACAACCGACGGCAAAAAAGCAAAGACGCTGTTTGCAACCCACTATTACGAACTTACCGCTCTCGAAGAAAAGATTCCGGGTGCCGTGAACTACAGCATTGCCGTAAGGGAATCGGATAAGGGAATCGTATTCCTCCGTAAAATCGTAAAAGGAGCAACCGACAAGAGCTACGGAATCCACGTAGCAAAACTGGCGGGCCTTCCCGGTGCGGTCCTCAAAAAAGCGCAGGAGATGCTCAAAATGCTGGAGAAAAGTACGCCCCGTAAACACAAAGGTCCCAAAGAAGAGCAACTCTCTTTCTTTTCTCTCCCGCCCGAAAATCCAATCCTCGAAGAGATCAGAAACATACGGATCGACCACATAACCCCGATTCAAGCTCTGCAACAACTGCTCGATTGGAAAAATAGGATTGCTGCTAAGTAAAAAATGGAGAAGCAAACGAAGTAAAATTGTAAATATATTATTGAAATGATCTGCCGGAAGCAGATGATTAAAAAAATATACAACCATTCGAATAAGGGGTCAAAAAAGATGTTAGATGAGCGTATCATTAAAACAATTGAACCTATTGTCCTTCAAAACGGTGTAGACCCTACAACGTTTCCTTCGGATCCTCGTGCGAGGGTTGAAACTTTGTTTGATGCACTTTCCGTTTTGACAAACACATCAGAAGACCGGATCGAAATGAAAAGAATCATCAAAGAGTTAGGCTCTTTATCCGCCGATTTGGAAGGTGAGTTAAAAAATCGTGCGGAGCAAATTCGGAGCATAGCGGAACAAAAACTCCCTTCCTTGACAAAAACTTTTATCTCTTTCGATCGGGCTAACAAGTCGGGTGATTGTTTTTTTTCGGCAATAACATCGTTTAAAGAAGTTTCGAAGGATACACCCGTTCCTTTTTCCGTATCGGAGATTTTGCAAGCCTTCCCGAAACCCGATCAACCTTTAGCAGAACGTATTATGCAAGAAATCATCCTCTTCGTAAAACATGGTACGGAAGCCGATTTTTCGTTTATAAACGACTTTAACAATGAAGAGGTGGAATGTCTTTTTAAAGTCGTTGACTACCTTGGGGTAGAAGAATTTCAGGAGAAGTATTTAGAGCCTTTTAATGAAAAATTTCCTAAAATTCCCGAACTTTTAGCACCCGAAGCAGCTAAAAGAGCTCTATCTTTGAATTATCAGAACGATGATTTGGAAAACATGGACTTCTCTATCTATGAAAAGCTTAAAAGAGTCAATCTTTCGGGCGCCCGAAATCTCACGACCGCACAGATCGGGCAGCTCTCGAGTTCGATTGAAGAACTGAATTTAAGCGGTTGCGATGTTGCAGGCTTCGACTTCTCCCGGTTTCGAAACCCCAAGAAAATCCGTCTTTCAAACACTCGGAACCTCACTCCTGCGCAAATTAACCAAATTTCAAACTCCGTCGAACTCCTCGGTCTGAACGGCTGCGATGTTGAAGGCTTCGACTTCTCCCCGTTTCGCAACCTCAAAGAAATTGATCGTGCAAGCGCCGGGAACCTCACTCCCGCGCAAATTAACCAAATTGCGCACTCCGTCGAAATCCTCGATCTGACCCGTTGTGACTTAGAGGGGGTGGACTTCTCCCGGTTTCGAAACCTCAAACACATCGATCTTTCAAATGCTCGGAACCTCAATCCTACACAAATTAACCAAATTGCGAGCTCCGTCGAAATCCTCTATCTGAACGGCTGCGACTTAGAGGGGGTTGACTTCTCCCGGTTTCGAAACCTCAAAGACATCGATCTTTCAAATGCTCGGAACCTCAATTCTACACAAATTAACCAAATTGCGAGCTCCGTCGAAATCCTCTATCTGAACGGCTGCGACTTAGAGGGGGTTGACTTCTCCCGGTTTGGAAACCTCAAGGAAATCGTTCTTGTAAACGCCGGGAATCTCGCTCCTGAGCAAATTAACCAAATTGCAAGCTCCGTCGAAATCTTCTGTCTGAATAACTGCAATGTTGGAAACGTTGACTTCTCCCGCTTTCGAAACCTCAAGGACATCTATTTTGCAAACGCCCGGAACCTCACTCCCGGACAAATCAACCAAATTTCGAACTCTCTCGAAATCCTCGATCTAAATAAATGCAGTGTTGAAAACGTTGACTTCTCCCGCTTTCGAAACCTCAAAGACATCGATCTTTCAAATGCTCGGAACCTCAATCCTACACAAATTAACCAAATTGCGAGCTCCGTCGAAACCCTCTATCTGGCCGGCTGCGACTTAGAGGGGGTTGACTTCTCCCGCTTTCGAAACCTCAAACACATCGATCTTTCAAATGCTCGGAACCTCAATCCTACACAAATCAACCAAATTGCGAGCTCCGTCGAAATCCTCGATCTGAACGGCTGCGACTTAGAGGGGGTTGACTTCTCCCGGTTTCGAAACCTCAAACACATCGATCTTTCAAATGCTCGGAACCTCACTCCCGCGCAAATTAACCAAATTGCGCACTCCGTCGAAATCCTCGATCTGACCCGTTGTGACTTAGAGGGTGTGGACTTCTCCCGGTTTCGAAACCTCAAACACATCGATCTTTCAAATGCTCGGAACCTCAATCCTACACAAATTAACCAAATTTCGAAATCGGTCGAAATCCTCGGTCTAAATAACTGCAATGTTGAAAACGTTGACTTCTCCCGCTTTCCAAACCTCAAGGAAATCGTTCTTGTAAACGCCGGGAATCTCGCTCCTGAGCAAATTAACCAAATTGCGAGCTCCGTCGAAATCCTTACTCTCAACCTCTGCAATGTGCAAGGCTTTGACTTCTCCCGCTTTCCAAACCTCAAGGAAATCTATCTTCGAAACGCCCGGAACCTCACTCTCGGACAAATCAACCAAATTTCGAACTCCGTCGAAATCCTCGATCTAAATAACTGCAATGTTGAAAACGTTGACTTCTCCCGCTTTGAAAACCTCAAAGACATCGATCTTTCAAATGCTCGGAACCTCAATCCGGGACAAATTAACCAAATTGCGAGCTCCGTCGAAATCCTTACTCTGAACCTCTGCAATGTGCAAGGCTTTGACTTCTCCCGCTTTCGAAACCTCAAGGAAATCTATCTTCGAAACGCCCGGAACCTCACTACCGCCCAGATTAATCAAATTCCGCTTTCTACAACCATCCATAATTAAATCCGTTTTTGATTGAATAAGAGCGGATCAATCCCGAATAACCCCGTCGTCCATGTGTACGATCCTGTCTGCAAAACTTACGATCCTTTGATCGTGGGATACGATAATTAGGGTTTTCTTCTTCTCAATTGAAAGTTTTTTCAATGCTGTTAAAATCTTCACTCCCGTCTCGTGATCCAAGCTGCTTGTAGGCTCGTCACATACGATAAGATCGGGATCGTTGATCATGGCTCTTGCTATCGCAACGCGTTGTTGCTGCCCGCCCGAGAGATCTCTCGGAGAGACATCCGCTTTGGAACCGATTCCGACTTCTTCGAGCGCCGCACGAGCTTTTTCTTCAGCTGTTTTTTTATCCACGTTTCCGAGTAGTAAAGGAATTGCGACGTTTTCGGCGCAACTTAGCATCGGTATTAAATTAAACGCTTGGAATACGAAGCCGATATGCGCTCCTCTATAACTCGTTCTTTCTCGATCGGGTTTTCGGTTGAGGTCAACCCCTTCGAAAAGACACTCTCCCGACGTTTGGGTAAGAATCCCCGCTATAATCGAAATGAGCGTCGTTTTACCCGAACCCGAAGGCCCCATGAGCATAAGAAGTTCCCCTTTGTACACTTCAAGGTTCACTCCTCTCAATGCGTTCACGGCATTTGAACCTTGCCCGAAACTCTTTTTAATATTTTTACAACTGACGGCGATTTCTTTTTCCATGCCTAACTCCTAAATACAATTGCGGGATCGACACGCATCACTTTTATAACGCTGAACATGGCGGACACAAGACAAATGAGCAGAAGAGAGCAGGCGCTTAAGCCGTAAAGCCAAAAAGGAAGACTGAAAGACAGTTCGGTGTTTTGGGCCGCATAGCCGAAAAGAGCGGCGGCTCCGACGCCGATCCCGAACCCGATACATCCCACAAACAGCGCTTGTAAAAGAACCATCTTCATAAGGAGTTTATTTCCCGCTCCCATTGCTTTTAGCGTTCCGAAATACGGAAGATTATCCATCACGAAATTAAAAAATGTCTGCCCCGCTATCGTGGTTCCGATGATGAAACCCAATAAAATAGCCACTCCGAAGTTCACCACAATTCCCGTATTACGCGCATAGTACATCATGGTTAATTTTTGAAATTCCCAAGAAGTATAGGCGGCGTTTCCGGTGGTTTCCGTAATCTTTCGGCAAAGAGCTTCGGGATTTTCCCCTTGTTTCGCCTTCACAAGAACAAAGGTAAGAGTATCTCTGACGAGGGGGGAGATTGTAGTCGCGTAATTATAGGTCGTATAAACTACGGGTTGTGACTGAAACGTACGGGCCGTTTTACAAATACCCGCGACGTAGCCTCTTCTGTCGTTCAGCTCAAACGCATCTCCCCGTTGAAGCGGGATCGAATCGGTGGCAAGTTTGCTCACGGCCCCTATTTCGTTGACGATCACCCCGTCCGGAAATCGTATCTCTTCTATTGTTCCGCTAACCATCACGGGAGGCCCTCCGATCAAGGTTGCATCGTCTATGCCTACCAAAACACAGGTTTGAAAATGACCGCTCCTAAGCTTGCCTTGTATGGTGCCTTTGTACATCGGAACGGCCCACTCCACTCCGTCGATGCCCCGAACCCTGTAAAGAGCCGTCTCTTTCATTCCTTTCAAATCGTCCACGTATTGCACCGAAGGATTCATCACCCAAATGTCGGGCCTCGACGTATCGATGATAAAGCTACACGTTCTTTTCATAATACCGATAAAAATCGCTCCCTGCTGGGTAATGATAAACGAGGCAAAACTGAGAGCCAATACAAGGCCGATATATTTAAGTCTGTCACCGATTAAAATTTTTAAGGCGTATTCGAGCATTCCCAATTACCCCCGAGAGCTTTGTAAAGAGAGACCAAATCACTTGCAAGCGATTGCTGACTTTGAAGACCGTTTGCCTCGGCATTGAGCAAAGCATTTTCCGCTTGCAGCAATTCTATTTCATTGATAAGGCCCGATTTAAAGAGGTCTTCCGTCAAAGTGTAAAATGCAAAAGCGGCTTCCTGCTCCTTCAGAATATGGAAGTATTTATCCTGCTCGTCGAAATAGGCGACAAGGGCGCCTTCCACGTCTTGTAAGGAGGAGATCACTACTTTCTCGTACTGTAAAAGAGCTTGTCTTTGGACGGAATTGGCCGATGCAACCATCGCCCTAGTCCTGCCGAAGTCAATAATATTCCACTGAACGTTGGGTCCGATGGTCCAATATCGGCTTCCCGGAGTGATCCATTTGTACTGCTTGTTGCTTTCAAATCCGTAGCCGTCACCCGTGAGCGATATATGGGGAAAATACTCTGCAACCGCAACCCCGATTTTAGCAGTAGCCGCTGCCAATTCTCTTTCTGCAGCTTTAATATCGGGCCTTCTGCGCAGAAGACCCGAAGGAAGGCCCGCCGGTACTTTTCCGAGACTTCCCGGAATGGGTCCCGGTTCGGCAAAAGAGGAGAGTAACCCTTCGGGCTGCCTACCCAAAAGAACAGCCATCCTATACACGGTTTGTTTATAAACCGAGTCCAGAGTGGGGAGTTTACCCATTTCTTCTTCGAGTACCGCGATCGACTCTTCCACATCTCTTAAACTTATTAGCCCGGCATTAAACAAAACTTCTTCCAAATAGACGTTTCTTTTTTGGATCGCTATCTGTTTTTCCAAGATGATCATTTGCTGTTGGATTGATCTGATGATCACATATTGTTGAACCACTTCGCTTATGGAGGAGATAAGAACGCTTTGAGCATCCATTTGCACCGCTTCCCACTCGTCGAAAGCCGCTTCCTTACCTCGTCTGATCTTCCCCCAAAAATCAAGCTCCCAAATCGCATCGAAACCCACTTGAAAAAAGTTTTGGATTGCAGGTCCGAAAATGGCACCTCTCGCAGTTTGCTCTCCGAGAGCCGCAGCTTCGGCGCTTTGACCGTTAGCTATCGATTCGACGGCTGAAGAGTTGGTAAAAATGTTTTGACTGAACCGAGACCTTGTTGCAACGGAGTTGAGATTCACCTCCGGCCAAAGGTAAGAACTTTCTATTCGATAATACGATCTGGCTTGTATAATCTTTTCAAGAGCGATCCTGATGTCGAAGTTGGACTCGAAGGCTTCCTTCACCAAAGCGTTGAGCAAAGGATCGTTCCAATGCTCCCACCACTTGCAAAGATCCTCTTCGGTAGGATCAATTTCTCCTTTGTTCTCGAACGCATCGGGCAATCTCATTTCGGGTTTGTGATAGTTCGGCCCCACCCTACAACCCGTAAGATACAGTATGGAAAAGAGACAAAGGTATTTCAAGGGTTTTCTCCTCCGCTCCGTTCGGGGGGTAAAACTTCGACGAATACGTCGAGAAGTTGCCCCGGATATACCGGCAAATCCCCTTTTTCGAATCTATATAGCACTTGAAGCACCCTGGTATCGATTCTTTCGATGTTGTTTCCCGTATACGACACTTTGGGAAGGATGTACGGTTCGGTGCGAGCATATTTTAAAGGAAAACCGATCTTCGCATTACCTCTGACGAAAGCGGTCGCGGGCGCATCTTTCCGGAACTTCCAGGAATCCTCTTCGTCTATATCGACTCGCATCTGCAAAGGACTCATCGTCCCCATTAAAATTAAAGAAGCGGGGAGGTTGACGTAGGGTAGCACTACGTTATAGGAATTGAGGGGGTATATTTCCCCTACGTGGACGTTGACTTGCAGAATCTCTCCGTCGACGGGAGCCCTCACCGTTGCTCTTTCTATATCGGTTTGCACCTGCTTGACGTTTGATCTCGATACTTTCACGAGCTCTTCCGCTTCTTTCATCGTGTAGTAGGAATTTTCATAATCTTTTTCGCTCACCGCTTTTTTATCTTGTAATCTTTCGTAAAAAGAAAATTGCGTTTTTGCATTCTCGTAATTTATAATCGCAGTTTGAAGCTGACAAAGCGCCGTTTGTTTTTGTGCTTCGAAAGAGCGGGTATCGAGACGAAACAAAGGCTGTCCCGCGCTGACCCTATTTCCCTCTACCACAAAAATCTCCTCAATCGGCAAAATAAAGGGGGATCCTATAGAGATGTTTTCCGTTGAAGCTTCGATCAGGCCCGCTCCATATATAGCCGATTGATACGGCGATACGGGAGCGGGTGATACGATAGGAGGAGGGGGAAGTTTTTTTTGACTCCAGAAAACTACAAAAACTGCGCATATTGCTCCCATAATTGCGAGTATGGGGAGAAACCACTTCCGAAACATGCCGATACCTAAACCTGTTTCTTTTTGGTATAAAACTAATTAAAAAGATTATCAACTATAAAATAATGAAAATAAAAAAACTTTTAGATCTTTTAAAGCAATATACACCAAAATATTCGGAAGAAATTATTTCAAAACAAGAGATGATTAACTTTGTATCGAAATATCCCGATTGTTTTGAAAGAACGCTTACACCGGGTCACATAACGGCTTCGGCCTGGCTTCTCGATCACACAGCGGAAAAAGCTTTGCTTTTACACCACGCAAAGCTCGACATCTGGTGCCAGCCGGGAGGCCACTGCGACGGAGACCCCGATACGCTTAGGACCGCTCTTAAAGAAGCCACCGAAGAATCGGGCATCGAAAATATCGTTCCCTGCTTCGAAACAATTTTCGATATCGATATCCACGAGATCCCTGCAAAAGGAGCTACCCCTGCACATTTGCATTACGACGTGAGGTTTTTACTCAAAGTTTCAAAAGAAACTACGCCTCGTATCAACGAAGAGTCTCATGCTTTTATATGGATCGACAAAACTTCCCCCATCCCTACCAAAGAGCGAAGCATTCTTAGAATGCGGGAAAAGTGGATTGCCCTTTGAGATCCTCCTCTCCCTAAAGGACGAGTTTTTTGGCGCATGTAATAAAAAGGGTGGTTTTGGCTTTTACCGATCCTTATAAAAGAGATTGCTCCGACTTTCTTCTTTTTCCAATGATCGAGGGGATTTTCCGTCTCTTTACATGCACTTTTCTCAACTCGAAGGCAATTTCAGCATTTAACCGAAAAAAAAGTTTGTAAAAATGCTATTACGATTATTAGTTAAAATGTAAAATCTCACAACGAACTCTAAAAACCTTGTGAGGTTGTATGATTCGCACCAATTGTATCTTCTCTTTTTGTTTGATCGCTTGCTCCCTAAGTTTTTTACACGGAAACTCTTTAGCGGGAAGAGACATTCTTTCTATCGAAGATTTGAGCAAAGAAGAAATTGAACTCGTTTTGGACACCGCAGAAAATATGAAAAAGGGCGATCATTTCGACTGTCTTAAAAACTACATATTAGCCACCTGTTTCTTTGAACCGTCGACACGAACTCGTCTTTCGTTTGAATCATCGATGCACCGTCTCGGAGGCTCGGTAATCGGCTTTTCCGATTCCCTTTCCACTTCGGTCAAAAAGGGGGAATCTCTTTTCGATACAATCAAAACGGTTAGCCAATTTGCCGATGCGATCGTCATACGCCATCCGGATGAGGGATCGGCGCATATCGCAGCCGCATCTTCGGATAAACCCGTGATCAACGGAGGAGACGGAGCCAATCAGCATCCTACTCAAACTTTACTCGATCTATTTTCCATTCGGGAATCACAAGGAACGATCGACGGTCTCAAGATCGCTCTCGTAGGAGATCTAAAATACGGAAGAACCATTCATTCCCTTTGCTCGGCCCTTACTCACTACAATATTTCGCTTTATTTCGTATCCCCCGAAGGACTTTCTCTACCCGAAAAATTATTGAAGCAATTAAAAGAAGCAGGGATCCCCTTCTCTTTTCATTCCTCTATCGAAGAGGTGATTTCGGAAGCGGACATTCTTTATATGACTCGGATCCAAAAAGAAAGATTCGGTTCGAACGACCTCAATTTTGAGAATCCTTGTCTTTTGAAAAAAGACGGGCTGCTCCAGGCAAAAAAAAACCTCAAAATTTTACATCCGATGCCGAGAGTGGACGAGATCGAAACAAGTATTGACGAGACCCCCTACGCTTACTATTTCAAACAGTCTGCCAACGGAATTCCCGTTAGGATGGCTCTGCTCCGGTTGTTGCTCGGAAAATAACAAAAATGCAAATCGATTTTAGGTCGGGTCTAAAAAGAAACAAGCTCATAAGTGCTAAACAGACAAACTGCTCGGCTGAATAAAAAGGGGAATTCAATATAATATTTTATTATATTGAAAATAGACACTTTACAGAAAGTCGAAAATAAGAAATACTATTATCATCATTTTTCACAAAAAGTTATTATGTCTTTTAAAAATTTCTCTCTTAAAGCAGAAATTCTTCGCGCAATAGAAGAAGCCGGGTATACCACCCCCACAACGATTCAAACACAAGCAATACCTGCCGTCTTAGCCGGCGGAGATTTACTCGCAAGCTCCAAAACGGGAAGCGGAAAAACGGCAAGCTTCGTCATCCCCATCCTGCAACGAATAGAGAAGAAACCTTTTCATTCCCCCGCTCCTTTTATTAAAGCTTTAATTTTAGCACCTACGAGAGAGCTTGCAAGCCAAGTAGAAGAAAACGTTAGAAAATACGCCAAGTACTTACCCGTAAAAACTGCCGTTATATTCGGCGGAGTCGGAATCCACGGGCAAATAGCTACCCTCCGAAGAGGTGTCGACATTGTAGTGGCAACTCCCGGAAGACTACTGGACCTTATAAGTCAAAGAGCGGTCAACTTATCGCATGTCGAAACTCTTGTTCTCGACGAAGCGGATCGGATGCTCGATATGGGCTTTATAAGAGATATTCGCAAAATCCTCTCCATCTTACCGAGAAAACGACAAAACCTTCTTTTCTCCGCGACCTTTTCTCCCGCGATCAAACAACTTGCAAACGGATTCTTAACTTCTCCGAAAGTACTCGAAGCAACGAAACAAAACTCGGCTGCCGAAGGAGTCACTCAAGTGATCCATCCCGTCGATGCGAAACGAAAGCAAAAGCTGCTTTCTTTTCTTATCAGTTCCGAGAAATGGGAACAGGTACTCGTATTCACTCGTACGAAACACGGAGCAAACAAGCTCGCAGCTCAGCTACAAGACGACGGCATAAGCGCGACTGCAATCCACGGCAATAAAAGCCAAGGGGCCAGAATTAAGGCTCTCGGAGATTTCAAAGCAAACGCCGTTCGCGTACTGGTAGCCACGGATATTGCAGCAAGAGGAATAGATATAGATCAGCTTCCTTATGTTGTGAATTTCGACCTTCCGAACGTTCCCGAAGATTACGTCCACAGAATCGGACGAACGGGAAGAGCGGGATATACCGGCAAGGCCGTTTCTCTGGTCTCCATTGACGAACATAAGTTGCTTCACGACATCGAGCGTCTTTTGAAAAATCCTATTCCGAAGGTTTCCATCCCTTCTTATGAACCGGATCCTTCGATTAGAGCGAAACCTCTTTTGCAACAAAGAAGATAATCTTACGGCGGAGCTTCCGCCGTTCCCAAAAAAGATTAGAACTATGATAAAAAAGTCGAAAACGGTTATATGAAAATTTAATAGATCAAACAACCAACCCGGGTTTTTGTGCGTTTTTTATCTCTTTTAATTACCGCGACTATTTACAACCTTTCTCTATACCCCTTTACCCTCGGAGATCGTATCTCGGAAGGAAGCAAAGGGGATTTTATAGTGACCGAACAAGATAAAAACTACTCCCTTTTACTGATTCGAGAAAAAACTCCCGATGCGATTGTATTCGAAGAAGTAAGCATCCCCCGTCATAAAATTCATCTACCCGGGATGGATTGGGTAGATTGGATGGGACTTGGAGCTCCGGGGCACAGCTCTTGGATCCAGTTCGAGATCGACTCTCGAGATCTTAAACTTGTCGAATGCTATTCCAGATCAAAAAAAGCGTGGCTTTATCCTGAATCGTCGGAGCATTTTTTTGCAAAACTACTCTCCCTTAAGCTAACGCCCGTTCCCAAAGAAGAGGTGCGAAAAATAGGACCCGCCCCGATTAGTGACGAACCCGATCAAAGACCCGTTTGGACTCCCGCACTCTTCGTAGAGCAAAAAAAAACAAAAATACCCTCCGAAACGGTAAGAACCTACTGGCCGAAAGACGACACTCCGCTCTCCGTTTGCAGGATTACTCTGTATTTCCCTTCGAAAGAAAGCACGCCGTTCCCCGTTTGGATTGAAGCGAATAACGGTCACTTCAACTATTCAATTAGAGGTATTCATTTCGGTAAGGGTCTCAAATCTCCCCTAAAAGAAGGAGTCCCCAAAAGACCTCCGAGAATTCTAGCAAGCCGGAAAAAAACGGAATCTGACAGAATTTTGACTGTATCAACTCCCTCTTACTACAAAAATTTCTCTCTGTTTGTATTCGACATCACAAGTCCCGAAAATCAAATTGGTCCGATTCCTTTCAAAACGGAAATTTCCGAAAAGCACGAAACGCGAACCTTACTCGTTGGGAATCGAGAACTTGAGAAGTTCCTGATCAAAAATCACAGATATAAATGGGTCATTTACCCGGAAAATGCCCCCGGAATTTCCTCCGAATCCGAGGATTTTTTTCAGTGGAATCCTTAATAATCCGCAAGTTATGAACAAGTTTTCTCCAAAAAAAAAGCCCTTTATTTTCGCGCAATATATTTTTTTCTTTTTTTTGAAAAAAATATCAAACATTTAACAATAAAACACTTGCAATAAAAAAATGGCGCTTTTCCCTCTTTTAAAAATAAATTCTTTACATCAAACGACGGGGATGATATCGAGGGATATCGACAAGTTATGAACAAACTTCCAACACAAATATTAGCGCAAAAACCCTATGTTTTTATCGCAACCGTGTCATCATAATCCGGATAGGAAAAATTGAATGCCCAAATCTTTACATAACCCTCATTTTTCATCTTCTTTTCCGCTGAGCAGCCTCGAAATAGAAGGTCATATTGTGACCTATCAAGACAATTTCGAACCGCTTTCGAAGTATTTGCCTGCGGGGAAAAGGAAAGAATTCCAAGATCTTTTACACGAAGCGCAAATTTACCCTAAAAAAGCCTACGCAAAAGCACTTCTTCTAAAAAAAGAGTATGACTTCGTTCCTCAAATCGATAATCTGGTGACCTATTTACATTTACAAAACGGAAAAAAAGAGGAGGCCGAACTCGCCGTTAAAACGGCTTATGAAAAATACCCGGACTATTTTTTCGCAAAAATTAATTACGCCGACAGGTGCCTCCGAGAAAATAACCTCGAAGAATTTAGATCGGTCTTTCCCTCGCTTGACCTTAAATCTCTTTTTCCGAAAAAAAACTCCTTTCACGTATCGGAATTCAGAGGGTTTATGCTGACCTTAAGTAACTATCATCTGCTCATGAACGATCGTTCCGAAGCTAGGCGTTGCTTTGAACGGGCCAAATTGGCAGACCCCCTCCATCCCGGGGTGCTTTTTTTGGAAAAACGCTTCTCCGGAAAGCAAATTCTTTCCCGTCTTTTCAGGTCAATTGCTCGTTTAATTTCTAAAAAACGCAAATAGTTATTCCGGCCCTTCTTGCCGATATTCCGAAAATACTTTATGATTATCCGATTTTACACTCTAACTTCGAGGTTTTTCACGGTGAATTTTTCTTTCCGACCTCCTTATTTCGTACGTAAAAGATGCATGCATACTCTCAAGATCTGTTATCGCAGATACGTCAAGAAGAAGCATGCTCTTACGCAAGAAGAAAACTCTCGAATCGAGCATCTGATGAGAGTTCTGCAAGATGCTCTCATCCGAAAAGACACAAAAACATGTAAAGAACTGGCGGGCACACTCGAACGAACCGTTGAGCAACTCGCGCCCAAGGGAGCACTTGAAAAAGGCGTCGGGTTAATTTTGGGACTCGGCCTTGCTCTTTGCTTTGCCGTCTTAATCAGACTGGTATGGTTTGAACTGTATGAGATCCCGACGGGATCGATGAGACCAACCTTAAAAGAACAAGACCGCCTTACGGTTTCCAAAACAACTTTCGGTATCAACATCCCCCTTTCTACGGGCCATCTGTACTTTTCTCCCGACCTGGTAGAGCGAAACGGAATCTTTGTTTTCACGGGAGAAAAGATGGATATCAGAGACGTCGATACGAAATATTTCTACCTCTTTCCCGGAAAGAAACAATACATCAAAAGACTGATGGGCAAGCCGGGAGATATGCTATACTTCTACGGAGGACTCCTTTACGGGATAGATAAAGACGGAAACGATATTTCTTCTCAGCTTCAAATCCCGAGATTGGACTTAATTGAACACGTCCCCTTTTTACAGTTTGAAGGAAAAGTAAGCACCCCTTCTTTCCCCGTAAACGGAGTATACTCTCCCGTTGTATTAAGACAAATGAACGAGCCGCTTGCAAGTATGTCGGTGTCGGGATTTGATCGAGCCACGGGCAAGATGTTTAGTTCGAGAGCGAAAGATTCGAAGGATATTTCTTACGGCGAGCTTTGGGGAATTAATAATTTCGGGATGGCAAGGATCCTATCGTCCGAAGAAGCAACTCAATTTTTCGGGAAAGCAGGGCCCGACTCTGCATCGACTGCAACGCTGTATATGGAAATCAGACACCATCCAAGCCTTGAAAACCTCAGAGTACGAAAAGACGGCAGAGGAAGAACTCGCCCCGTTCTTAGCCTAAGCACGTCTTTCATACCGATAGACGCGGAACATGCCCGAAAGTTGTTTGAAAACCTTTATACCGTTCGTTTCAAGGTAAAAAACGGTGTTGCTTGTTCCTACGGCCAAGGAAAACCGGCTTTGGAAAACCCTTTTCTTCCGACGCTGTCAAACGTGCCGGACGGAACCTATGAATTTTACTACGGCAAAGCCTATAAGATCTCTTTTCAGGGAATTGCTCTTGAACTCGAAAAAACTCACCCTCTTTACGAGTTTTCCGAAGAGCGTCTCAAGTTGTTCTATAATTTAGGCATGGAATTCGACACGAGATTTTCTCCGAGAGATCGCTACACTCCGTACTTTCCTCTCAGATACGTCTACTTTAGAAACGGATCCTTCTACGCTCTCGGGGCTCCGATTTTCTCCGCAAGAGATCCCGTTCTTATCGATTTCGTTGCAAAAGAAAAAGAACTGGCCGCCGCGCCTGCTCAATCTCCGTATTTGCCTTTTATAGATGCAGGCGCGCCCCTTCTTCCCGACGGAAGTCTCGACATGTCTTTTATCCGAAAGTACGGCCTCACGGTACCTGAAAAAATGTATTTGGCACTCGGGGACAATCATGCCGTCAGCGCCGACAGCAGAGAATTCGGTTTCGTCCCTCAAGACAATTTAAGAGGAACTCCCGATTTTGTTTTTTGGCCTCCCGGAAGTCGCTTCGGTCATCCGAACCAACCCCCTTATCCTTTTTTTAATTTGCCGAGATCCCTCATATGGGCTCTTGCAGGGATTTCCATTTGTGGAGGGCTGTATCTGCAAAGAAGAAGAAATACGATTCCCAAGCTGTAAGCCGTGATCGTTTTCCTGACCTTTCTTACTTTGATCCTAAGCTTGTGTCCTCTTCGGATTGATAAAATAGGAGAACTCTCCCCTATTTTCTTTTGTGTTTCATATTCTCTCGCTCTTTACGGAAAAATTGCGGAGCCGATAACTTTTATCCCGATCTTCCTTCTTTTTTCGGGGCATTACTTGCTATCCCGATCCATAACGGGTGTAAAAAGATTTCTAATCTTTTTTTTAGTCACGGGCCTTTCCTTGTTTTTTCTACTGCATCTTCTCCCGGGATTTCATAATAAAGAACTCGTCTCGAAAGCGCTGTTGAGTCCGGACGCTATACCCTACAGCTTATGGGTTAATTTCGATAAGCCGATCATCGCCGTTTTTTTTCTTATGTTTTCCCGTTTTTCATTCTACTCGAAAAAAGAGCTTCTAAAAATCCTCCCCTCCACTTTGATTATTAGCGCCGCGGGAATCTTTGCCGTTATGCTACTCTCCCTTCTTGGCGGGATTGTGCGTTACGATCCAAAACTCCCCTCTTTCTTTTTTACGTGGTTTATCATTAATTTTTTCTTTGTGTCGATTGTAGAAGAAGTTTTTTTCAGAGGTTTTTTACAAACCGCGATTGTTAAAATGTTGGGAAAAAAGACTCGATCTCATATACTCTCTTCATGCGTAGTTTCAATTCTCTTCACAATTTTACATATTCCCTTCGTTTCCGACCCGGCTTTTCTGTCAGCTACTTTTACAGCAAGCCTTCTCTACGGCGGAATCTACGCATATACGGGATCGATCGGAAGCAGCATTTTTTGCCATACCCTGCTCAATACGATTCATATCCTCCTTTTCACCTATCCGGTTCTTCTTAAGCGCTAACAAAGGAAGTAGCATGGCAACATACGAACTAGTTTCGACCTCGGAGGGACGGACCCCTTACGCTAATCCCGTAGAAGTTGTCGATTGCTGCAGAGAATGTTGCACGGTCATTTTTCGCTCATGTTTACCTCAATTCTCCGATGTAAGAAACTCTCCCGAATCGATCCGTTTAACAAGAAATCCATTCGTTCCAATAGAAACCGATCCACGGATTCACATTTTGTTTTCGATCTCCTTCGGTAATCTTCCCCCGCTTGACATAATCGATACATGTTTAGGCTTCCGACCTATTTGATTGAGTACTCGGAAATAAACGTGCTTTATGAGAGACCGGTTCTATGAGATTTATAGAAGTTTCTCTGCATGTTTTATATTTTTTTAAATCTATTTTTCAGGAGACGTTGTGTCGTCAAATCTATGAAAGAACCGATTGGGAAAGCAATAGGCGTTTCGGAGGACGGCACTTCTAAGCTTCCTTTTTAGGCCGAAATTGTTTGAGCTGAAGACCGGTAAGACCTGCAAGGATGAGTCCGTAGCAGAAAAAAGAGGTCGTGTCCGAGGGAGCACCCAAAAAACAACATTCGATAAGGACGCACCATAAAATTGAACTTAAGTTCAAAACGCTTGCAATCGGAGCGGGAAGCAACGCATAACTCTTCGTGAGAAACACTTGCCCGATTCCCCCGAGTAGTCCTGTAGAGCAAAGGAAAAGCAGCGATTTCCCGGAAACAGGAATCCAGGGATCTCCCGGAATAAACAAAAACACTAAAGTCGAAGTAAAACAAAGTCCCCACACAATCAAAAGAGGAGAAAAATCGTTTGCGATTTTTTTCAGCGCAGTAAGGGCTATCCCTCCGAGTAAAGCTCCCGTTAGTCCTATGCCAACCCCGCCGATCCCCGCCTGCATAATATAAGGAGCGTGCAAAGTGAATACGCCCGTAAGGATTAAACCGATTCCTATCCATTCGATTATTTTCGGATAATCTCGAAAAAAAATTAACGATAGAATGACAACAAAGATTGCTTCGATCTTGCCGAGGGCAAGGCCGGCCGCGGGACCGCTGATCTGCACGTTATAAAAAATCGCAAAACCGGAGACGGCTCCCGCAAAAAATCTGACCCATAAGAAAACACTTTTCCTATCGAAAAGACGTGATATATCTTTCATAACGAAAGGGGTAAGCATAACCATCCCGATAAGCCCCCTAGCAAACATCAACCGAGAAGGAGAGAACTCTCCCGAGCTCATTTTCACGAGCACGTTCATAATAGCAAAACAAAAGGCGGCGGAAAGACCTATAAAAATCCCTTTATTTTTCATAAAAACTGCTCTCCCGAAATGCTAAAAAGTGAAACTATTATACATCCGGATGATATAATTTTCCAAATTAATTAATATAATAAAAATTTTCTAAACAAATGATATACGGAAAATCCCATTTTTTAAAGTTAACACTGGCCTTTTAAGTAACATTATTCTATAAAACTTGTAAGCTTATTTCAATTTATGACAAAAGATACGTCTATGACAACTCTTGGAAATCCCCGCTTTGTTTCAAAACAAGACGTTTTTTCGGGACAATGCTGCGCAAGCTTCGGAGAGATTATTCAGGGTGTTTTACCAAATGACGAACATTTTTTGGTTACCCTACCGATTGCAACTTTCACGGCAGCCCATTTTTTCCCGGGGCTCTCCTCCAAAATCAAGGTATTCCCGACTTCCAAAACGAAAGTAAGAAAGTTTTTGGAAAAGTTACGGCAAACGTTCGAACGGGATTTCTCCGGAACTTTCATCATAAAAAGCGAGATACCCGAGGGAAAGGGTCTTTCAAGTTCAACGGCCGATATGATATCTGCGCTGAGATCGGTCGAAAATTACTACGGCGAGTCCTTTGACACATGCAAAATAGGTCCTATTCTGGAATCGATAGAGCCGAGCGACGGTCTTTTGTATGAAGGAAGTATAATCTACTACCACAGAAAATGTACTTTTGTGAAACATCTCGGGAAGCTACCGAAACTTCTCGTTCTCTGCGTTGATTTCGGCGGTACAATCGATACCGTGATCTATAACAAGTGTGAAAAAACAAGATCCCCCGCTCTAAAAAAAGAGTATGAGGAGCTGCTCTCCAAATTAACTCGGGCCTTCGAGGAAAATGATCTTGAGACGATCGGAAAAATTGCAACGCAAAGCGCCAGGCTTAACCAACCCTTCAACTACAAAAAAGATCTCGAAGCTTTCATAGATATTGCCGAAAAAGTCGGAGCCTTCGGTACGGTCAACACTCACAGCGGCACCTGTCTCGGCTTATTGACCGACCCCTCGGGTGAACATCTTGGAGATACCATTAAAATACTCGAAAACACTTTCCCGAAAAAAAAATTACACATCTACTGTACAATATGAAAATATTTGAAAATTATTCGGAAAGCATCAAAAACCCCTCACTTATCAGACTCCGTCCTAATCTTTTCGTTCTTTCTTTCCATGTCATGAAACTGCTGCCGGCACTTCATATGCTAAATCGCGCGATTGGAGAAAATAAACTTGAAGAAGGGGGGGTTGTTGCAGAGACCTCAAGCGGTTCTTTTGCCTTCGGGATCGCGCTCGCTTGCACCGAATTGAACATACCTTTTGTCATAGTAACCGACTGTCGTATCGATCTTTTGCTCAAAAGACAGCTCCTCTCTCAAAACGGAAAGGTGCTTATCGTAAAAACTCCGAAAGACGCCGGAACCGTTCAGCTCGAAAGACTCAAGAAATTAGAAGAAGTGCTAAACGAAAACCCGAAGTCTTACTGGCCTTGCCAATACGACAACCCCGAAAACGGCAGATCGTACGAAAAGCTCGGAGCATCTATAGCGGAGTCGCTCGGAAAAGATCTTACTTTGGTAGGCCCCGTCGGATCGGGCGGATCTACGAGCGGTCTTATTAAAGGGATAAGAACTTACGACCGGGAGGCAGAGCTTGTAGGCGTCGATACGTTCAACAGCGTTTTGTTCGGGATGGAAAACGGCCCTAGAGCCTTGGGCGGTTTGGGTAACGGGATTTTACCGAAAAACCTCGTACACGAAAATTACGACGAAGTCCACTGGGTATCGGCAGGAGAAGCGTTCAGATCTACCCACCTCCTACATAACAAATACGGTATCTTTGCAGGCCCCACTACGGGAGCCGCTTTAAAAGTAGCTCTTTTCAAGTCCGAAGCCACCCCTTCTAAAAACGTGCTTTTTGTCAGCCCCGATACGGGTCACAGATATTTTGAGACCGTGTACAACAAAAGATGGATCAAAAAACATTCCTTTCTTGTCGAAGAGGAGCAAAAAGTACCCCATCTTGTGGAGCACCCGAGAGAAGCATCCGGAAGTTGGTCTCATCTAAAATGGAATAAAAGAAGCTTAAGCGAAATCCTCGGATCTGCCTGAATTGAGGCGTTTTTTTAACCGTCTCGTTTATAACGATCTAAAAAAAATTAACGAATTCAATATCTCTCCCGGCTTTTAATTTTATAAAACTTAAGATGGCAGAGTGAGCAAAATGCAAAGATCCCCTTCGGCAGAAGACATTTCCAATAAGTCTTCTCCCGTTCTTTTGGGTTACATATCGGGAGGAATTCAAAGCACCGTCGCTAACACAAGCTCCATTCGGGATTCGGCACAATCGCCTTATATTTTCTCCGTGTTTTTGAAAAAGAGTTAATCCCTTCTTGACCGTTTTGACTTAAGAAAAATAGGGATTCTCGTCTATTATATCAGGATTTACAGGAGAAAAAATGCTAAATCTTACTTTACTCCGTCGCAGATTTGCCGTTTGCCGTTTGGATCCTTCTTCCGATACCCCCTCTTGGGCATCGAAGGATTCCGATTTTTTTTCGATCACCAAAACAACCGATGAATTATCCGTCCTATGCACGGAGGATAACGTTCCCTCCTCGGTAAAAGCGGAAAAAGGCTGGCAATGTCTTAAAGTGGAAGGCCCCCTCGACTTCGGATTAACGGGAATTCTCTCCTCTTTGTCAAAGCCGCTCGCAGAGGCAAAGATACCCATCTTTGCCGTTTCAACCTACGATACCGATTATCTCTTCATCAAAGAAGAAAATGTGAGAAAATCGATAGAGCTGCTGGGGGCGTTTTGTAAAATTACCGAATGAACTATGTAAAAAAACTTGTCGGGACTTATATCTCGACAAGTTTTTTTTAGATCTATACGATTTCTTCTCTTTTTGCATCCGATTTCATCAATCTGCCGATCGCCATCGCAAAGCCGCCGTTACCGAGCACGTTTGCACATGTGATCACGGGATCAAAAAGGATGTAAAGAGCGGTGATGAGAGAAAGCATCGTCGCATCAAATCCGAGATAATTTTCAAGGATCGGAAGCATCACCAGAATCCCTCCGCCGGGAACGGCCGCAACGGAAAATTTAGCGAGAACGAAGTAAGCTGCAAAAACCAGATAATTCACAAACCCGGGATCTGCGACGCCGAAGCCTTTTAGCACCGCAAAAGCAAAGATCGGAATGGCAAAACAATCTCCGATGAGGTGGATATTGACGGTAGCAGGAATGACGCTCCGAGCAAGTTCCGGATTTTTGGAGTTTTTTTCCGCTGCGATAATAGTGAGAGGCATCGCTGCGGCGCTCGACATGCTCCCGAATCCCGCAATTGCGGCAGGCATCATATTTTTTATGCTTTTGAGGAAAGAAGTTCCTTGAACCCTGCTCACGACACAGTAAATCAGCGAAATGTAAGCGAAAACCGCACAGGCAATCAGAGCAAAGATAACCCCGTAGTTACGAATGATGTGTCCCATAATTCCGTCATGATTCATTTGAATCACGAATCCCGCTATAAATAGAGGGATTATATACAGGAAGAAACTTAGCACCGTATTTATCCTTTTTTCAAGAGATGCAGCAAACTTGGAGGCAAGGACGGGCTTTAAGATACCGAATAGCGAACCGAAAGCCACTCCTCCGAGCATCGCAAAGCCATTGCCGATGAGAGAAGGAAAAGAAAATTCCCAAGCGGCTTTTAAGGCCGAAGCACTACCCGGAAAAACCATGGAGAGATCGAATCTATAGGCGATTGACCCCACACCGTAGCTAATCAGCGTTGAAATGAAATTCGAGAGGACGATGCAAAGTAAAATAACAAGAATTACTTTGGATGCTTTTTTGGCAAGCTGTACCGCCGTTTTAAAAAGAAGGCCGAAAATGACGGCCGGCAACATAAATATAATGAGAGACTTTATAGATAAGCTGATCGCGTAAAAAAATGATTTGACGCCCAAAGGAATCATTTGATGGATCAATCCTATCAGGATAATCTCGGCTAATAATAAAAAAGGCATTTTACGAAACACGGTCTACTCCGTTTTGAGATAAGTAAAAATTAAAGGTGTGAGCTAAAAGGAGAAAATTTTACCGGCGAAAACCGGTCGTATTGAATGTAGTGTTGACAATAGTTATAAACATAAATCAATTTTGTACGGACAAGGCCATTTAAGTCAACCCCCTATCGCCGAGAAACAGGGCTCCGAGTATTAAAAAATAAATTTCAAACAATCAACTCTGAAGGCCGGATCGATAGCTGCAAGAAGACGCTTTGCCTTTTTAGATCGCTTTTTCTTGGTCGCAGCCTTTTCCAAGGCCGCGAAGACAATTTTTCGAATCGCTGAGAACCTGTTTAAAGTCTTTTGAATAGTATATAAAGATTGCTTTCAAAAACCTTTTGGAGGTAATGAAGAGACGCTCTTATCCAAGCGATATTTCTCGTCGGCAATTTGATAAAATCTCTTTCCCGGGATAAAATCGGTACCGATATGCTTTAACGATTTCTTTTCCTTTTCTTTGAAAGAAACGCTATTATATTCTTTAATTCATGCAATGGTCAACAACGATCTAAAAAGAAAACTCGGCCTTATGTTTTTGAAGAACCGCATTACGAGCTATTTGTGCTTACGTAGACCCAAGCAGAAGCATCCGAAAGCAATTTGACTTGAATCCTTTTGTAATCGGCTACTTCATATTTGTCTGCTTGCTCAAGTTCCGCAGGAGAAATTTTAAACACGATACCGGGAATCCGATCCTCGGGATTTCCTGAAAAATGGATGATATAATGGAGGTCTTCTCCGCTTTTTGCAATAACTTCGGGATCCGTGATTTGTACTTTCTTTAAAGAGTACCCCGGAAGACTATCTATTTGTCCCGTTAATTTTCGGCCAAAAGTAGTCAGTTGTACGTTTTCATATCTAAGAGTTCCGTAAGAAAACAAGTTTTCGGTGCAGTCATTATTGTTCATATATACCCGGAAGTTATTTTATCAAGTTTTTTGAGAAAGTCAATAATTTGGCTAAATTTAGCAGAATACAAAATTCGGCATTTTCCATAGATAAAAACATTTGCACACCAAAAAGCGTACATAGGATAACCGCATGGAAAAACAGTCGAAGCAACGAACTCCCGTTCGCTCGGGGTTAAGTCGCCCGAGTGTAAAGGGATTGAGAATAGACGCGGGAGCTTATATTGACCGTTTCCGTATTAATTTTTAATCCACCTTTTAGATGGAAATTTCTCTTCATTAATGCTATGATCGACGGGTGACTTTTTTCTTGAAAAAATACCGAGGGAAACAGTGAAAAATAAATTCTTAACATTTTTGCTCACTCCCTTTTTGGGGATTGCAGGGGCTGCAGAGCATCCTTTTGATTATGATCTTCATCTCTTTTCCTTACCCGGAAACCATCTCCGGACGATGATCTGTTTTCACGGATACGGAGATAATTATCGAATTGCTGAATTTCTGAAGGATATCTGTCCCCCGGAAATCACTCTTGTGAGTTTTAATTTTCCCGAATATGACATCAAACTGGGCAAGAAATACGATCCCAAAACTGCCTCGTTCGGGACGATCGATGAACTTCTTCCCGCTCTTTACGTTATGAAGAAAATTGTTTTGGACCAAAAGCTTGAATCGATCGACCTCTATGGATTCTCTGCCGGAGGAGGTGCCGTCATTAATGCGCTTGCAGTGCTTAACGAAGAGACTTATGATTCGGAACTCAAAAGAATCGGTATTGGGGCCCAAGAAAAAAAGAAGCTTCTTTCTGCCGTTCAACGAGGAATTGTTGTTTTGGATACCCCTCTTAGATCCGTAGAAGAAATCATCGATTTTAGAGGATCCTCGGAGGAGTTTGAAATTTTGGCCACAAAATACCGACACCACGGTTTCAAGCCGATTGACTCATTGAAAAGACTTAGAGGTCTTTCTTTAAACGTTTTGCTCTATTTTGACAAAAAAGATGAAGTGCTATCCAATAGAGACGATCAAATTTATATTGAGCGACTTAAGAATAGCCAATCCAAAGGAACCGTAAAGGTGATCATAGGAGACGAGGGAGGCCACATGACTCATCATCATTCTCTTTGGAGAGAATACGGGCAAATGACATCCGGTAAACTGTAGAAGAGGAAAATGAAGAAATTTTTAATTTTAGCGTGTTTAGCTTTAACACAAATCCAACCATTGGAATATGAAGTACAGTTTGAGAACGATCAGGTTTGTGTTTCTCGATTGGTTATAGAGCCTAAAGAAGAGATTGGTTCACATCGTGATGCCTCACCTCAAGTCGTTGTTGGATTGAGAGGAGGAACTATCACTAGATTAGAGGCAGACGGACGAGAAGTTGAGGTTCAATTTCCAACGGGTAAGGCTGTATATCGCCCCGTTGATCCCGAAAATGAACTGCACAAAAGCGTGAACAGATCAAATTCCCCTGTTGAAATTATTATTATCCAAATGAAAACAGGCTCATAGATCGTTAAAAAATAAAAGGGTTAAACCTTTTTCAGCGGCAATGGAGCCAGTCTAAGAGTTTTGCATCAAAGAGCTCGGGTTCTTCATAAAAAGGAGAGTGTCCGCTTTTCTGAAATACGCATATTGAAAGATCTTTAAACTTTGAACGCAACGAGTTCCATGAATCAGGAGGGGGTACGATAAAGTCATATCGACCCAAAGCTAAAAATACCGGTTTATCTAAAGCATCTAAACCGTTAGCGATATTAACATCTCTAAAAAGAGTGCCCCAGATATATTCGAAAATCGGCATATTCACATGTACTCCCCGGAATAGAGGAGTTGCATCAAATTTAAAATCATACCAAATTCGAGCGGTGTGACGAAGATAGTTCCAAATGAAACGTTGGCTTAAAGGAATTTGTTCGTATTGTGCATCCGGAGACAGTTCGAAACTTCTCCGGAAAGCGGCTTTTCGATCGGCGGAAGCCGTCTCTTCCCAATATCGATCGGCAGCTGCCTTACTAGTATCACTAAAATCGGGACCGGCGCCGATCATGACAACGTGCGAGACATGTTCGGGATATTTTTTTGCGTATTCAAGAGCGAGAAAAGCATTCCCCGAATGTCCTATGACGATAACCTTGCCAAGCTTGAGTTTTTGCCGTACGCATTCTACATCGTCAAGAAGTAAATTGAGATCAAAAGTCAGCGGAACTTCTACGCTTGGAGAAGGAGCAAAAGCCCTCATATCTGCAAAGACGAGACGTAGATGGTTACGAAGGTTTTCGGAAAAAATTCGAGGATAATAGATCGAACCCCCAATGACTAACGCATTCGGGCCAAATCCTTCTATTCGATACCCAAGGTCGCAACCTTCACTCTCTACCTCTCCTACAATAGCAGTACCCATATCCAACCTTCCATAGCCGGGTGTTATGTAAAAAACTTGAGTAAACAACGCAAAAAGAACGGCGAGTATAAACATACCGCTCAGTATTTAGAAAAATTGATTATTTTTCAATTTCATTCAAAAGACGGAAAAACTCCCGGGCCTTGTGTTTCGGAGACGGAGAGACACATTCGGAACTTTTCGGCGAGAAAGATTCAAAAACTCCTTATAAAGTGTCCAAATGCAGCTGATGAATCCGGTTTTTGGGCGGGAATTTTGTTAGCCCATGTCTTTACTCGGAAATCGACGGAAAACGGGTGCAAGAACAATCGCGATTACGATAAGAAAAATAATGCCGCTAAAAAGAGTATAAAAACCGGCAAATATTTTTCCTTCCTCGGTTTGCAAAGTCGCTATCCGCTCCATGCCCGACAAGATCATCGAAGCATTCAAGAAAGAGTTTATCCAGTCCAATTTCTCAAATAGCCGGTCATCTTTATCCCCAAGGACAAGATGATAATAGAAAACCCGATCAAAAGACTCCGAATGATCCGAAAAATGAATGTTTTTATCGGAGTAAAAGGAGGTTGTTTGCTTTTAACCGCGAGTTCCCCCGATAAATTCTCCCTTTTTTATATGATCCCTCTCCCGTTTTCTTGCTTATCTTTTTAAAAAGAGATCAATTAAGAAGATCTTTTGGTTTCGATTGTACGGATCATTCGGAACTTTTGATTGGAAAAAATTACGAGTTTTCTTTACTATCCCCCGGAAGAATGTCTACCGAACTGTCGACATGAAGGAGTGATTATATTTGATAAATGCTCGAAGAAGATCCTTGGATTCTTGACATGGGGTCAGTTACTTCTCGTTGTTGAAAACCGGTTGTTCTCCGACACAATTTACGTCACTAACAATAACGGCAGCGTCGGTGGTTTCGACGACGGTTCTTTGTATGGAGCTCTATTGGCGATTGGAGACGGTAGCATCGTCGACTGTTCTCCGATTGGAGGGGAAACAATTAACTTAAGTGCCCATTTACCTGCGATAACCTATCCCCTCACCATTCTCGGGAGCGGAGTGACTATTGATGCAGGAAACGCCGTCTCGGTTTTTTCCGTCGTGCAAGGCTCTACCGTTATTACGGGTTTCACCGTTCAAAATAGTATTTCTCAAGGCGGGGCCGGAGGTGCCGGCCGTACCGGCGGGGGCGGGGGGACAGGCGGCGGCGGGGCTCTCTACGTGCACTCCGGCGCCACCGTGACCGTCTCTGCTCTAACTCTGAGCAATAATCAAGCTGTCGGCGGCTCGGGCGGTAGCGGTATTGTCAGTGACGGAGGAGCCGGTGCGGGCGGCGGCGGATACGGGGGCGGCCACGGCGGCAGAGGAACTTCGACCGGTTCCTCTGCCGGATCCGGAGGAGGCGGGGGCGGTAACGCCGGAGGGACATCCGGAGGTGACAGCAATAGCGGCGGGGGTGGAGGTGGAGCCGGATCTCCAAATACGTTCTCAAATTTTGCGGGTGCGGGAGGCGGCGGGGAGAGAGCCGTAGCTTCGCCGAGAGCCGGAGAGGGAGGATCCGTTGCTGCTACGTTTTCTACCCCGGCTACAATCGGAGGATCGGGAGGTTTTGGAAACACCTCTAGCGGCGGCGGAGGTGGCGGCGGCGGAGGTTCCGGCGGAAGCGGTTTTCCGGGTTCCGACGCAATATCTACGGGGGGCGGTAACGGAGGTGCAGGTGGCCAGGGAGTTGGTTATGAAAATACTTATGGTGCAGGTGGCGGCGGCGGCGGCGGTTTTGGCGGCGGTGCCGGCTTCGGGACAAGCGGCGGCGGCGGCGGATTTAACGGGCAAGGGGGGGCCGGAGGGAGTTTAGGAGGCGGAGGCGGTGCTTCCCGATACAACACGGGAGGAGATGCGGGGTTCGGAGCGGGCGGAGGTGGAGGGGTTACCGGCGGCATCGATAGTTATGGACTCGGAGGTGCGGGTGGCTCGGGAATAACTCAGGCTGCGGGCGGCGGCGGCGGTTCCGGTTTAGGAGGAGCGATCTTCATTCAACAAGGAGGAGTTCTGATTATTCAAGACGGCACCGGTTTTTCCGGCAATTCGACGACTGCCGGAATCGGCGGTCTCGGTGGAACGGGCGGTGACGGAGAAAATGGATCTTCTATCGGGGAGGATATCTTTATCCGATCGGGGGGCAACGTAACCTTTCAGATCAACGACATAGTAAATATTCCCAATCCGATAGGGGGAGCAGGATTATTATCCGAAGTGAACGGACCCGGATTGGTTATGTCGGGTATCGGAATTGTCCGTTTGAACGGAGAAAATACTTATCTTGGCGATACTCAAATTCAATCGGGAATCCTGAAGCTGAACGGATCGGTTATCGGCGATGTGCAAATTAACCCGAACGGCACACTATCGGGTAACGCTACGGTTAACGGTTCGATCTATAACGACGGGACACTCTCGCCGGGTAATTCCATCGGTACGGTCACGACCGCCGATCT